>Ga0256834_1000431_pt1 | contig 30512 bp, 27 predicted proteins | sample 4281140metaG_FD_190536 | JGI IMG/M metagenome (GOLD analysis project Ga0256834, IMG submission 190536) | Hydrothermal vent microbial communities from East Pacific Rise, Pacific Ocean - 4281-140 | ecosystem: Environmental > Aquatic > Marine > Hydrothermal vents | place: Pacific Ocean: East...
ATATGCTACAGAACCATCTTTAAGGTCGTCAACATCAACCTCTTCTATCTCACCTTTTACCAGAGAGGCCGGACCGGAAAAGGAGTAACTATCCCCTTTGAGAGAATCATCCCAGCGTTGCACCAAAGCGTAATTAACGGAGCCGCGCAAAACTGCCGAACTGTCGTTATACAATTCAAGACCGGCATCAATGGTGTACTGGTCACCATGCAAGAGAAAGCTTTTTACATATTGCATACCGTTGGCAGCATTATGCTGAAAACGGATCTCAACCTGATCTTGTCCGGAAACCTTAACAACACTCTCTGCCGTTGTATCAAAGCGAGCGTCCGCATTTAAAACAAACCCCTCTGAGCCAGTTGTACGCAGCGTCGAATAAAGCAGTGGACCCGGTTCGAACATCTGTACGGGCGGCGAATCTTCAGCAGCAGTAGCCCGATAATCCTTCAACTTGAAAGAGACTAATCGCGCACCCTGAGTTGTGAATACAGCCTGATATTTATCCGTTTCAACAGTAATTTCACGCGCAGGTGCTGTCGTTATAGTATCAGAAGTATTTACCGAGTCAACGACAACAGCCGCTTTTACTTCTACTGGCATTACATCGGTAACAACCTGCTTCTCAGCTTCGCTAGTGACAACCTGCTTAGACTTATCGTTTTCTAGCGATTGCTGTTGGTTCTTTTGTGCTGGCGGGAAAAACATAGTAAAACCCATCCAGACAACCAGCATGAGGACCATAGCGAGAATAAGGTTTTTATTTTCACCAGAATTCATAATTAATAAAAACTCCTGTTATAAATGAAACTTAGGGCCTGGATCAACAGGGTCATACCCACCCGGGTGCCAAGGGTGACAACGGGCCAGACGTTTAAGACCTAACCAGAGACCGCCCATAACGCCACGTGTATTAACGGCATCCAGGGTATATTGAGAGCAGGAAGGGTAAAAACGACAGGTTGGTGGCTTCAGCGGGGAAATAAAAGTTCTGTAAAAACGAATACCCGCTATGGCTAACCGTTTAAACATAATCATCGGTCTCCAGGCGGGCAAAGATAATTAGAAGTTCCCGGTCCAACTGCAAGTGACTCAACTGTCCTGCTTGACGTTTAGCTATAATAGAGATATCCAAAAGTTGGCTGAACTGTTTACGGTGCGTTCTGAACAGCTCACGAATCCAACGTTTAAGCTGATTACGGCAAACAGCATTACCAACTTTGCGGCTTATGGTTATCCCCAACCGTGAATGTTCCCGGCCAGAATTCACAATCACAACAAAATGAGTCGTGTGATAACGTTGACCCTCTCGCCACGTTCGATCATAATCTCTTGAGCGACGTATTCGATAAAGCTTTTGGAGGGTCTGTTCACCTTTCACACGAGTCGTAACACTACTTGATTGGAATCGTTGCAGCCAAAACTTTACGGCCCCTGGCGCGCCGACGTTTGATCAGATTTGCGCCACCCTTAGTGCGCATACGCTTACGAAAACCATGAGTACGTTTGCGACTAACCTTGCTTGGTTGATAGGTACGTTTCATAACGATTTATATCTCCTGTATGCTGCAAATTATGGATTTTTGTAAAGAGGACTTTTAAGCATAACTACAAAATAAAGTCAAGAAAGAAAAGATTGTCGGGCTTTTTAGTTGTTACTCCACAAGCAGTTTTCTCTTGCAATAACAAAGAGCCTCTGATAGTCTCTACCATCAAGTATTTCACCTGTAGTTTTTAGCCCAACCCCCTGACTTCAGGCACTTTTCAAGTTATCCACGGTTGTTTAAAAGATTGTGGATAAATCAATTTTCACTGAATGCTTCTAACACTTAAGTTACGACTGATACCTGTATGAGTAAACTCTGGGATGATACCCTTACACATCTGGAAATGAATCTCAGTCCACAGCACTTTACGACTTGGATAAAACCATTGAAACTCGTCAAAATCGAGCAAGATATGGTTTATCTGGAAGTTACAAACAGATTTGTTCTTGATTGGGTAAAGGATAACTATAGCAAACCCATACAAAAAATTCTTTCTGAACTCTCTGCGGTTACTTATCGACTCCAATTCAATATTTCCGATATAGGCAGAGATAATATACTTAAAAGAACAACTATAGTTGAAAAAACAGCTGTGCCTACAACCAATAATGAAAAAATAAGAAGAAAAAATAATTCTCTCTCTCTTAATCTAAACAGTAAATACACTTTTGAAGAGTTTGTCGCTGGTTCATCTAACCAGTTTGCTTACGCAGCAGCCATGGCTGTCGCCAACAATCCGGCTACAACTTATAATCCCCTTTTTATTTATGGCGGTGTCGGCTTAGGGAAAACCCACCTGGTAAATGCCATAGGTAACGCTATTCTCAAAAAATCACCGCAGATGCGCATCTGTTACTACACCTCTGAGAAATTCATGAATGAATTAATTAATTCATTACGCTATAATCGCATGGATGAATTTCGCAACAAGTTTCGTTCTATGGATGTTCTCCTCATAGATGATATACAGTTTTTAGCTGGTAAAGAACGTACCCAGGAAGAATTTTTTCATACATTCAATGCTCTTTATGATTCACATAAGCAAATCATTGTTACTTCTGATAAATTTCCAAAAGAAATTCCAGGTCTAGAAGAAAGATTACGTTCTCGATTCGAATGGGGATTAATTGCCGACATACAACCACCAGATGTAGAAACAAAGTTAGCTATTTTAAAAATGAAAGCCGAACAGAACAACATAAAACTTCCCGAAGAAGTTGCTCTTTTTCTGGCTAACTCCGTTTGTAACAATGTGCGTGAACTGGAAGGTTATCTGATTAGAATAGGTGCTTACGCGAGCTTGACATCTATTCCTATTTCACTGGAAATGACCCGTGATGTTCTTAAAGATATTCTGGTTGAACGCAATAGAGAATTATCTGTAGAAGAAATAATTAAAAAAGTCAGTAGCCATTTCAACATAAAAATATCTGATATAAAATCACCCAAAAGACTCAAGGCGGTCGTTCTACCCAGACAGATAGCCATGTATATATCACGACAACTGACCTCTTGCTCTTATCCAGAGATAGGGGAACGTTTCGGTGGTAAAGATCACTCCACAATAATTCACGCAATTCGCAAGATAGAAAAGATTATGGAAGAAGATTTCCAGTTACGCAGCACAATTGAAAATATAAAAAAAGAAATGACCCATTAAAAAAATGGCGATATTTAAATAATACAAAGAGTTTACTGATAATGGACTGTTTATAAGCTATTTATAAGTTTCTTTATAGTTTGGGGATAAAAAATATATTTTAAAAATCATCATTTATCCCCTTTTCTCCAACAGCTTTTAATGGTTTTTTTAAACAGTATAAGTATTTAATATAACAAAATAAAAGTAACTTTTAAACATATCCACAAGCACTACTATTACTACTGTTTTTAATTTTATATTATTTTAGTATAAGTATAACCTGTTGATGAGGAGGTCATTTTGAATTTCACTATTGAAAAAGAAGTTTTTATCAAAGGCCTGGCCAGGGTTCAGGGTATTGTTGAAAAACGAAACACCATACCAGTACTTTCCAATGTTCTTCTTGAAGGTATGGATGGTGAACTGCATCTGACAGCAACAGATCTTGAAGTTGGTATGAAATCAACTTATCCAGCCAATATACGCACACCCGGTAAAATTACAGTCTCCGCCAAAAAACTCTATGAAATTATAAAAGAGCTGCCGGAGAACGAAATCAGTTTCAATGCCAAAGAAAACTGTTGGGTAGAAGTGAAATGTGGCAAAGCTCAATTTAATATTGTCGGCTTATCGGCAGAAGAATTTCCTGATTTTCCAAAACCTGACAAAGGTAGTTTCATATCTCTTGCCAGTACTCTTTGCAAAGAGATGATAGAAAAGACTTTTTTTGCCGTATCTCAGGATGAAAGTAAATACAATTTGAATGGTATTTTCTGTCAGATTCAAGAAGATACTAAGCAACTGCGTCTGGTGGCTACTGATGGTCATAGACTTTCCATGATAGAAAAAAATATTGAAGTTGCTGAGAGCCTGGAATTATCAAGAGGTGTAATTCTGCCGCGTAAAGGCATTCTTGAATTAAAAAAGCTTGCAGAAGAAGGAGAGGGTGATATTCAGTTAGGTTTTATGGATAACAATGCTGTTATCAGTAAAAATCAAACGGTTATTATAATGCGCTTAATCGATGGTGAATTTCCTGATTATGGTCGCGTTATACCAAAAGCAAATGAACAGCAGGCGATTATTGCTGTTGATCCCTTTCTACATGCTTTGCGTCGCATGATTATAGTCTCCAGCGAAAAGTCTCGTGGCGTTAAAATGATCTTCAAAAATGATCTTCTTGAAGTTTCATTATCCAACCCAGAGTTAGGTGATGCTCGTGAAGAGTTGAATATTGAATACAAAGGTCCGGAAATTTCTGTTGGATTTAATGCGCGTTATCTGCTCGATATCCTGCAGGTACAAGATCAAGATAATATTCGCATGATTCTCAAGGATAATCTTTCACCGGGATTGATTAAGCCCGTTGATGAAGATGGCTATCTCGCGGTTATTATGCCGATGAGGCTTTAATAAAATTTTTTAGAAAAAAGCCTTAATATTTAAAGGCTTTTTTCTTGATATAGATATGATTCTTAACAATCTGAAGCTTCGTTCTTACCGTAACCTGACAGAATTGAACCTTGCCTGGAATAAGCATTTCAATGTCATTTATGGAAGTAACGCTCAAGGTAAAACCAATCTTCTCGAAGCAATTTACCTGTTGGGGCACTTAAAGAGTTTTCGTGGTGCCAGAGGACAGGAATTAATAAACCATGAAGTTGAAATAGCATGGGTTGGTGCAGATGTAATCAGAGGCGGTGTAATAAATCGACTCGAAATAGGATTACATAAAAATGGTCGAAATCCTCGGGTTAATGGAAAAACAGTTCAGAAACTCAGTCAATTTCTCGGTTACTTGCGAACTGTGCTTTTTACACCTGAGGAGTTAGGTAGTATTAAAGGATTTCCGGCTGGTAGACGTGCACTGCTTGATCGAGCCATATTACAGATAGAACCTACCTATCTTGATCGTGTTCAGGAATATGATAGGATTTTGCGCCAACGTAATCAGCTATTGAAAAAGCAGGCTGATAAAGAAGAATTGTCACCCTGGACAGAAGCTCTGGTACGTACAGGCAGTCGAATTCGCTATGAACGACACTTATATCTGCAAAGATTTAAGCCGTTTCTTTATCAGGTATACAGAGAAATTACCGGTGGTACAGAATCTGCCGGTCTAAACTATTCGGTTGAGCAAAATACGCTGGAAGAAATAATAGATTATCTGAGCGCAACCTTTGAAAGGTTAGCTGCTCGTGAAAAAAAGGTAGGACTGACACTGGTTGGACCCCATCGTGATGACCTGAATTTTCTGGTTGATGAAAGATCGTTGCGTTCTTTCGGATCACAAGGTCAACAAAGATCTTTTTTGCTCGCTTTTAAGGCTGCTCAGGTTATGGACCTGGAAGAGCAGTTTAAAGATCCACCTGTCCTGTTACTTGACGATCTGGCCAGTGAATTGGACAGTCGTCGCCAGGAAGGTTTTTTTGATTTTCTATTGAATCGTCGAGGTCAGGTTTTTCTGACATCTACAAAGAGGCCGTCTTTGGTTGATTCAGTACGAAAAACGGCAAATTTTTTTAAGGTTGACCAGGGTTTGGTCACCGCGACATCGCCAGAATGAGGATGAAATGACACAAAAACTGAACAAAGAATACAGTGCAGATAGTATCAAAGTTCTTGAGGGTCTTTCCGCTGTACGCAAGCGCCCAGCAATGTATATAGGTACCACGGCAACGCAAGGATTGCACCACTTGGTTTATGAGGTGATAGACAACTCAATTGACGAAGCGTTGGCGGGTTATTGTGATGAAGTTAAAGTTATTCTCCATGTTGATAATTCGATTACTGTAGCCGACAACGGTCGGGGTATCCCGGTTGATATGCACCCCACCCAGAAAAAATCTGCCGCCGAGGTCGTTATGACAGTTCTGCATGCCGGTGGCAAATTTGATAGTGATAGCTACAAGGTTTCCGGTGGTTTGCACGGTGTTGGTGTTTCGGTTGTCAATGCTCTTTCGAGCCGGCTGGAACTGGAAATTCGCCGTGAAGGTAAAATATACAGGCAGAACTATGAGCGTGGCGTACCGACTGCAGATCTGGCCGAAGACGGTACCACCAAACGACGTGGTACCCGGATTCTTTTCTGGCCTGATCCGGAGATTTTTGAAACCACAGTATTCTCATTTGAAACACTGTCACAACGTATCCGAGAACTGGCCTTTCTCAACGCTGGTATAAAGATAGAAATTATTGATGAACGTACTGACAAGAGTCATAACTTCCATTACGAAGGTGGTATTGTTTCTTTTGTTGAGTATCTGAATCGGGCTAAAAATCCCCTACACCCGAAGCCTATTTTTTTTAACGGCATCAGGGAGGGGGTCGAAATCGATATAGCTATGCAGTATAACGACGCTTACGACGAAAAGATCTTCTCGTTTGCAAACAATATCAATACCCAAGAGGGCGGTACTCACCTGAGTGGTTTTAAGGCGGCGTTGACACGTACTATGAACAGCTATGCAACAACCAACAACCTGCTCAAAAATATGAAAAACTCAATCACTGGAGATGATCTGCGTGAAGGCATGGCTGCCGTTATATCGGTCAAGGTTCCTGATCCACAGTTTGAGGGTCAAACCAAGACCAAGTTGGGTAATTCAGAGATCAAGGGTTTCGTCGAAACCCTGATGAACGAAAAACTGGCGGAATATCTTGAAGAGAACCCGTCGGTGGCACGCAAGATTCTTGAGAAGGGTATTGATGCTGCCAGGGCCCGTGAAGCGGCACGTAAAGCCCGTGATCTAACTCGTCGAAAAGGTGCCCTGGATGGTTTGGCTTTACCAGGTAAGTTGGCTGATTGTCAGGAGAAGGATCCGGCTCTTTGCGAACTCTACCTGGTCGAGGGCGACTCTGCCGGTGGCAGTGCCAAACAGGGGCGTGAACGACGCTATCAGGCGATTCTGCCGCTCAAGGGCAAGATTCTCAATGTTGAAAAAGCGCGTTTCGACAAAATGCTCACTTCCAATGAGATTCGTACTCTTATTACCGCCATGGGAACCAGTATAGGCAAAGACGATTTCGACATAACCAAGTTGCGTTATCACCGCATAATCATTATGACTGACGCTGATGTAGACGGTTCACACATCCGTACCCTGCTGCTCACATTCTTCTTTCGGCAGATGCCGGAACTGGTTGAGAGAGGTCACCTTTACATTGCTCAGCCGCCCCTCTACAAGGTCAAGCGCGGCAAGAAGGAACTATATTTGAAAGATGAGGACGCCTTGCAGGGCTATCTGCTTGATGAGGGTGTCGATGGAATGACCATTGAGATGGAAAAAAGCGGCAAGCTTTTGCGTGGCAAGCAGATCATTCCGACCCTGCGCAACATCATTGAATACAACGTACATTTTGAAAAGATGGTGCTTAAAGGGATCAATGCTGATGTCTTGAGGGTTTTCGTGCGCGGTAAGTTGCAGAACGGTTTTGCCGATCTGGTTGATCTGGAGCCTCTGGCCGCCAAGTTGCGCGAGATTGAACCACGGGCAGAATTCCAGGTGATGGGCGAACCGGCCCGAATACTTTACATTCGTGGCAACCTGCGCTCCTATATCGATCAGAAGGTGCTCGATAGTTTGTCGATGTACGAGTACAAACTGTTACTGAAGGCATACCGTCAGGTGGAAGATCTCAGTTGCAATGAAAAAGCGGTTATCAGTAGAGACGGTGAAGTAGAAGCCACTGTTAATGATAGCCAGGAATTACTCGATTATTTCTTCAAGCGTGCTAAGAAAGGCCAGTATATTCAGCGCTATAAAGGGTTGGGAGAGATGAATCCAGATCAACTATGGGAAACGACCATGGACCCCGAGAAGCGGGTTTTACTGCAGGTTAAGGTCGAGGATACTTATGAAGCCGAGCAGATATTTACCGTTCTCATGGGTGATCAGGTCGAACCGCGCCGCGAATTTATCGAACAGCACGCTCTAACTGTATCGAATTTGGACGTATAAACCCCTGATTTTCCGGAGGAAAATCCTAGATGCTTTCCGAACAAAACCGTATTACTGTCAATATTGAAGACGAAATGCGCAAGTCCTATATGGACTATGCGATGAGTGTTATCGTCGGTCGAGCTTTGCCGGATGTTCGCGACGGTCTGAAGCCTGTGCATCGCCGGGTGCTCTTTGCCATGAACGAGCTCAACAACGACCACAATAAGCCGTATAAAAAATCGGCTCGTGTCGTTGGTGATGTCATCGGTAAGTACCACCCTCACGGCGACTCGGCAGTTTATGACACCATCGTGCGTATGGCCCAAGATTTCTCGCTGCGTTTCCCCCTGGTGGACGGTCAGGGAAACTTTGGTTCGGTTGATGGCGACTCGGCTGCGGCTATGCGTTACACCGAAATACGCATGGACCGCCTGGCTCACGAATTGCTCAACGACATCGACAAGGAGACGGTCGAATTCGGCCCTAACTACGACGATTCCCTTTCAGAACCGCTGGTGCTGCCCTGTAAATTCCCCAACTTGCTTGTTAACGGCTCTGAGGGGATTGCTGTTGGTATGGCAACCAAGATTCCACCACATAATCTCGGTGAAGTGATTAGTGGTCTGGTGGCGATGATCGAAGATCCGAAGCTTGATGATGACGCCTTGTTGCAATACATCCCCGGACCGGATTTTCCAACTGCTGGCTTTATTCTTGGTCATGAAGGAATCCGTGAAGCCTATCGTAGCGGCCGCGGTATAATCCAGATGCGTGCTCGGGCGATGGTTGAGCAAAACCGGCGTACCGGCCGTGAAAGCGTTGTTGTTACCGAGATTCCCTTCCAGGTAAATAAGGCTCGCCTGATAGAGAAAATAGCCGATCTGGTCAAGGACAAGAAGATCGAAGGAATTTCTGATTTACGTGATGAATCGGATCGTGACGGTATGCGTATTGTTATCGAGCTGAAAAAAGATACGATTCCACAGGTCATTATCAATCAGCTATACAAAAAAACGGCAATGCAGTCCTCTTTCGGCATCATCATGTTGGCTATTGTTGGTGGCCAGCCCCGGATTCTGACTTTGCGGGAGGTCCTCGGTTACTTTATTGAGCACCGCAAGGAGATCGTCACCCGCAGGACTCTTTTCGAACTGAAAAAGGCAGAGGCCCGTGCCCATATCCTCGAAGGACTCAAGATTGCCCTGGATAACCTCGATGAAGTGATTCAGGTGATCAAGAGCAGTGCCAATTCGGCTGAAGCGAAAAAACGTCTGGTTGCACGCTTCGAACTCACGGAGATTCAGGCCCAGGCAATTCTCGACTTGCGTTTGCACCGCTTGACCGGACTTGAACGCGACAAGATTATCGAGGAGTACAACCAGCTACAGATTTTGATCAAGCGACTCAAGGAGATTCTTGCCAGCGAGAAGGAAATTCTCGATATCATCAAAGGCGAGTTGCTCGAAATACGTGAGCGTTTCGATAATCCGCGACGCACTGAAATCATTGAAATGACAGCTGATCTCTCCATCGAGGACCTGATTGTCGAGGAGGACATGGTCGTAACCGTGTCGCATTCCGGCTACATCAAGCGCAATGCGGTTTCACTTTACCGCTCACAACGGCGTGGTGGCAAAGGCGCTACCGGCATGCGGCCGAAGGAAGAGGACTTCGTCGAAAACCTTTTTATTGCGTCGACACACAGCTATATATTGATCTTTACAGACAAAGGTAAGGTTTACTGGCTTAAAGTTCACGAGATTCCGCAGGGTGGCCGCGCCGCGCGCGGCAAGGCGATCGTTAACCTCCTGAACCTGGCTGCCGATGAAAAGGTCATGACGATCCTGCCGGTCAAGGAATTCACCGAGGGCCGCTTTATCATTACTGCCACCAGGAAGGGAACGGTTAAGAAAACTGACCTGATGGCTTATTCCCATCCACGTCAGGGCGGCATCATCGCCTTGACGATTGATGAGGACGACAGCCTGATCGCAGCACGTTTGACCGATGGCTCCATGGACATTCTCCTGGCTAGCCGCAACGGTAAATCGATCCGTTTTGCCGAAGCTGGTGCCCGGCCTATGGGGCGGACTTCCCGTGGTGTTCGTGGTATGAGGCTGGATGATGGTGATGAAATCATCGGCATGGAGGTTGTCACAGACGCCACCGCGGCAACTCTGGTGTCCGTGACGGAGACCGGCTACGGCAAGCGCACCAGCCTTGGCGAGTATCGAGTTCAGAGTCGCGGCGGCAAAGGGATTATCACCATCAAGACCGGTGGTCGCAACGGCAAAGTGGTTGATGTTAAGCTGGTAGATGAAGAATCAGACCTGATGTTTATTACTGGTCGCGGTAAGGTGCTGCGTACACGAGTCAGTGCTCTTTCGATTATTGGCCGTAACACCATGGGTGTGCGTCTGATGGTTCTGGAGGCAGAAGAACAGATCGTGGCTGTTGCCAAGCTGGCAGAGAAGGAAGATGATGAAGGAAATCCAGAAATTGAAGAAACAGCTCCTGATGGAGGAGCTCCAGCGCCAGGGTAAGGCGCCTAGAAAACGACTCTGGGGTTTTCTTGTTCTGACACTGCTGTTGCTGGTTGCTGCCGGAGGTTTCTGGTATTACTCAAATATGCAGACCAGGCTCGAAGAGACGTTTCAAAAAGGTCTGACGCTCAGGCAGGAAGCAAAATATTCTGCTGCGGTTGAATTGTTCATAAAGCTACACGATGAATACCCAGACTTTATAAGAGCCCCCCAGGCGCTCTTTCAGGCCGCTGAAATCCAGGACTTGTATCTGCGCCGCTATTCTGATGCCTTGTTGAACTTTCTTTTGCTGGAAAGGGATTTTCCCGTTGCGGCTGAGGTGGGACCGGCCAGGCAGAAGGTTGCAATCCTCTACAAGTATCGTCTCAACGATTGCAGCCAGGCGATTGCAGTTTATCAAAAAGTCCTCGAACAGTCCGGCAAGGAAAATGATCGGTTACAGTACGAGGTAGCCGATTGTTATTTCCGCTTGAACAATTTCGAACAGGCCAGGATTGAGTTCGAAAGTTTGCTGAAAAAATATCCACAAAGCACCATGTTAGCCGAGGTACAGTATCGTATCGCCATGACCTATGCCGTGGAGGGCAAGCTTCCTGAGGCTGCTGCAGCCTATCGCCTGGTGATGGAAAACTGGGGCGAGAGCCCCTATGTTATGGAAGCACGTTTTGGCCTGGCAACCGTTCTGGAAGAACAGGAAAAACTGCTTGAGGCGCTGAAAATTCTCGAGGACCTTGCAGAAAGTTACCCCAAACAGGATATACTGGAACGGAAAACGGCGCAGGTGCGCGAGCGGATTGCAAAGAAGAAGAAAGCTATTTAGCTGCAGATCTAGAGAGTCCAACAGGCTACGAGAGGTTGTCATGATGAGAATCGGAGTCATCGGTGCCGGAAGTTGGGGGACCACTCTTGCCAACATCCTGGCAAAAAAAGGTTACGATGTCGCCCTCTGGGCGTATGAGACGGATCTAGTGGCTCGCATGCAAGAGACCCGTATCAACGATCTTTACCTTGATGGCATAACTCTTTCCACGAATCTTTCCTATACCGGTAATCTGGCCGATGCCGTTCAGGACCGTCAGGTTCTGGTTCTGGTGTCGCCATCGCAGGTTATGCGGCACGTCCTCAAACAGCTTAAACCATATCTGGCTGAAGACAGTCTGCTGGTTTCAGCGGCCAAAGGTATTGAAAATGATACGCTGCTGACCATGTCGGAGGTCCTGCTGGAGGTTCTCGGCCCTGAGGTCGAACAGCGTTGTGCCTTTCTCTCCGGGCCGTCCTTTGCCAGAGAGGTTGCCGCAGAGCAACCTACAGCTGTGGCTGTCGCGGCAGAAAACCTTGATGTGGCAACCCGGATCCAGGAACTGTTCAGTACCAACTATTTTCGGGTTTATACCAACCAGGATGTTGTCGGTATTGAAATCGGTGGCGCGCTCAAGAATGTAATTGCTCTGGCCTCCGGTGTCAGTGATGGCCTCGGTTTCAACCACAATGCCCGAGCGGCCTTGATTACACGTGGTCTGGTTGAAATTGCCCGCCTCGGTGAAGCCAGGGGTGCTCAGGAAGCGACTTTTTACGGCCTGGCCGGTATGGGGGACCTGTTGCTGACCTGCACAGGTGATCTTTCCCGCAATCGATCGGTCGGTATCGAACTGGGACGAGGTCGTAAGCTGGATGAAATCCTCAACCATATGAATATGGTGGCTGAAGGGGTAAAAACCACTTTGTCTGCCTATCAGCTGGCAACCAAACTCGGTGTTGCCATGCCGATCACAGCACAGATGTACCAGGTTCTCTATGAAGGCAAGGATCCCAGGCAGGCGGTTACCGATCTGATGATGCGAGCACTGACCGCCGAAGACGATTAATAACGACGAAGAAAACAAAGGAATGACAGATGATGAAAAGACTTTTACTGATGATTCTTTCGGCAATGCTACTCTTGGCAGCCCCTGTGTTGGCGGTAGAACAGGTTGTCATTGAGACCAACAATGGCAACTTTACCGTGGAGCTGGATACTGAAAAAGCACCGCTGACAGTAGCCAATTTTCTTGCTTATGTCGATACGATGCATTACGACAATACGATTTTTCACCGGGTAATCAAGGACTTCATGATCCAAGGGGGTAACTTTACTGCTGATATGACACCCCAAAAAACCCGGGAGCCGATTAAAAATGAGGCCACCAACGGTCTTCGCAACCTGCGTGGTACCATCGCCATGGCCCGGACCGGGGTGGTTGACAGTGCGACCAGTCAGTTCTTCATCAACCTCAAGGACAATGGCTTTCTCGACCACAGAAATACCACCGTAAAAGGTTATGGCTACACGGTGTTCGGCAAGGTTGTTAAGGGTATGCCTGTAGTAAATAAAATTGGTACCAGCCCGACGCATACGTTTAAAAGGTTCCGTGATGTTCCTGTGGACACGGTTGTTATCCTCAGCATTAAGCGTGTGACACAGCAATAATTCAGTGTTCCCCTGGAAAGCCCGGAGAGGCTCCTAGCGAGGCAGGTATGACCACCGCCCGCATCATGACCTACAATATTCAGCACGGCCGTGGCAGTGACGGTCAAGTTAACCCGGACCGCGTTTTGAATGTCATCTCGGACGCTGCTCCCGATATTGTCGTATTGCAGAAGTTTGGCACTGCGCATCACGCTGATATTCTTCCATATCTGGCAGAACGTCTCGGGCTTGACGTTTTTCGAGACGTTGGTGGTGGGCCACTTGCCTACCTTTCTTTCTATCCCCTTAAGGCTGTGCAGAACTTCGAGCTCGGTTATGGTGGCCACTGCCTGCGCGCCGACGTAGAGCTTGGCGGTAAACGTCTGCATCTGCTCAACGTCTGTCTCGACAGCTTGCCAAGTTTTCGCAGCCATCAGGTCGCACATTTGCTTGGTCCGGATCTGCTCGGTAATCCCTCTCTGGTCTGTCCAGCTTTAATTCTGGGTGATTTTGCCGACTATTTATGGGGAACCGGTAATCTGGAGCTGGCTTCGGTTTTGCGTCGGGCTCGCCGGCCGTTCTGGCGCGGGACCTATCCCGCCCGCTTTCCGGTTTTTGGCCGTGATCGTGTTTACCTGCGTGGCGGTGTGCGGGTGCTTGATGCTTCGGTTAATCGAAGCTTTCTTGCTCGCCAAGCTTCCAGCCACCTGCCGCTGACTCTGACCGTGCAGGTTACGGACACACGTCGGTCCGTACGTTTGAGGCAATTGGCTGGTAGGCGCATGGAGGCCGCTCCAGGTTAGGGCCTCACAAATAAGGTAAGATGAAAACGACTCGAATCACAGCTGCCCATGCGCTGGCCACTCTGGATCGCCTTGAGGAGACCTACCCCGAGGCACATTGTGCTCTTGTTCACCTGAACCCCTGGCAGCTTCTGGCCGCAACGATCCTGTCTGCACAGTGTACTGATGTGCGCGTAAACCTTGTGACACCAGAACTTTTCAAGCACTTTCCCGATCCAGTCAGCATGATGGCGGCTGAATTGACTAACGTTGAAGAGTTGATTCGCTCCACCGGGTTTTTTCGTAACAAGGCAAAAAGCCTGATCGGTTGTGCTACAGCGCTGGTCAGGTCTCACAAGGGTCAGGTTCCACGAGAGATGACAGCGCTGATTGCTTTGCCCGGTGTTGGTCGCAAGACGGCTAATGTAGTTTTAGGCAATGCTTTCGATTTGCCGGGAATGGTTGTGGATACCCACGTTGGTCGTATTGCCAGACGCCTGGGGTGGGCCACGGCGCGAACAGCGGAAGGGGTTGAAGAGCAGCTCTGCAGATTGTTACCAACTGATCGCTGGACGCAGACGGCTCATGTTTTGATTTTTCATGGTCGGCAATGCTGCCGGGCCCAAACAGCCTGGTGCTCGGCTTGTCCGGTGGTTGATCGTTGTCAGCAGGTTGGGGTTGGCCGGCAGAAATAAAAGAGACGCCTTAAAATTCATCCATATCCAGACGGAAAAAATCTTTGGCTTGCGAGCTCTTTTCCTCTATCGCATAACGCACCGGAGCGGTGCCCGGGGCAAAGGCTTCTATAATAATATCCTGGCTGTCTTCGGGTGCCAGCAGGCCGGTGAGTGGATCGATGGGCCGGAATTCGATGCGATCTGGTACAGGGAACTGTTTAACCGGCAGATCTTTTGCGGCCTCTGCCATGAAAGCGACCCAGGCCGGTGCCGCGGCTTTGGAGCCGGTTTCACTCTTGCCCAGCGGACGCTCCAGATCGTAGCCGACCCAAGTGACAGCGAGCAATTGCTGGATATAGCCGATGAACCAGGCGTCCTTGAGGTTGTTGGTAGTACCGGTTTTACCGGCGACCGGTCGCTTTAACGCCTTGGCACGCCAGCCGGTGCCTTTCTGGACCACACTTTCCATGAGGTTGGTGATCAGATAGGCGGTTTCTGCACTGATGACCCGACTGCGAGACTGGCCAATCAACTTCTGCCCGGCCTGGGGGCCCGCAGGAAAATCAGCAGGGTCGTTTGATTCGATGATCTTACCGTCACGATCCAGGATCTTGTTGATATAGGTTGGTTCGATCCGAACTCCGCCATTGGCCAGCACGGCATAGCTGCGTGCCAACTCCATCGGTGTCAATGCTGACGAACCGAGGCCCATGGTCAAATCTTCGTCAAGGTGTGATTCGATGCCGAGTTTGCGGACGTAGTTGGCCGCGTAGTGTACGCCGATATCCTGAAGAATCTTGATTGTAATGACATTGAACGATTTCGCCAGGGCGGTACGCATCGGCACTGGACCGTAGAAGCGTTTGGAATAATTTTTCGGTTTCCACTCCTTGATCTCCCCACTTTTCAGGCGCTCCTTGAAAATCAGCGGTGTATCGAGAATCACAGTCGCCGGGGTGTAACCTTTATCCAGGGCGGCAGCATAGATCAGTGGTTTCATTGCTGATCCGGGCAGGCGTCTGGCTTGAAGCACGCGGTTGAACTGGCTGGTGCGGAAATCGTAACCACCGACCATCGCTTTAATCTGGCCGTTGTGTGGGTCCATGGCCAGAAGTGCTCCCTGCGCCAATGGCTCTTGCTCCAGAGTTAACTGCCACGGTCCCTGCTCCGGTATCTCAACGATGCGAGCCTGGACCTTGGCACCGAGAGGTAGGTGGGTGGTGCTCTCCGTCGCATTGCCGGTTGCTGTGCCGGTGCGCTTGACCAGTTGTGGCGGTCCGGCCCATTTTGCCGATTTCAGCGAAATGCGGCCTTGTTGATTAGCCATGCTTAACTGTAGATTACGTTTGTCGGCACCACTGATCACAGCGTCAATAACGTCGTCAACCTCCGGAGCCTTTTTGGTAAAAGCCTCGGTTTGTTGGCGCAGGAACTCGGTTTCCTGCTCGGCAGTCAGAACGGCAAGAGGCCCACGATATCCCCGACGTTTATCATGGTTGCGCAGGTTGGCCTGGACCGCAGCCTGAGCGGCTAACTGCATATCGAGGTTCATGCTGGTATGAACCTCAAGTCCGCCACGATAGAGCAGCTCTTTGCCGAAAGTGTCCTCCAGGTAGCGGCGCACCTGTTCGGTGAAATAAGCTGTATCTGCGAGGTGCTGGTTGATGCGCGGCCTGATTTCCAACTCTTTAGCCTCTGCCAGGTCAGCTTCTTCGCGAGTGATAAAGCCTTCACTGACCATGCGACCGAGAACATATTTCTGGCGAGCTTTGGCGCGGTCATAGTGACGATAGGGAGAGTAGCGACTGGGTGCTTTCGGCAGGCCAGCCAACATACTGCACTCGGCAAGAGTCAACTCTTCGACGTCCTTGTCGAAATAATTTTCTGCGGCGGCCTGTACGCCATAGGCCCCATGACCGAGAAAAATCTGATTGAGGTAGAGGTAGAGAATTTCTTCCTTGGAGAGGCGATTTTCCATGCGATAGGCAAGAATAGCTTCTTTAAATTTGCGTTTGAACTTACGCTCCGGGGTCAGCAGCAGACTTTTGGCGACCTGCTGCGTGATGGTGCTGCCACCCTGAACGATGCCGCCTGCCTCAATGTTCTTGATGGCCGCACGCAGAATCGAGGTGAGGTCGATACCTTTGTGTTTAAAGAAGTTTGCATCTTCGGCGGCAACAAAAGCCTGAATCAGTTGCTTTGGTATGCGTGATACCGGGACAACGACACGGCGTTCCTCAAAAAGTTCGGCAATAACGGTGCCGTCATCGCTGAAAACCCGGGTAATAATCGGCGGTCGATAGTCCGCAAGGGTGTCGACACGAGGCAGCGACTTGGACACATAAAAGTAGGCACCAACCGGTATAATGACGGCCAGGAGCAGTCCAAGCGCACACAGCCCCAAGAGGATGCGGGTCAGAATACTAAAGAATGATTTTTTGGGTCTGCTGGTCTGTTTCGACATAAATTCCTCGATTGAACAGATACTATTATCATAGGTTTTCCTCGTTCGGCAACAGTTTTGCTGGTTTAACCGGGATCTACGCTATGCTATAGTCACAGAAATTATAATAATCCTATGGAAGATGGAGTCCCCATTGCCTCCCACAATTTTTCGTCGTAATAAAATTGTCGCTACCGTCGGCCCGGCCAGTGATTCGCGAGGGCAGTTATTGGCTTTAATGGAGGCCGGTGCCGATGTTTTTCGGCTCAACTTTTCTCATGGACAACATGCGAAACTGGCAGAAACGATTACCCTGATCCGTGAACTTTCCAGTAGTCGTCGACGCGCGGTGGCTATCCTCGGTGACCTGCAAGGACCAAAGATTCGTACCGGCATGATGCGGGACGGTGTCATGATCCTGACGAAGGGCCAATCTGTGGTAGTGACCACGGCGGATGTTCTTGGTGAGAAGAGCGTGATCCCAACCACCTATCTGGCGTTACCGCAGGATGTGCATAGCGGTGACCGGATTCTTTTCGATGATGGCCTGCTGGAACTCGAGGTTGAAAATATCGCAGATAACAACGTGCATTGTCGTGTTTTGATCGGTGGCGAACTGAAGAACCGCAAAGGCATGAACCTGCCGGGTGTGGCGGTTTCTGCGCCAGCACTCACGGAGAAAGACCTGGTTGATCTGGAATTCTGTCTGGTACAGGAGCTCGATTACCTGGCTCTCTCTTTTGTGCGTCGTGCCGCTGACGTTGTGCAACTTAAAGAGCTGCTCACTCAGCGTCAGGCGTCAATCCAGGTCATTGCCAAAATTGAGAAACCGGAAGCGGTGGAGGCTTTTGCCGAAATTCTCAAGGTAGCCGATGGCATAATGGTGGCCCGTGGTGATCTCGGCGTGGAAATCCGCTCGGAAAAGGTGCCCTTGATTCAGAAACATATCATTCGTCAGTGCAATCTGGCAGGCAAACCGGTCATCACAGCGACCCAGATGCTGGAGAGTATGGTGCACAACCCGCGCCCTACCCGTGCCGAGACCTCAGATGTTGCCAATGCTATTCTGGATGGTAGTGACGCAATCATGCTGTCAGCTGAAACCGCCTCCGGGCAATACCCCTGTGAGGCTGTGAAGATGATGGTGCGGGTTGCTGTAGACGTTGAGCGCGACCCGCAACTCAATGAGCAGTTTTTCCATCCCCTTTCTGAGCAGGGCGGTCACCGCAGTCTGCCGGAAGCTATCGGTCAGGCTGCTTGCAAGGTCGCCGAGAGCGTTGGTGCGGCTGCTATTTTAGCTTTCACCCAGACCGGCAGCACCGCTGCCCTGGTCGCCAAGTATCGGCCACAGATGCCGGTCTATGCCGTCACACCCTCCCAAGCCGTGCGGCGACGTATGGCCCTCTATGCCGGGGTGCGTTCAATCCGGGTTGATATTGAGGGTGATACGGAATCACAGATTCGTTCGGTGGATGCTGCCGTGCTTGAGGCCGGAGTGCTTAACAAAGGGGATGTCGTGGTAATTACCATGGGCAGTCCGCTTTCTGATCCAGGCACCACCAATCTGCTCAAAATTCACCAGCTTGGGAGTTGATTGCTAAAAACAGGGAAAAGGTAAAGAGGAAAGTAATCATTCAGCATTTTAAAAGACTGTCATTCCCGAGGGTGTAATCGGTAATCCAGACCTTGAAACCATGGATCCCCGATAGAATCATTCGAGGATGACAGACGTTATTTGCAAACAATTCAAATCGTGTTGAATGGTTACAAAGGAAAAGAAGATATGAGTAAAAAAGCAGTTGTTCTTTATAGTGGTGGGCTCGATTCGACCACCTGTATGGCGATTGCCAGGGCCGATGGTTTTGAGGTCTATGCCATGAGTTTTGCTTATGGTCAGCGGCATTCTGTGGAATTGGATAAAGCCTGTGAATATGCGCCGAAGATCGGTGTGGTGAAACATCAGGTGGTGGAAATAGATTTGCGCCAGTTTGGTGGTAGCGCCCTGACTGCTGACATTGAGGTGCCGAAAGATCAGAGCTCAGATGATGATATCCCGATTACTTACGTGCCGGCACGTAATACGATTTTTTTAAGCTTTGCCCTTGGCTGGGCGGAAGTTCTTGGCGCTTTTGATATCTTTGTCGGCGTCAATGCCCTGGACTATTCCGGCTATCCCGACTGTCGGCCGGAATTTATCAGCGCCTTTGAGAATATGGCCAACCTGGCTACCAAGGCCGGGGTTGAAGGTGAGCGCCCCTACACAATTCATACGCCACTGATCCAGCTCAGTAAAGCTGAAATCATCCGTACCGGTCTGGATCTTGGGGTTGACTACAGCCTGACACTCTCCTGTTACGATCCAACGCCGGCGGGTGTTTCCTGTGGTCGCTGTGACTCCTGTCTTTTACGTCTGAAAGGGTTTCGTGAGGCCGGGGTTGAGGATCCTATAAAATATGTGGCGCGGAACACGTAGCGTGGAACGCGAAAATTCAAAAACTTCAGGAAATCACCAATGAGCATAAACAACAATAATGGTTTTTCGCGTCTCGCGTCCCGCGTCCCGCGTTCCTCCAGCGAAGCTGGTCTGGCAGATATGCAGAAAGCCAGCGATGATCGCAATATTGCCATCGATAAGGTCGGCGTCAAGGATATCCATTACCCGATCGTGGTTATGGACAAGAGCAAAGAGCAACAGCAGACGGTTGCGCGCATTAACATGTATGTCGACCTGCCCCATCATTTCAAGGGTACACACATGAGCCGCTTCATCGAGATTCTTAACCAGTATCATGGTCAGGTCAGTATTGATCGTATGAACACCATGTTGAGCGACATGAAGCAGCATCTCGAAGCCAGCCGTGCTCATCTGGAGCTGGAGTTCCCCTACTTCATCGAGAAGCAGGCCCCTGTCTCGGGAGCGCGCAGCCTGATGGAGTACCAGTGTCGCATGGTGGGCAGTCTCGGCGAAAGCTACGATTTTATCCTTGGTGTCACTGTGCCGATGACCTCGCTCTGTCCCTGCTCACGCGAGATCAGCGATCGGGGCGCACACAACCAGCGCAGCGCTGTGACGGTCGAGATCCGCTATACAGACCATGTCTGGCTGGAAGATCTGATTGAATGGGTGGAGGAATGCGGCAGCGCTCCGGTTTTTGCTCTGCTCAAGCGCGAAGACGAAAAGGCTCTGACTGAACAGGCCTACGATAACCCGATGTTTGTCGAGGATGTCGTGCGGGCAGTAACCCAACGCTTGCTCAAAGCTCCTGAGGTGACCTGGTTCCGGGTTGCCTGCGAGAATTTCGAGTCGATTCATAATCATTCCGCATATGCCATGGTGGAACGGCCGGACCCTGCCGACCGTGGATAACTCTGTGGGCAAGGTGGATAACTCAGCAATCGGCCGCATTTTTAATCATTCTGGACCGATTATCGGTCTATTTGCCAAGCAGCCGGTTCCCGGCCAGGTCAAGACGAGGTTGACGCCGCCCTTGTCGGCAGAGCAGGCTTGTCAGCTCTACCAGATCGCTTTGCAGGAGATGGTTACACGGTTGCGTGCCGCTGGATTGCCCATAGTGATCTGTTGTTCCGGACAGCGTGACTGGTTCAGCGAAGTATTTCCGGGCCTGCCGTTACTCGTGCAAGCCGGTGATGATCTTGGTGCTCGCTTGAGCAATGCCGTGCAGGCTCTTTTTGCTGCTGGCGCCGGCCCGGTTCTGATGGCAGGCTCCGACAGCCCGGATTTGCCAGTTCCCCTGATAGAAGAAGTTCTGGTGCAGTTACAGGAAAAGGATGTCGCTATCATCCCCTGTCAAGATGGCGGCTACGCCGTGGTCGGTATGCGGCAGTCGACCACGGAGCTCTTTGATGAGATCCCCTGGAGTACTTCCGGGGTAATGGCGGCAACTCGCCAACGCAGCCAGCAGCTCGGTTTGAGTTGTCATGAAACAGAATACTGGGACGATATGGACGAATTTGCCGATCTGCAGAGACTGGTGGCTCGTTCTCCCGAATCAGAGACGGCTCGCTATATCGTCAGCGAGTTGAACGATCTGTTCTAATGCACAGGATGCAAAATGTTTCTGGCCGGTTGACTTGCCATCTGCACTGCCCGATAATCAGGTGACTGAACACAGCTGGGCCTGACATCACGTTGCTTTAAGGAGAAGACTCTTGGAACTAGTGCTTAATGCCGGACCGGTGGTCAAACTGGTCCTCTTGATTCTGGTCTATTTTTCCGTGGTCTCATGGGCCATCATTTTCTACAAGCAGCTGGTGATCCATCGGGCAATTCGCGATTCGGAGCGATTCCTCGATTTTTTCTGGTCGAAGAAACGCTTTGATGCCATCGGCCAAGGGCTCGATGATTATCGTCATTCACCGCTTACCGTCCTCTTTCGCGAAGTCTACAGTGAACTTGCTCAAAGCCGGAAGCAAGCTGGTGGTCTGGAGACGGACAACCTGGTGGCCGATCTCGGCGAACAGGAGCGGGTTGCCCGTGTGCTGCGTCGCTCCTCAACGTCTGAGGGCCACCGCCTCGAAAAATATCTCTCTTTTCTTGCCACCACCGGTTCGGCGGCGCCATTCATCGGCTTGTTCGGCACTGTCTGGGGCATCATGAATGCTTTCCATGGCATTGGCACCAGTGGCAATGCTTCGCTGGCCGTGGTTGCGCCGGGAATCTCCGAGGCTCTGGTCGCTACGGCGATCGGCCTGGTAGCCGCTATTCCTGCGGTGATTGGTTATAACCATTTTATCAATAAAATCAATGTCCTGACTGGTGAGATGGATAATTTCAGCCAGGAGATGCTGAATATTGTTCAGCGTATGAGTCGGAGCAACTGAGATGGAACTTGGTCAGAACAGCAACCGTCGGCGCACGATGCTGGCACAGATTAACGTGACTCCCTTTGTCGATGTCATGCTGGTTCTGCTGATTATTTTCATGATTACCACGCCGATGATGGAAAGGGGCGTGGATGTCGCTCTACCTGAAGTGGAGAATGCACCAAACCTCTCAGCGGTTAAGGAACCGTTGATTATAACCGTGACTCGTAAGGGAAAGATCATGGTGGGCAGCAACCGTGTCGAAAACGCAGCCAAGCTGACCCCTGTCCTGCAGCAGATCTTAAGTGAACGGCAAGACAAAACCGTTTACCTCGAAGCGGACAAGGCGGTGCCCTACGGTCGTGTGGTCCAGGTGATGGCGGCGATCAAGCGGGCCGGTGTTACCAAGCTTGGCATGGTCGCTCAGGAACCGGAAAAATGAGCAAGCGAGCACTTTGATGTCCATTGTGACTTTGCACCAAAACAATGCCTTTCACAATGATCCGAAGTTCGGACGTCTACTACTGGTTTCGCTGCTTGTCCACGGCCTGATATGGGTGGCCTTCAGTGGCAGTTGGTTCGGTACCAGCTCGCGCCCCAAACCCCCAGTCTACTATGTCGATCTGGTGCATAAACCGGTCATTAATCCTCAGGCCGGTCGTCCCGATCCGCGTCCGACCAAAAAACCGAAAGCTGCGGTGGCCAAACGCACGGTTCCAGCAGCCCTCCCAAAAGTTGTCAAGAAACCGGTCAAGCCAGCAGTAAAACCCCTGGTCAAGAGAACCCAGGTGGTAAAACCGAAGCCTGTGCCGAAACCGGTTGTAAAGCCGGATCAACGCAAGCAAAAGAAAATTCAGAGTGCTCTTGACGAGATTCGTGAGCGTCAGGCTCGTCAGGCGGAACGCGATGCCTTGAAAGACAAGCTGGCCAAGTTGCGTGATTCTGTTGGTGCGGCAGCGATGATACCGGCCGATGTGCCGGTAGGTATGCCGGATGGTACCGGTGATGAAGTTGGTATCAACGCACTGCTCTTTGTACAGACCTTTATCCAGCAGAACTGGGCGCTTTCGCCATACCTGCTTGACCAATCCAGGATTGCCAATCTTGAGGCAAGAGCCACCTTACGTTATTCCAAGGCGGGCAAATTGGTAAGCTACAGGGTAGATCAACTTTCAGGCAATAAACAGTTTGATAATTCATTGAAGAGGGCCATTATCAAATCGCAACAGCTACCACAAGTGTTGCCGAAAGATCTCGATCTGGTCGTGGTTTTTAACCTTAAAGATATGGCTGCAGCGAGGTAAGTGAGTGAGTATGTTGTTGCGTTGGTTCATGGTTTTTCTGTTCTGTGGTCTTCTGCCGTGGTCGGTCATGGCCGCCACAGAGATTGAAATTTCTTCCCCTGGTGAGCAGTCGATCCCGCTGGCGTTGACGAACTTGTTGCCGAAAGAAAGTTCACCGTCGACCAGGGTGGCCGGAGAGTTCAATGAAGTCCTCCTGGCCGACCTTGATCTCTCGGGTCTTTTTCGTTTCATTGCTCCGGCAGCTTTTCTCGATGACGCAGGTAACATAGGGCTCTACAGCACCCAGGTTGATTTTCCACAGTGGCGGATGCTTGGTAGCGAAACCCTGATTAAAGGCACCTATTCCCTTAATGGTGATCAATTGATCGTTGAGGCGCGTCTCTTTGATGTCGTCAACCGGCGTTTGCTGACCGGACGTCGCTATTCCGGTGGCCCCAAAGATATCCGGCGCATGGCGCACGCCTTTGCAGACCTGGTACTCAAGGAGTTAACCGGTGAAGAGGGGCCATTCAGTGCCCGGATCGCTTATATCTCTAATTTGACCGGAGACAAAGAGCTGTGGTTGATGGATGTTGACGGCAAGCGACCGCTCCGCCTGACCAATCATCGCTCAATCGTGCTCAACCCCGACTTTTCGCCGCGAGGTAAGGAGATTTTATTTACCTCCTACCGAGCTAACAATCCAGACCTCTACCGCAAAGAAATTTATACAGGAAAAGAGGCCAAGATTTCCTACAAGTCAGGGCTCAACATAGCTGGACGCATGGCCCCCAACTCGCGCGAAATCGCCCTGACTCTTTCCAAAGACGGCAACCCGGAAATCTACCTGATCGGCGTCAATGGGCGGATCCGCAAACGAATTACCGACAACTGGGGAATTGACAGTGATCCGACCTGGAGCCCTGATGGCGGCCGTCTGGCTTTTGTCTCCAACCGTCAGGGCAACCCGCACATCTTTATTGCCGATATCTTTACCGGCAAGACGTCTCGTTTGACTACCCGGGGCAAGTACAATGCCACGCCTGCCTGGAGTCCGAAGGGTGACCGGATTGTATTCAGCCGCCAGCAAGGTGGCCGCTTTGATCTTTACAGCATCAATGTTGATGGCACTGACGAGCGCCGTCTGACCTTTGGCCCTGGGAATAACGAGCACCCTCGTTGGAGTCCTGATGGCCGGTTTCTGGTCTATTCGTCAGACAAGGGCGGCAACCGGGCTATCTATGTTATGCGTGCTGATGGCACCGGTTCTCGACGGCTGACAAACCTGGAAAGTGATTGTCGTCACCCGGCTTGGTCTCCCCGTTGGTAGAAGATGGATGGATGGTTGTTATTTCTGCATAAGATCGTTATAATACGTTCCTTCAATAATATATAATTGGTTTCTCTCTCACGTCGATGAGATGCTATGAACCCCTGTCTTGCCTAAAGGAGTCTACAATGAAAACGACACAAATGCTCAAGATTGCTCTGATCGTACTGTTTCTTTTCAGCGGCCTGGTTGGTTGTGCCAGCAAGTCTGTAACCTCAGGAGATGATGGCAAAGTCTATCCCTACGATATGAAAAAGCAAGAGCAAGTAAAAGGTGCTGACGATGCATCGATGCAGGGCGGAGCAGCCGTCCCAAGTCACGATGCTGTGGCCGGTCTGGAGCGCATCCATTTCGATTTTGACCAGTTCACCCTTTCTGCCGATGCCCGTCGCATTTTGAAACAAAACGCCAAATTCCTGAAAGCTAACAGTGGTGTTCAGGCTGTTATCGAAGGCCATTGCGATGAGCGCGGCTCCGATGAGTACAACCTGGCTCTTGGCGAAAGCCGCGCCTTGGCCGCAAAAAATTATCTGGTGTCCCTGGGAATCAGTGCCAAGCGTCTTTCCGTCATCTCTTATGGCGAAGAGAAGCCACTGATAAAGGCTTCCAACGAAGCTGCCTGGGCACAAAACCGCCGCGCAGAATTCAAGGCGGTTAATTAAGTTCAATCACTCCAGCGCCCGTTGCGCTGCATTGGGAGTAAGTTTATGTGTCGAGTTCGTTTCCTGAGCCTTCTGCTTGCCTGTTTGTTGTTGAGCAGTTGTATGGTCACTGAGCAGGATCTGCAGACGCAGCGCAACCTGCTGGAAATGAAGCGTCGGCTTGGTGATGTAGAGCGGGTGCTCAAGGAGTTGCAGGACGACATTTCAGGTGGAGTCCGGGCGCATGTAGAAACTTTGGCACGCAACCAGGCCGATTTCCAGGCTGAACTCGATGGCATGCGTGTCGATCTGCAATCTATGCGGGGGCGTTCCGGTGACCAGGAACGAACCAATGATGACTTGCGCCAGGACCTGTCCCTGTTGCGCGATGAATTGAGCCTGCAGCTTGCCGATCATGAACGGCGGCTTGCACAGTTGGCCTCCGGTGGTTCAGTGGCTAAACCGTCGTCAACTACAATCCCGAATACCTCTGCGGTTGCCCGGCCTGCTAGCGGTACTCCGGCTGTTGTGGCAACAAAGGTAGTATCGACTCCTGATGAAGAAAAAGCTCCGGAGCTCTATGCCCGGGCGCTCAAAGAAATCCGTGAAGATCAAGCGTTCGCCGCCGGGCGCGAATTGATGGAAACCTTCCTCACTCGTTATCCGCAAGATGCTCTGGCGGTCAACGCCGCTTACTGGGTGGGCGAAACTTATTACGCGGAAAAAAATTACGAAAAAGCGATTCTGGAGTTTGAAGATATTATCCAGAAATATGATGATCACCCGAAGGTGGCTTCTGCCATGCTCAAGCAGGCTCTGGCTTTTGAGGCCACTGGCGACAAGGCGACGGCACGCCTGTTGCTGCAACGAGTGATCGGGGAGTTTCCGCTTTCCGGGGAGGCTGTAATCGCCAAACAAAAGTTGCAGGAGCTGTGAAAAAGAGTTGAATTTATCACCCCCAGAGAAAGTGGTTGACAACATAGTCTGGTAAAGTTTATAAAACGCCCTCTGTGGGCCGGTAGCTCAGTTGGTAGAGCATCTGACTTTTAATCAGATGGTCGTGGGTTCGATCCCCCCCCGGCTCACCATTTTTAATCCGCATCCGATAGTGATATACTGTCGGGTGCGGAAACGTTTCAACCGTTTAACGTTACATGTCCCTATCGTCTAGCCTGGCCCAGGACACCGCCCTTTCACGGCGGCGACTGGGGTTCAAATCCCCATGGGGACACCAAACTGTAAAAGGGTCATCTTCTGTGATTAGGAGGTGGCCCTTTTTTTATTTGTCGTGCGGTGACGGGTGATGATGTCTGGTGGGATAGGTGGGGGCTGTTGTCTGTTTGGCAATAGATTTGGCAATGGGGTGTGTAGGTGAGGAAACTGGATGGGGGTGGTCCATAGGCGGTTCTCCACTTATAGCTCTGTTCAATTCCCTGGATCCATCTCTAGGTTTTAAGGTTCTTTGCATCTATCCACCTGTAGTGCTCCAATTTCTAAGTTGATCGGTTACTGCCAATCTCTATGGTCGTCACCTTCTATATCTGTGCCGTATGGGTAGACAGGCTTAATATTTTCGGATGGATTTTTACCTCTATTATTATAGATTTCTGTGAAAATTGGATGAAGACACAGTGTCTCATATGAACTGATGACAAGTTGATGCGGTTGAGTATATTCAAAAAGGCCAATGACATATCGGTCAGTGTCTCCTATAACCCGACCTATTGCACCTAGTTCTACAAACATTCTCTTAAACTCATCAAAGTCATCATGAAAATATTTTTTACCATGATGGTTAAATGTTTTGTGCAAAACTCCCTCACTAAATTTAATAGGCAGGTGTGGGAGACACTTCTTAAATACTTTTTCCGCCTCTGAATGAACATATTTATAGGCTTTATATATTTCCTTACAGAGGCTTTCCTCTACATGGAAGATCCCTTCACGAATGGCGTCTTCGGACACTTTTCTTGGGCTATTCCCTAACCGTTTATTTTGATAGAAAATATTGTTTAATATATGAATTAAATGCCTTGGATTTAGTTGTGTGTGTCTCAATATATAAGCAATGGGGGATTCCCTCCCCCCTATCCTGTTTATAATATTAGAAGGGAATACCCTTTCAAATAAATCTTTGCAATCCTCGCGTTGTTCAAGCTTCAAGTGTTTTATGTTTTCATACATGCGTTGATCATAAAGAAAAAAATAAAGACGAAGTCTACTTGCCGCAACCTGTAATAATTCACCAGCATGCCAATGAAGAGTTACATGGCTCTGGAAATCTTTTAAGGGATGCGAAGACAAGTCATATAGAACGTGATAAAGTTCAGCAGGAAGACAGCACCTAACTTCATTTGGGGAACCGGGTGTATGAAAGCTACCCAAACACTTCAATAGGCCAGAAATCGCGTGAGATACGCTTTTAATCTCTAAGGGGTAATACTCAATCGAGTCCATAAGTATTACCGCTTTAACTAAATTATTATTCATCAAATTTATCGTTGTCTCTTTTGCCATGTTAAATGAGACATCTTCATAAATAAGTTTATCAAAAAGATCAGCAACGATACCAAAGGGTTTACCATTTCCGTGACTTTGCAAAACTTCAACTATGGTTGTCATTACGCTATCAGGTGACATTTCTTCAACTAGGCCAACACCAGTTAAGAACTTCTTTATCTTATTTTGTGATTCTTGGTTACCTATTTTCAAATCTGACACCTTTGCAATAATTGCAGTCCAAAATACGGCATCCCATATTTCAGCAACAGATTCTACAAAAATTACAGTCGTTGACATTTCCTCAATAGAAGAAATTATTTTTGCAAGTGCCTCCCATGTTTTCAATTCAACAAGAACTTGATATTCTTCATCTAAGATTGAACATTTCAAAAAACTCGTTTTCCCTGCACCCTTTCTACCAATTATAATTGAAGGTTTTTTTTGTAGTTCCGAGTAAATTTTATTGTGTGCATCAAACAACGCTGCAACGACATCAAGATCCATTATGAGAGAGGCATCTTTCGGACCGAATACTTCATCATCACTAATGTAGTTTTTCAATGATTCCACGATGTTTTCTGAAAACAATGTAACCTCCTCATGAAAATAAAGACTAAATTCATAAAAGGGCGTAAGTTTTGCCTAAAATAGACGGATCAAAACCGGCACCACAAAAAAACCACTGGCCAGCATAATGCCAACAACAGCGGTCTATAATCTGTTCAGTATTGTCCTGCTTGCCTGCAGATCATTTCCACCCCCATGGAATTCATCGATATAAGAGAATTTCAATCTAATCCAAATTAACAGTCTAGTCAAAGGTTTCTCATTGTTGATTTCAAATCGACAGCCAATCCCCCTGCACGAATCCACTCTCAGAACCAAGCAGAGTTGCCTCAGAGACATTTCATTGTATCGATTGACCGTGTGTCAGGATTGGGTGAAGTTGTTGCTTAGAGATCAATATGATGCGATAGCTTCTTGCCCGATCGACTTAACTTAATTTAAGCAATTTCAATTTTTAAGTGTTTTTGGTAACTTACCGGTGTTGAAAGCAAACTGCAAGTTCAACTGAATTGTTCGGGGGAACAAATGGGATAGGAATATAAGCCATCCATGGTGAAAAGAGAATGTGATTAGCGATGATTTAGAATGCCAACGGGGGTACTTATGACTGAATTTTCAATCCAACCACTAGACCCGAAAAGATTTGATGCTTTAGCTGGACATGCCCGTTCACCTGCTGCAGCGTATATCAGTCAAGAACTAGGCTGGTTTGCAAATCACGATGAAACAGTACTGGCAACGTTACTGCTTGATACTGTTGATGGTGATTTTGCAGTGATTATACTTGCCAGAGATGAAGGTGGTCGTTTCCGTTGCATTGACCTTGGCTGTTCAATTGAAACTGAGCAGGAAGCATTGGCTCACATGGAACGTTTGATGCGGTGGCACAGCAATGTCGGTTTCATTGATTTCACCCAAGGTGATGCTGGCGAAGGAATAGATTTATTCAACCCAATTATCCCCGAAAACAAACAGCATCCCTATTTTGTTCAGTTAAATAGCAGTGAAGCATTTTATCCGGCAAAGTCGTTGATCAACGAGATAATGCCGCATTTCACAGACGTTGACGGCAACTTTTGTGAACAATTTCAAACTACCGGTTTTGATGCAAGGTTGTGGGAGTTGTATATACACTCCTATCTCCATGAAGAAGAACTATTCATGGACAAGCAATATCAATCCCCCGATTTTCTAGTTACCAAATACGCCAAGCAAGTAGCTATTGAAGCTGTTACTGTTGGTCGAAAATCAGACAACCCACCCAAATATTTCAAATCGAAAGAACCTCTGGAGGTAATAGAAAAAGCAGATAAAGACATTTATGATTCAATGCCAATTAGATTCGGTAGTCCGCTTTATTCAAAACTCCAGAAAAAGTATTGGGAACTAGAGCATGTAAAAAACATACCATTGGTTTTTGCAATAGCCGACTTTCATGATGACATGTCGATGTTATGGAGTTCTTCATCACTAATTTTTTACCTTTACGGATACAGGTATGAACATTACTACGATGAAGATAAAAAGCTCGTGATCAAGCCTGTAAAAATTGAAAAGCATACTGCCGGAGACAAAGAAATCCCATCTGGGTTTTTCTTTCAACCAAATGCAGAAAATGTGAGCGCAGTTGTCACTTCCTCAATCGGTACGATTTCAAAATTCAACCGCCTTGGTAGACAAGCTGGATTTAAAAGCGATAACGTTAAGATGATGAGAGTCGGGACTTATCATGACCATGATCCGAACGCTTCTACCCCCAAGAAATTTAATTATATCGTGGACGAAACATGCAATGAAATGTGGGCTGAAGGTTTGTCAATGTATCATAACCCGAACGCAGCCAATCCGGTTCCAGAGGAATTGTTCCCATCAATTGCACATCACCATTTCAGAGACGAGCAGATAGTAAGTAGCTTGCCAGACTTTCATCCGTATGAGTCTTTCACTATTAATATGCGGACAACTAAATGAATTTTCAACGAGGAGGAATTTATGGAAACCAAGACCACTGGTCGCAGGCAAGGCAAAATTGATGGTCAAAATATTGTTTATGAAATAGCTGTTGACATCAACAATGGCCATATTTGCAGTGCAGAGGGAACATTGCTGGAGCCAGGAGATCTACACGGAAAATACTTTGGGTCCAGTGTCACCCTCATTGATACTGCCACAGGGAACAGTTATTCAATATTTGTAAGTCCTGAGAGCTTTAGTTTTCATTCGGGGTATAGCAAAGTCGATGAACTTTTTGATAAAGCAACTTTCTTTCTGTAAATTCTCGGCAGCCGTCATTCAGTCTCCATGCTGGAGATAAGTGTCAGGCTTGACTTATGGGGATTGTCTGC
>Ga0256834_1000432_pt1 | contig 30506 bp, 27 predicted proteins | sample 4281140metaG_FD_190536 | JGI IMG/M metagenome (GOLD analysis project Ga0256834, IMG submission 190536) | Hydrothermal vent microbial communities from East Pacific Rise, Pacific Ocean - 4281-140 | ecosystem: Environmental > Aquatic > Marine > Hydrothermal vents | place: Pacific Ocean: East...
GCTTCAAAAATTTCAAAACTTTTCTCTTTTAGTACAGCCCCACTAAGTCCACCAATATCTTTTGGGTTTTTAACAAGTGAGTAATCAACAGTAGTATTTGTAGCAATAATCCCATCTGCACCTTTTTGGACTGCCATTTTTGTAAGGGTGAGAGCATCCTCAGGTGTCATGTCTGGTGCAATTTTTAGAAGTATTGGTTTTGATGTAATTTTTTTAGCTTCACTAAATAACTTTTCTATAAACTCTTCATTTTGTAAATCACGAAGTCCAGGAGTGTTTGGTGAAGATATATTTATAACCATATAGTCACCTAAATTGTGTAAAGCTTTTAAAAGAGTGGTGTAATCATTTATAGCTTCACTCTCAGATGTAAGCTTGTTTTTACCAATATTTACACCAATTGGAGTTGTAAAAGGGTAGTGTTTTTTTAATCTTTTTTGAGCTTTAAGTAGCCCATGGTTGTTAAATCCCATAGCATTTTGGATAGATTCCTCTTCAACATGACGCCACATTCGTGGTTTTGGGTTACCAGCTTGAGGTTTTGGTGTGAGTGTGCCAATCTCTGTGTAACCAAAACCTAAAATTTGCATACCCTTTATCATAGTTGCATTTTTGTCAAATCCAGCTCCAAGCCCTATTGGGTTGTAAAATTTGCGTCCAAAGAGTTCTTGTGTTAAAACATCATCACTAATAAAATGAGATTTTAAAAAGAAATTAAAAGGTATTTGACAAACATTTGGCAACCTTAAAACTGCTTCAGCAAGATGATGAGCATTTTCTGGCTGGAGTTTAAAAAGGAATGGTTTTATTGTTTGGTAACTTATCATTTATATCCAATTGTAAGAAATTTAGACATTATACAAAAATCTTAGTAAAGGGAAGTTAATAAACAAAGATAAATAAGTTACTTGATTTAAAAATAATAGATATGATTTTTTGATACAATGTTTTACATAAAAAATATTTCAAATAAAAGGGTAAAAGATGATTACAATTTTAGTGCCATTAGCGAATGGTTTTGAAGAGATAGAGGCTGTTAGCATTATAGATGTATTAAGACGTGCTGAAATTGAGGTTGTGGTTGCTTCACTTGATGAAAATTTATTAGTCAAGGGTGCAAATGGTATAGAAATAAAAGCTGATGTAGAATTAAAAGATGTTTCTATTGAAAATTTAAGCATGATTGCACTGCCTGGTGGGTGGGATGGTACTTATGCATTAGCTGATGATGTTAATGTACAAAATATTTTAAAAGATATGAATAATAGGGGCAAGCCTATAGGTGCAATTTGTGCTGCTCCATTTGCTCTAAATAAAGCAGGTGTTCTAAAAAATAAGTACACTTGTTATCCATCAGTTGAAGAACAAATCCAAAGAGATGGATATATGGGTGATGAAAAAATGGTAGTAGAAGATGAAAATATTATGACCTCTCGTGGGATTGGTACTGCTTTGTGTTTTGCTCTTGAAATAGTTAAAAAATTCAAAGGAATTGAAACATATAAAGCTATAAAATCTGGAATTTTAGCTGATAGTTGTAATTAATACCAAAAACCATTTAAAAGAGATTTATGATTGCTAAGAAGTATGTAAGAATTAAAGAGGATATTATTGTTAAAGATAATATATTTGAATTTGATATATATTTTTACCTAAAAGATGAAGGGTTAGTAAAGCTAATAAAAGAAAAAAACTCAACTCTTTCATCTCATGATGTAATTACAATAAGAGAAAAAAAAGATATATATGTTGGTAAATCTGATAAGCATATATATGAAAAATATTATCAAGAGTATTTAGCTTTAATTGCAAAAGATATTAAAACTAAAAAAATGATAGAAATATATTCAAAAGCTGCTCATGCAATAGAAGAAATTTATAATAATCCAGAAACATTAGGTGGAAATGAAAAATCAAAAGAGGTTGTAAATGATTTAGTATCTACCATATTGGATGATGATTTTACAGTAACTTCTTTGATGAGTATTGCTACACATGATTATTATACACATACACACTCTTTAAATGTAGCTATATATGCTTTAAGTTTAGGTGCCTTTTTAAAATTAGATATTGCATCACTAAAAAGACTTGGACATGCTGGATTTTTACATGACTTAGGTAAAAAAAGCATTGATTTAAAAATTATAAATAAAAATGGAAGTTTAAGTAAAGAGGAGTTTGATATTGTAAAAACTCATTCAGAATTAGGATATATTTTTGCTTTAAAGATGGGTGTAAATAATAAACAAACCTTAGACGCTATTAGATATCACCATGAAAAAATAGATGGGAGTGGTTATCCATTTGGATTAAAAGGGGAGGAGATACCTTTTTTTGCTCGTGTTATAAGTATATGTGATGTATTTGATGCATTAACAAGTATGAGAAGTTATAAAAAAGCTTTAAATACATATGATGCTTTATTTCTTATAAAAACTGAAATGAAGCATCATTTGGATATGGATTTACTAAAGAGCATGATAAAGATGTTTAGATAAAATCATTTCACACTTTTTAGATGTAAAATGATAGTTATGGCTCATAAATAGATATAGCTTTTTTCTCATTATGACCAAAATGTTTTTCTAAATCTGATTGAAAAAGTAATACTGGTACAATTATTAGTGACGCTACAACAGCTGCAACAGTTCCAAATACAAGGGCAACACCAAGTCCGCCAAATACAGCATCGCCAGCTAGAAGTGTTGATGCAAGTATAATAGCTGCTGCTGTTAGTAAGATAGGCTTAGCACGTGTAGCAGCTGAATAAGCGATAGCATCAGCCTTGTTCATACCTTTATCATGCATCAATGATTTTGTAAAATCTATAAGAAGTAAAGAGTTACGAGAACTAATCCCAATAAGTGCAATAAACCCAATCAAGGAGGTTGCAGTTAAAAAGAATGTATCGGCTGTAAAGATATCCATAATCCAGTGCCCAACAATTACCCCAATAATTGAGAGGAATGAACTTAAAAGTATGATACCACTTAAAGTAAAGCTTTTATAATATATTACCATTAGTAAAAAGATAAGTATTAGTGCAGAAATAAATGCAGCTCCTAGTTCAACAAATGTATCAAGAGTAACTTCCATCTCTCCATCCCAGATTATTTTGTAAATTTCGCCAGTTATTTTGTCAGTTAATTGTAGATTAAACATACCAATTTTTTCTATATTATAACTATCAGTAAAAGTATTAAGCATTACATCTCTAGCCTCCATAAGTGGATAAACTTGAGACACCATATCAGTTTCAGCCATTACATTTACCATTTGATGTAAATTTTTATTCATAATTAAAGGGTTTGATTTTTTTGGCACTATGGTTACAAGCTCTGTAATTGGTGTCATCATCCCCATCTTGTTCATCAATTTTAGAGATGATAGTTTTATTTTTACTGATGAGATATCTTTAGATGTGAATTTTTTTGACTCTTTTGATAGGGAGAGATAAATTGGTACTTGATCATCATATATATCTGAATTTTTCACAGCTATTTGCATACCCTCAAATGCCAAATACAATACATCATTTAATTGTTTTATATTTACTCCAGAGCGAGAAACCTTATCTGAATTAACAATAATTTCATAAGTATCATATATTTCATCTTGCATAATGTCTATATCTACTAAGCCATCTGTAGTTTTAAAGACATCTTCTATTTTTTGAGCTAAAACTCTTATCCCATCTGCATTATTTCCATATACTTCTGCAACAATAGCAGCAAGAACAGGAGGACCAGCTGGTGGTTCTACAAAAGATATCTTTGTATTTGGATAAAGTTTCTCACAATTAGATTGAATAATTGGACGAAGTCTTTGTACCATTATATATGATGGTTCATCTCTTTGATGTTTTGGTGCGATATTTAAAACTATTTCAGCTAAATTTTCACTATTTTTAAAATGACTACCTTTTATAAGACCAGCAAAATCAAGAGGTGCGCCCATCCCTAAAAACACTTCAGTATCAACTAAATGTTTCTCTTTTATAATCTCATTAACTACACAAGAAGTAACCTTATTTGTTTGCTCAATTGAGCTTCCATTTGCAAGAGTAACATATATATTAAAAGTATTACTATCTTTGCCAGGTAACATTTTTGCTAAAACCATTTTTGATGGAGCAATCATCAATATTGATAAAATAAAAGCTACAAGGGTGAAAAGAAGTATAACTCTTCTTCGTGTTTTATTTTTTATATTATTAGATATTATTTTTTCAAATTTTTCAAACATTATTTGCTCTCCTCTTTATGATGTTTTGGTTTTTTTAACATTCTGAGTGCTAAATAAGGTGTGAAAATATATGCTACAAACAGTGAAGCGATGAGTGATACAGGGACATTTGCAGGGATTGGTTTCATAAACTGACCCATCATCTGTCCAACAAAAGCCATAGGTATCATAGTCATGATAATGGCAAGTGTTGCTATGTTTGTTGGTGGTCCAATCTCATCAGTTGCTTTAATCATCAAATCATCAATACTTTCATCTTCACTCTCAATAGAGTGAAAGTGTCTATGAATATTTTCTATAACAATAATCGCTGCATCAACTAAAAGACCTAGTGAGAGTAAGAATGCAAAAAGGGTAATACGATTGATGGTTTGATCAGTTAAATAAGCTATAAAAAGTGTAATTGCCAAAATGGCTGGAACAGTAAAAGTAACTATGAGTGATTCACGCCATCCAAGAACAAGAACAAGCAATATAGCAATGATAACAATTGATAAAACAAGATGATAAACAAGTTCATTAACAGCTTCGTTTGCTCTTTGACCATCATTTCTAGTAATTACATAATTTATTCCATTTTTATTTAAGTATTCTTTATATGTTTCTAGTTCATTTTTAACAGCATCTGCAATAACAACGGCATTTGTTCCTTGAAGCTTTGATACAGTTAGTGTAACTTGATCTCTAAGAGGTGTAAATTTACCATCTTTATCACGAACACTAATAAAAGCTGATTTAAAATTTTGAATATCATAACTTTTTTCAACTTTTGCAACTTGCTTTAGATAGATTGGTGACCCCATATACTGTGCAACAATTATATTTGCAATATCTTTAGAGCTTTCAATTGCATTTTTAACTCCAAACATAATGATTTGATTATCCTTTGTACGGTTCTTTATAGCTGGAACACTATATGAGAGTGCTTGAACTGCTTGAGTAATCTGTCCCATAGATAGGTTATAACCAGAGAGTTTATGTAGATCAACTTCTATATTAAATTGAGTTTTATTTCCACCTTTTATCTCTGTTACAGCTACATTTGACAATCCATTTATATGGTGTTGAATCTTTTTTACACTATTATATAGCTCAGTTTTAGATAACTCTCCACCATTTGAAAAAAATGCAACACTCACTATTGGGATATCTACATCAATATCAAGTGGTTTTACAATTGGATCCATCGCACCTATGGGAAAAATATCTGAATTTTGCATAATTTTATCATATATTTTTAGATTTGAATCCTCTTTAACCTCTCCTATAAAAAAAGCAGCATTTACAATACCTACATTGTCCATGGCAGTACCATATATATGCTCAACACCTTTAATCTCTTTTAATTTTCGCTCCAAAGGCTCCACAATAACCCTTTGTATCTCCTCTGCACTTGCTCCAGGAAGTGCTACTATTACAGTTGAGCCACTTACTACCATTTGAGGATTTTCCTCTCTTGGCATAATCTCTAAAGCTAAATATCCAATAGCGAGTAAAAACACACCAAGTACAACGGTTAATGGATTTCTTATAAATCCTTTTGCCAACTTTCCTGCATAGTCACTAGGTTGATATCTGTTTTTTGTTATCATAATTTAGCCTTATGGGATCTCAATAGTTGCATACATACCGGGATATATTGTTTTACTATTGTTTTTAAATGATATTTTTATTTTAAAACTATGTGTCATTGGGTTTGAGTTTGGAATAATAGCACTAACTTTTCCAATTGATTTTATCTTTAAAGATGGAATTTTTACAATTACTTTTGTTCCATGTTTAATACGACTGAGATTATCTTCGGAGATTTCAGCAGCTATCTTTAAATTTGATAAATCTGATAAAACTATAGCTGGCATACCAGGCATTGCCATCTCTCCAACTTTAATGTTTTTAGATACAACTACACCATCATTTGGTGCTACTATATTTAAGTATCTGTATTGGTTCTTAACCTCTTCAAGTCTAGCTTTAGCTATCATAATCATATCTTGCATATTTATATTAGCTAACTCTAACTCTTCTACTTTATATTTTGCAACCATATCTTGTTCAAACAATCTTTTATGACGGGTTAAATTTAACAATAGGTTATTATGTTGATTTTGATACATTTGAAGACTTAACTCCGCTTGTATTTTTGCAGAATCTATCTCTCTTGAATCTATTGTATAAAGTAAATCACCAGCTTTAACTTCATCTCCATCTGAGACCCTTACATCAGTTACAAACCCCATAAAACGACTTGTAATCATCTTTTGGTTATCAGAAATCACACTACCAGAAAGTGTAAGTGTTTCAGCTATTAATGTAGCTCCAAGTGTTAAAAGTATTAAAAATGTCTTCATCATTTTATTTATCTCCATTTGCTAATTTTATTAAAGCGAATATACGCTCATTTCTTTTGTTTAGAGCAATTTTTAGTTGTAGTATTTTTTGAATTTGTTCAGACTGTTTGATAATTACATCACTCATAGATGAGAGTTTTTCTTTATAACGAGCTTCATAGTTTTTATATATCTCATTTGCTAAATCTAACTCTTTTTTTAGTGATGCTATCTCAGAGTCTTGAGTCTCTATCTCTGTTCTTAGTTTAGCAATTTTAAGTTTAATCCCATTTTTTGCTAGTTGAACGCTATATTTAACTTTTAAATGCTCAATTTTTGCTTCTTGAATTTTATAATAATCAACTCCACCATTAAATAAGTTCCATTGAAGTCTAGCCCCAATAGTATATGCTTTATGCTCATTAATATTACCTAAAAATGAGTTGTCAGCAGTTGAAATCTCTGCAAATGCTCCAATCATTGGATAATATGCAGATTTTGAAAGGTCTGTCATTGAATCTCTTATCTTTAAAGCTGTTGAAGCTCTTTTAATATCTAAGTTATTTTGTAGTATATCTTCATCGTTTATATTTGGTACAGCTACACCACCTTCTAAGATTTCGATAGAGTCTACTTTTTGGTTTAGTAAAAAACTAATATAATGATAAAGTAATTTTTGATTATATCTCATTTGTGATATTAAGCGTTCAACATTTCCTTTTTTTGCTTTAACTTCAAGTAGGTCTACTTTTTTTGCGTATCCAACATCTATCATAGTTTGAGTTGTATTTTCAAGAATTTTGATATTATCAAGTATAATACTTAGATGATCTATAGAGTTACTTAGTAAAGCCATATCATAATAACTTTTTTTAAGTTGATATATCTTTTCATCTATAACTTTATCTTTATCTAAAGATTTTAATTCTTTCATCGATTCTAAAATAGATGAATATGAAGTTATTTTAAAGCCAGTAAAAATAGGTAGTTCATATTTTAGTTTTGTTTGAAAGAGTGTACGAGATTCAGGATTGTTTAAATCATCAGGTGCGACTTTCAAAATATTTGGGTTTGTATTGTCAAATTCAGAAAATCCAAAATCCCCAAATGTAGCTTCTCTTGAGGTTAGTTTAAAGCCAAATACATTTAGTGCATCATCAGAGTTAACTATATCTTGAATCAAATCTAGTTTCCCCCAATTGGTACCACTAGCTATATTTATTTTTGATTTTGCAGAATCTACATCAAAGGATGCAGTCTTTATCTCTAAATTTTGTGTTTTTAACATCTCCAATGCTTGGTTTAATGATATAGAATTATTTTGTGATGCTTCTAGGAGCAACACGCTAAACAGAAATAAAAGTACCTTTTTCATATATTACCTCTTCTTATATTTATTATTATAATTAAGTTAAAACTATAACATAATTAAGTTAAAATTATATTATAATTAAAATTTAAATGGTTAAATTATCTTATATTATTATTATTTGCTTAAATTTTAAAGTGCAAATAGTGTAGTATAAGAATTTAAAATAATTATATATTAAGATTATATCACTAAAATGCTATTATTATTTTAATTTTAAAGAGTTTTGTATGTCATATGCATGTCCTATTACATTTAAGAAGGTTGATTCAACTGTTTCAAGGTTTAATGCATTTTTAGTTAGTTTGTTTTTAATCTATTATCTAGTTACATTTAATCAATATATTTTATATTTTTTACTCATAGATTTTACCATTCGTTCGTTTGGTAAAAAAGACTACTCCTTATTATTTCTTATTTCTAAAACTTTAAAAGTAGTTTTGAAATTAAAATCAAGACCTTATGATGGTGGGGCAAAGATGCTTGCTGGTTATTTTGGTATCTTGTTTTTAGTACTGCTTATTATAGGTAACTATTTTTCTTTATCATTGTTTTCATATGTTATTGGTGTTATATTTTTAAGCTGTGCATTACTTGATGTATTTTTTAATTATTGTGTTGGGTGTAAAGTTTATTTTATTATTAAAAAAATATATCCTAGTTTTATGACATAAATGTTAAAATTGCTTAATTAAAAAATAATAGAGTAAATCTTAACCATCAATGAGATTTTTACTTACTTAGGAAAGATAACAGATATGCAGATGATAATAGATTCCTTTCGAGCAAAAGGAAAATTGTTTAAAAAAATGCAAGAAGTTCTTCCAAGAGAACTTGGCATTAGAAACAAGATTAAAATTTATAAAGCAACAGATACAACAGGATACTTCTGGTCAATCTTTGCAATAAGTCAAAAATCAAGACTTCTTATGAAAGATGTTCATAAATTCCAAGAGATATATTTAAAACTATGTGTTTTTTCTGAACATAACTATAAACACAAAGTTCTTTTTATAGATGCACCACTTTGCTCTAAAGCAAAAGCAGCATTTAAAGAGTGTGGGTGGAAAATTCAATAATGCTTTTGTGTGATATTGGAAATACAACTTATAATTTTTTAGAAATAAACTCAAACAATTCTTTAGATTTTAATTACAAAAAATCAGTAAATACTTTTTCCCCAACAGATATAAAACAAAAAGTTTATTATATATGTGTAAATGAAAAAGTTAAAAACAGATTAGAGAACTTAGATAATTGGATAGACCTCTCTTTGAAAATCAACATCGATAACTACTACGATACTATGGGGATAGATCGGATAATGGCATGTGAAGCCGTGAAAAATGGTGTTATTGTTGATGCTGGTTCTGCAATCACTGTTGATGTTGTTCGTGATGGAGTTTTTAGTGGTGGGTTTATCTACCCAGGTGTATCAGCGATGAATAATACATATAAAAATATCTCACCAGCACTCTCTTATGAGTTTAATTACTCACTTAATTTAGATATAATTCCAAAAAATTCCAAAGATGCTATAAGTTATGGGTACTTAAAACTTCTTTATAATGAAGTAAGTTCATATGCAATGGATATAATCCTAACTGGTGGCGATGCAGATAGATTTTTAAAAATATTTCCACACGCTAGAGTAGAGAAAGAACTAATATTTAACGGAATGAAAAAGATAATAAAAAAGGCTGATATATGCTAACAGTTGCACTTCCAAAAGGTCGTATTGCAAAAGATACACTTGAGATATTTGGTAAAATTTTTGGTGATGAGTTCAAGTTTGATGATAGAAAACTTATTTTAAAGACTCCAAATTTTACCTTTTTACTTGTAAGAAACCAAGATGTAGCAACTTATGTATATCATCAAGCAGCAGATATAGGTGTTGTTGGTCTTGATACTTTAGAGGAGCAAGGTCTTGATGTGGTTCGTTTACTTGACTTGAAAAAAGGTATATGTAAAGTAAGCATTGGGATGAAAAAAGGTGAAAAATTTGACCTTAATAAACCTGATTTAAAAGTTGCATCAAAAATGGTAAACATTACAAAAAGGTACTTTGAAGAGAGAGCTGTAAGTGTTGAGATTATCAAGCTGTATGGTTCAATAGAGTTAGCTCCACTTATAGGTCTTGCTGATATGATTGTGGATGTAGTTGAAACTGGTGCTACAATGAAGCAAAATGGGCTTGAAGTTGTTGCGGATATTATGAAGAGTTCAACCTATCTTATAGCAAATAAAAATTCTTATATTGCTAAAAAAGATGAAGTTTTAGATATATATGAAAAAATAAATAAAGTTATAAACGGATAGTTTTTTGACAAACCTAGACCTCTATGCAAGAGCTCAGCATCTTTTGGCCATAGAAGAAGCTACTAAAATACTTCATGATATATATAGGTCACAACTTAAAAATTACAATATTAAAACACTTTTAGATGTTGGTTGTGGTGATGGTAATTTTATACAACAACTTTCAAGTGATGGTATAAAATGTAAAGGGATCGATCTTAGTAAAACTATGATTGATCTATCTATATCAAAAGGTTTAGATGCTGAGTGTATAGATATTGTAGATGAAAATAACAAATATGATGCAATTGTTGCAATATTTGATGTGCTTAATTTTATGGATAAAGATTCACTTTTAAAGTTTTTAGACTCTGTCTCAAACAGGTTAAATAAGGGTGGAGTGTTTATAGCAGATATAAATACATTATTTGGTTTTAGTGAAGTAGCTGATGGCACTATGAGTAATGATACTCAAAATGAATTTTTGAGTATCGATGCAGTATATGAAAATGAAAAACTACATACTATACTTACTTTATTTGAGAAAAACAGCGATAATACCTTTACAAAACATCAAAATACCATTGTTCAATATTTTCATAAAATAAAAATATTTCAAAATTTAAAAGGTTTAAAATTAGTTGAAAAAAGTAAAATTTCACTTTATGCAAAAGATGATAAAGTGTTGTTAAAATTTATAAAATCAAATAAGTGAAATTGCACTTTTAACAGCATTGATATATGAAAGTGTATTTGCTTTGTTTTGATAAGCGATGTCAAATGCTGTTCCGTGATCTACTGAAGTTCTTACAATGGGTAGGTTAAGTGAGATATTTACACTCTCATCAAAGTAAAGTGCCTTTAGTGGTATTAAGCCCTGATCGTGATACATTGCAACATAGTAAGTATGTTTTTGCCTAGCATGAGGGGTAAAAGCAACATCTGGGACTAATGGTCCTAAAAATTGTTCAAATCCAATTTTTTCATTTGCATTTTTTATAGCGTTTGTTATCTCTATCTCTTCATCTCCAAGTACACCATTATCTCCAGCATGTGGATTTAGTCCAAGTACAGCTATTTTTTCACAAGGTAGGCTTTTGTTTAAGTTTATAAAAAAACTTAGTAATTTATCTTCTTTAATTAGTGGTGGCACATCTTTTAAAGCAGTATGTTCTGTATACAGAGCTACATACATTTTTTCACACCCAAGCATCATAATAGCATCTTTATTAAAATGTTTTCTAAGTGCGTCAGTATGACCTTTATACTTTAACCCTGCCATCATCCATGCCTCTTTATTGATGGGCATAGTGACAATAGCATCTGCTTTTTTATTTTTACATAACATAACACCATTCATAAAAGAATCAAAAGAGTAGTTTCCAGAGTTTGTTGATAATTCACCAGCTTTTATATCAAACTCACCATAAACAAAAGATATTTTTAAATTATCTGGCATATCTATTTTTAATAGTTTTAGTGCTTGATTTAACATATATTTGTTTATACAGTAAATTGGATTACAAAGTTTGGATATTTCAGTATGTGCTTTTATTGCTATCTCAATTCCAACACCATTTAAATCGCCTACACTTATGGCAATATTGTGTTTCATCTAGTAGTTAATCTTTTCATCTCTTTTACAGCATCTCCAAGTCCACTAAATACACTTCTAGCGATAATACTTTGACCAATATTTAACTCTGTAATCTCTTTAATATCCATCATATATGAAACATTATGATAATTAAGCCCATGTCCAGCTGCAACCTCAAGCCCTAGTTTTTTAGCATGAATAGCAGCACTTGAAATATCTTCTAAAGATTTTTCAAGTCTACTTTGTAGCTCATAACGAGGAAGTTCTAACTCTTTTATGGAGTGATTTGAATATGATAAGTTAGAGTTTAACATTGCAAAAATATTTGCAAAACTACCAGTATGAAGCTCAACCATCTCAGCACCTATATCTTTGGAAATCTCCATCGCTTCAATGGTAGGATCAACAAAAAGTGAAACAGGGATGATGCTGTCATGAAGTTGCTCTATAGCGTAAGATATTTCATCTGAATATTTTAAGATATTAAGCCCACCCTCCGTTGTAACCTCTTGGCGTTTTTCAGGCACCAAAGTTGCACGGTGGGGTTTTAAATTACAAACTATGTTTATTATATCACTATCAATACTGCACTCTAAGTTAACTGGAAGTTTTGAATGCATCATTATATTTTTTGCATCAACATCTTGTATATGTCTTCTATCTTCTCTAAGATGAATAGTGATTTGATCAGCCCCATTTTCGCATGTTACATGTAAAGCATTTAAAATATCTGGATCATTAACACGTCTTGCTTCTCTTAAAACAGCAACATGGTCTATATTTACACCAAGGTGCATTTTAGTGATATTATTCATTTTATATTATTTAGAACGGTGCAATGGATGTTGGTAATCGTTACGCTCACATGCTGTAAATGTAGCTAAAACAGATAGTGCTATAACTGTAGTAATAAAAAATGTTTTCAAGTTTGTCCTTTAGATTTTATCGATAGATAAATTTTATCTAAAAAGAGTTAAATATAAGTTTATCTATGTTATTTATATCTTTAGTATTTGCAAAACAACTTTTATTTCCACAAATCATAAACTCATCAGTAGTGTCAGATTTTAGCAAGACAAAGGGGTATTTTAATGATGATAACTCATATATATTTTTATTTAAATTATCTTGAGATGATTTAATAATTATACCACCTTTTGTATAGCGAAGAACTTGTTCTATCATTTTTGGATAGATTACACCTCTTCTGCCTAGCTTATAAGAGTTGTATTCTAAAGTTTTAAAAGCAAAATGAGCATATTTTTCATCTTCTAAAAGTGATGATAGTGAAAAAAGGGTATCTACAATTATAGCTACACTACTAGTATAAGTATTATCAGAAATTTCAGCTATAGTTTCAAATTCTCCATCACTAAAGTTCCACTTACCTAGTTTATAAAATTTCTCTAACGCAATATTTGCAAAATTTTGTGCTTGTATAAGATATATCTCTTTTCCTGTAAAGTTATATGCAGTAATTAAAGCTTTTGATAAAAAAGCATAATCTTCTAAAAATGCTTTTACTTTTGGTGTTTTATGTATAAGAGTAGTATGAAAAAGAGTATCTTTAATATATATGGTTTTTAGAAGTGCACTTAAACTCTCAACTGCCGTTTTATTGTATTTTGAATCTACTGTGCCTAATGTAAAAAGTGCATTTATCATCATTGCAGACCATGAAGTTTGTATTTTTTTATCAAATTTGTCTTTTTCATCAGCGTCTCTAGCACTGTAAAAAAGGTTATCTTCGCTCATTGTATTTATACAAAAATCAGCAGTTTTTTTAGCAATATTTAAATAAAATTCATCTTTGTAAAACAGATATGCTTTTGTGTAAAGTTCACAAAGTAGGGCATTATCATAAAGCATCTTTTCATGATGCGGTTCTCGCCATTGCTCATCCATAGCATATCTGCAAAATCCACCATCTTTATCATCCCATAAACCACCGTTAGTCATATTTTTTAGAGTATTTTTAATCATTGTTCTAGCTGATTTATCATCATAAAGTTTATCTATTACCAAGAGTGTATTAAGTGTATTTACTTGAGGAAATTTTGGTGCACTTGAGAAGCCTCCATATTTTGTATCATAATTGTTTTTAACTTGATGAAGAAAATTTTTATAAAAATCTTCTTTTAAAACAGTAGCTTCTGTTGGATGCTCATAATGATTTAAAAAATTTTCAACTTCATCAGCGTTTTTAAATAATTGAGCATCTTTTTCCTCTATCTTTTGAGCTATAAGTTTTGTTAATTCTATAAAACCCATCCCCTCAATTGAGCCTTGAGTAGATTCAGGAGCTATATAAGTTCCTGCAAAAAAAGGTTTGTTTTGAGGTGTGCAAAAAATGCTTGTTGGCCAACCACCAGAGCGACGATTTAAAAGTTGATAAACCTCTTGATAGTGCTTATCTATATCTGGTCTCTCCTCACGATCAACCTTTATACAAATAAAACTTTTATTTAAAATATCTGCACACTCTTGATTTTCAAATACTTTTTCCTCCATAACATGGCACCAGTGACATGATGAATATCCTATACTTATAAATATTGTTTTATTTTCATCTTGAGCTTTTTTAAATGCCTCATCACACCAAGACCACCAATTAACCGGATTGTCTTTGTGTTGTTGAAGATAGGGAGAGTCCTCTTTTTCTAATCTGTTTGACATTTTTTGCTCTTTATATTTAATTTATTGTAGGCTATAAAAATATTACTAATTTTGTGCTTAAGAATTTATTTTAATAAACTAAATAAGTGTAATTTTTATATCTAAAATAAATATTATTCTTCATAAAATTATTCTCTAGGTATTGAGGTGTTTTTTTATTATGCTATAATAAAACGATAAATCATAAAGGTTAATTATGGATTTATCTTATAGTATTTTAATTGTTGATGATGTTAGTGATAATATAAAAGTTGCTATGAATATATTAAAAGAAAACAATTATAATTTTTCATTTGCGATGGATGGTAAAGAAGCATTAGATGTGATTAAAAGTAAAAATTTTGATCTTATACTACTTGATATAATGATGCCAAAATTGAATGGTTTTGATGTTGCCAATATTTTAAAACAAAATCCAAAGACTAAAGATATCCCTATAATATTTTTAACTGCAAAAACCGATATAGATTCTATAACAAAAGGGTTTGATTTTGGTGCAGTTGACTATATTACAAAACCTTTTCACCCAGCAGAACTAATCTCAAGAGTAGCCACCCACCTAGAACTTTATCTTTCTAGGAAGATAATAGAAAAAAATAATCTTGATTTGAATGTAAAAATTAAAGAAAATGAAAATAGATATTTATCAGAACTAGAATCAAGCCAAATTGAACTTATACACACTTTAACAGAACTAATGGAATTTTCATCTGATGAAACAGGAAAACATATAAAAAGAGTAGCTAAAATATCAAGACTACTCGCTATACTTCATGAAAGCCTTAATGATGACGATGCACAAATTATCTATAATGCTTCTCCTATGCACGATATAGGTAAAATAACAATAGATAGAAGAATATTAGAAAAACCATCAAGATTAACTGAAGAAGAATTTTGTGAAATGAAAAAGCATACTACAAGTGCTCACCATTTTCTTAAAAGATCAAAAAGAAAACTGATTATAGCTGCGGATATTATAGCTTATCAGCATCATGAAAAATGGGATGGCTCAGGTTATCCACAATCATTAAAAGGTGAAGAGATACATATCTTTGGAAGAATAGTCGCGCTTGCTGATGTTTTAGATGCTTTAACACACAAAAGAGTATATAAAGAATCTTGGAGTTTTGAGGATGCTACTAAATATATACTAGGGCATAAAGGTACACAATTTGATCCTTACTTAATTGAACTTTTTAAAAACAATATAGAGAGTTTTAGAGAGATTATAGAAGAATAAAAAATAAAATATTAAACAATTTGAAACAAGCTCTACAAATGTTATAATATCATCAAATATATAAAAGCTCTATAAAAAAACTCTATATACTTAACAAAATCAAGGAAGAACATGAAAACAATAACTTTTATTGGAAATGGAAATATGGCAATTAGTATTGCTAAAGGTTTAAAAAACAGTTATAAAATAGAAGTTGTTGGTCGAGATATACAAAAGCTAAATAAGTTTGAGAGTGACCTTGGTATAAGTATAGAAAAACATATAATGGATGGATTTGATACTACAAATAAAACCATTGTTTTTTGCGTTAAACCTGCAAATGTTGAGAGTGTTGGTGAAAGACTTAAGGGAAAAGCTAGAGTTGTTTACTCTGTTTTAGCTGGGACTACACTCAAAAAACTTCGTGATAATCTAAGCCCAAATGCGGTAGTTCGCACCATGCCAAATTTAGCTGCAAGTGTAAATAAGTCTATGACAACCTTAACTGGCGATATAGCATTTAAAGATGAAGCGCAAGAACTTCTTGGTACAATAGGCTCAACTAGATGGTTATCCAGTGAAAAAGAGATAGATATAGCAACAGCTTTAGCTGGAAGTGGTCCCGCTTATTTAGCACTTATTGCAGAAGCACTAGCAGATGGAGCAGTAAAGCAAGGACTACAGCGTGATGATGCTATGGCAATAATGCGTGGTCTTTTTGGTGGTTTTGGAGATTTAATTCAAGATATCCACCCTGCAATTTTAAAAGATGGTGTTATGAGTCCAGGTGGCACTACAGCTGCTGGTTATGTTGCACTTGAAGATGGAAATGTAAGAAGTGCATGTATAGACGCAATACAGAGAGCTTACAAGAGAGCTATAGAGTTATAAAAACTTTATTTACCACAATGGATAGAGGCATACTTTTTATGCTTTTAAGTGCTCTAATATCTGCATTTAATGGAGCAATTGCTAAAATACTTTCAGATGATATGAGCGCTTTAGAGATTGTTTTTTTTCGTAATTTAATTGGTGTTGTCATTATACTTTATGCTCTTAAAATAAGACCACCTAAACTTAGTGGTGGAAAAATTCATATCTTGTTTATGCGTGGAATTTTTGGTTTTTGTGCCATGATACTTTTCTTTTATACTATTACTATCATCCCTCTAGGTGAAGCTATAACTCTAAATAAAACATCACCTTTATTTGTCTCTATATTAGCATTTTATCTTTTAAATGAACATCTTAGTAAAAGGGCGATTTTATCTTTGCTTATTGGATTTTTTGGGATAATTTTAATCACTAAACCTTTTGGGGTAGTTGTATCTTATGAGCATTTTTTAGGGATACTTGGTGGTTTTTTTGCAGCAGCAGCATATGCAACAATAAAAAAAATAAAAGATATTTATGATTCTAGGGTTATTGTACTTTCGTTTGTTGGTATTGGAACTTTAATTCCAGCTTTATTATTTTTAATGACACCATATATAGATTCACCAAAATCATTATCATTTTTATTTCAAGAGTTTGTATTTCCAAGTGCTATAGATATTTGGCTGTTAATAGGGTTTATGGCAATTATATCAACACTCTCGCAATGGCTTTTAACAAAAGCATATAGTGCATCAAAAGCAAGTATTATAGGTGTAATAAGCTACACTAATATTCCATTTGCCATAGGATTTGGATATATGCTCGGAGATAAATTTCCGGATTTTTTAACTTTTTGTGGAATTGGACTTATCGTTTTAGGTGGGATTTTAGTTGGCAGAAGTAAATAGCTTATCACTATGGATTTAATTTAGAATCTAACTAAAAAATCAGATTCTAAATTATAATACAAATTTTTATATTAAAAAATTTATAAAAACTTTAAAATTTCTTTTGAAATATCTTCTTTTTCAATAATAACATTATGAACTATTTCTTTATTAAATAACTCTTTTATTGTCTCTGGTATCTCCAGTGATGCTTCTTTTGATATAGATACTAAAGCGTTTATATCCTCTGTGTCTACTTCTCCAGTAAGCGCATTTGCAATAACTGGAGAGAATTTTGTCCATTCCGCTGTTGAATAAGCTATTGTTTTAATATTTGGGTTTGAACATGTATTAAAAGATTTCATACATGTAGCAGTATGTGGATCCATCAAGTATCCATGTTTTTCAAATGTCTCTTTAATGTATTTTTTACCCTCATTACCATTACAAAAATCAGCATCAAAAGAGTTTTGTAGTTTCACAAGTTCCCTTGGTGTGAGTTCGTAAAAATTATTAACCTCTAAATCATTCATCAGCTCTTTTGTACGCTCACTACCAAACATATCGAACAAAATTCTCTCAACATTTGATGATTTTAAAATATCCATAGCAGGAGAGGTAGTGCTAACAACATCTGAATCTCTTATATCATATTTTCCCACATTAATAAGACGAGTTAAAACATTATTTTCATTTGAAGATATGATGATTTTTTCAACAGGCAACCCCATCTTTAAAGCATAATACCCCCCAAGTGCATTTCCAAAATTTCCGCTTGGAACATTTAAGTAAACTTTTTCACCTAGGTTAATACCATTTTGACGCACTAGCTCTAAATAAGAGTGTATGTGATAAATTATTTGAAAGATTATACGACCAAAATTTACAGAATTTGCAGCTGAGAGTAAAGTGTTGTGTTTTTTTAAAGATACTTTAAATTCATCAGATGCTAAAAGTAATTTTAGAGCACTTTGAGCATCATCAAAAACACCATTAATCCCTATTACCTTTAAGTTTGAAGCATCCTCTGTAACCATTTGAAGACGCTGAACATCACTTGTTCCACCATTTGGATAGAGACAAGCAACTTTAATATTTTTAGAATTTTTGAATGTTTCTAATGCAGCTGGACCAGTATCGCCACTTGTAGCTGCAAGAATAAGATAGTTTTCATCTCTTGCTTGCGCTATTGAAGATAAAACAACACCAAAAGGTTGAAGTGCCATATCTTTAAACGCACGAGTTGGACCATGATATAGTTCACTTACATAAAGGTTTTCTTGTAATTTTACAACAGGGACAGGATTGTTTTTATCATCAAATTTATCATATAAATCAAGAGCTTTTTTTATAACTTCATCATCTATATCTATCTCAAATTTTTTTAGCATATCATAAGCCAACTCTTTATAGTTTGAGTTTAAATGTTTAGTTAAAAATTCTTCACCCAAATTTGGTAAAAATTCAGGTACATAAAGACCACCAAAAGAGGCAATTGGACTAAGAATAGCCTCTGAAAATGGTACACTAGATTGTTTGTTTGATTCACATCCACGAGTTTGTATAAAGTTCATTTTTCTCTCATTAATTACATTAAATTTTTTTATGGTAATTTTACGGAATCATATTTTCTTCATAAATACGAGCTCTTTTAAATTACAAATTTAATGCAATTATATCAAAATAATATTAAGATTTATGCCCACTTACTTATTTAAATAATCTTATAGGATTGATATGATAGGTTTTTTGAGTTACTTCAAAAATAAGTTCCTCATTTACACGACCTATTGTATACCCCTTTTTGATTCTTTTGCCTTTTTTAATATTTGGCGATATTTGACTTAAATTTGCATAAATTGTATGTAAACCATTTTTATGCTCAACAATAACTATATTGTTAAGAACAGCTGTTTTATCAGCATATATAACTTTTCCATTAAATACAGTTTTTACTTTTGTATTTTTATTTTTAGGTTTCATAGAGATAGATTCATTGAAAATTTTTATACCGTAAATAGGGTCAGTATAGGTACCGTACTTTTTTGTTATAGTATATGGATAGATTGGAGTTATTGTTTTTTTACCTCTATACTTTTTAGTTTTAACAGCTTGGTAAGAGCTACCATGTTTTTTGACTGTTGGTAAATTTCTATCATCAATTTTAGAAGAAAAAGCTTTTTTTCTAACTGCATCTTCTTTAGCTTTTTTTATTTTATCTACTTTTATAATTTTTAATTTTACTAAGGTGTTTTTTAGAGCATCTTGTTTTTTAATTAATTTTTTAAGTGATTTTTTGTATGTTCTTTCAGATACTTGTAGTTTTTTTAATGCTTTTTTATTTTTATTTTGGATTTTTATTAGTTTTTTTCTTTTACTATCTATGAGATTAATTGCTACTTCTAAATTACTAGCATGGCTGTTTACGTTATCAATAGCTTTAGAGTTTGCATAAAAATTTTCATTTAACATTTTAACTTGTTGTTTTGTTTTTTTAAACATGTTTTTTAAAACTTCTATCTCTATTAATGACCCCTCATCTTTAGAATAGTTTTCTTCTAAGATAACCGATAAAGATACACTTTTTGCAATTGTAAATACTAGTTCTTGTTCTATCTTATCTTGCTTTTTTTTGAGTTTTTTTTGTGCTTTATTTAATTCAATGAGCTTTTTATTATCTAATTTATAATTTTTTTCTTTATTTTTAAGCTGAACTTTTAATTTTTCTAAATATTTTTGTTGTTGAAAAATTTCTTTTTTTTGATTTAAAATAGCTTTTGCATTTTGAGCCATTTTTTTATTTATAGAGCTGTATGATTTAGAAAAATTCTTTATTTTTGATGATGCTTTATCTATTTTGTTATCAATGTTTTCTTTTGCATTTAGAGAAAACATTAAAAATAATAAAACAAAAAAAACTTTTATCATGCTTCCTCTTTATGCCCTAAAACAATCATAGTTGCCAATAAAATTGACACAGCTAGTGAGATAGCTAAAAGCAATAAAGAATCATCTACTAAATGAAATATTTCAACTTTAATATTTATATTTTCAAATTGAGTCAATATCCATTTATTGGATGAAATATAGACAAATAGTAAAAAAATCAAGGCTGATGAGATTAAAGCATCAACTATTGCCAACCTAAATAAAACAGCTGAGCGAAGCCAAGTAGGCGCACCAAAAAGCCCCATAATGCTCATCCTTTCATTATGTTTAAATTGCCAAATTCTAAGCTCTTTAAGTATTAAAAGCATAGTTACTATTGATATTACAACTGCAAAAACAAAAACTACATTTTTAAATAACATTAAAAGTTTGTATGTAGTGTCATGAGTATTTGAGAAGTCTTCTATCTTTGTAATTGATTTGTTTTTTAATAGGTTTAGTTTTAGTTTTTTAATCTCATCAGGTGTAGGAAATTTAGATAGATTAAGTTTATAAAATTTAGGAAGAGTTAGTTTTAATAAATCCATATTTTTTTTATCAATATTTGTATTTAATCTTTTAATAACACTATCTGGAGAAAGCTCTTCTACATTGCTAATTATTTTATCAAGAGCAACCATTTCGTCTTGTTTAATTTTCTTTTTACTAACTATTATTATTGAATAATTATTAGCAAGATTTTCTTTATATGCATCTATGCTTCTATCTACTATAATAAATGTTTGAATACTAAAGAGTATACTAAGAAGTGCAATAATAAGTGATAGATGGTTTTTAACTGACTTCATTAATTTGTCCATATTCTATATGATAATGTTTATAATCTATGTTTAGGGATGATGGTATATGATGTGTTACAACAATTACAGTGGTTTCAAGTTGAGTGCTCGCACCCTCCAATAAGTTCCAAATTAGTTGTGAAGAGTATTCATCTAAGTTTCCAGTAGGTTCATCTGCAAGAATTAAAATAGGGTTATGTGAAAGTGCCCTAGCCATTGCAACACGCTGCTGTTCCCCACCACTTAATTCTAATGGGTATTTTCCAGATTGATGTTTTAACCTTACATGTTTAAGTAAAGTTTCTACCTGATTGAGTGTTACAACCTTTTCATATCCATTAATAATTAAAGGTAACATAATATTTTTCTCTATAGTCCACTCTTTTATCAATTTGTAATCTTGAAAAACTATACCTATGTGTCGTCTTAAGAAATTTAATTTTTTTCTAGTTACATTATTTAATTCTACTCCACCAACAATAAGACTACCTTGAATTGGTTTAATCGCTCCAAAAAGAGATTTTAAGAGAGTAGATTTTCCACTACCACTAGCTCCTGTTATAAATACAAAACTTCCAGAGCTAATGCTAAAATTTGCTTTATTTATAATGATTTCATCTTCTTTATATGATAAAGATATGTCTTTTGCAACTATCACTTTATCCATTTAAGACTCCGTTTAAAAATTTATGTGCTAATAGATTACTTTTTGATTTCAGAGGAAGTTTTGGATAATAAGAGATGTTTTTATCTCTAACAATAACATAAAGATGTTCAGGTTTATTAAAACTTCCCATAGAGATTCTTAACATAATACCATCATCTAAAATGTAAGCTCTCTCAAAATGTATAAAAGTTTCATCATATTTTTTAGTTGATCCGCTAAGTTTTAATAGTTCTACTGAAGATAATAAGAATTTACTAAATTCAAAATCTCCATCTATCTCTAGTTCATAAGAATAAAGTTCATTTATCATAGTTACATCATATATATTTTTTTCTTGTTTTTTCCATCTGTCTTCATATTTAGAACTGATAACTATATCGCGATTTTTCTTTATTTCCAATGATATTTTTGGAAAATTTATAAATGTTTCATAAGAGTAAGCATAATAATTTTCACTATCAGTTCTAAGCTCTAATCTTCCATCTACTTTTAAAACTCTTTGTGACTCCTCAATAAATGAAGTAGATATAACTCTTCTATGCTCTTTTTTATCCCATGGAACTGGAAAATGTACATAAATTTTACTCACTATATTTGATGGGATTAACTCCATAAAAAGCCTAGCATCATAATCTAGAATCATAAGATTATCTATTTTTTGGATATTAATTTGTTTTAAAACTTGTTCTATTGATGGACGATGTATCTCTATCCCTATAAACAAAATATCTGGATTCTCTTTAGCTTGATGAAGTATATGACGACCAGAACCAAACCCAACTTCTATACGAACATCATCTGTATCTGGAAATTTATCTGCAAAAAATTTTATATTTTTTAAAGAGTTAACCTCTTCTAAGTGAATATTTTTAATGCTGTGGTGAACATTTGAGTCTAACACTTCTAATTTTGCTTCTTTAGCATAAGATAACAAAGCGTTATGAATTTTTTGAGTAGATGATGGACGAGTTAATTTATCTGTTTTTAGTAGTTTTTTATCTTCATCTTCTCTAACAAGTAAAAAGAAATCTTCATCTTCAATAGTTGTAGATATTAATTTTTCATCATCTCTATTTGCATTACTTGCAATAAAATTAAAATTTACATCACCATTAGAGTGTGGGAATTCTAATTTTTTAAATTTTTTTATATGCAGATGTGGCATTAAAAATTTTCTACTTTCACTTCTTCTATTTTTTCTACTTCTATTTTTTCTACTTCTATTTTTTCTATTTGCTCTACTTTTTTCACTCTTACCTCTTCAACTAAAGGTTTAACTTTATTTACTTTTATTTCCTTGGTTTTTACTTCTGCTTCAATACTAGGATCAGATGAAATTGCATTTTTATCTACAGATAAAACTTGGTATCTATATGTTGTATTTGCAACTATATCTTTATCTACAAAATTTGTATTTTTAATATTTTCAAATATCTCTTCACGAAAATCAAGCAGTCCTTTTTTGTATTTTTTAATAACTATATATGATTTAGTTCTTGTGTCTGTTTTATTCCATTTTAAAATTATTTTATTATCAATCAATGTAGCTTCCAATAATGCTGGTTTAATTGGTTTAACAAGAGTCATCCCTAATGCAGAGTTTACTTTATGATTACTCTCTAAAGTGTCCATATCAACTACGCTAACTCTATAAAAATATTTCTTAGCATCTTTTTTTATATTATCTATGTAGCTATTATTAACAACTTTAGCTATCAAACTATAACCACGATTTGCGTCTTTTGATCTATAAACATTATAATGGGAAAAATCTGGTGATGAAGTTTTCTCCCATTTTATTTTTATTTTTTTTGCCATATTTGTAGTTGCTGTAATGTTTTTAACTTCAAATGGTAAAGCTTTTGTGCTAATTGTTACAAAATCACTTGCCAAAGATGCAATTTTATCAAATGTTAAAGCTCTAATTTGATAAGTATAAGTATGATTATCTTTTAAATTTGTATCGATATATTCTACATTAAGTCTTCCATACACTTTATCAATATTTTTAAATGAACTATTTTCTAGCGTTTTTCTTTGGATAAGATAAGCATTAACAGATTTGTTTTTATGTGGTCTCCATATAATTTTTGCACTTCTTGGCATATTATTTTTTGCAAATAACCATGAAACAGATTTAAAAAGAGGTCTAGTATTTATGTTAAATTCTTTACTTTTTAACGATTCAGCTTGATCACTATATGTTTTAAAATAATAAGTATAGGTAGAGCTTGGTTTAACATCTTGATCTAAAAAATGGGTTGAAAATCTATTATTTATTGTGTATAAAAAGTTTTTTTTGTCATCATCATCTGAATTGAGTGTTTTTTTATATACATATATACCACGTACTCTTTTATCAGTTATTGCCATCCACTCTAAAGCTATAGAACTCATAGTTGATTGAGCGCCATTTTGCGTTAAAGTTATTTTAGGTAATGTTGGATCAACAACAGCTTCATCTTTTGGTTTTGGTTTAACTCCACATCCACTAAGAATTAATATTAGTAAAACTATGAATAATGAACTCAGGGTTGATAATTTCATCTATTTGCTCCGTATTAAATTTTTTATCTATATAATCTTTCATACTTTGCTCTAAAGGAGCAACAAAAGACACCAACTCTTTGGTAGTTGGATGTAGGAAATGAATTTCGTATGCATGAAGCAAAATTCGTTCCGATTTATCATTTTTATGAGTGTTGCCATATAGGTGATCACCAATGATATGTCGACTTTTTGTCTCTAAGTGTACACGTATTTGATGAGTGCGTCCAGTAAAAAGTTTACAAGCTATCAATTGATTTGTTTCATCTTCACTAAGTGCTAAAAAACTAAAAGCTGTTTTTGCATCTTTACCACCATTTTCACAACCCATTTTTAAGCGATTGTTTGAACTTCTTTTTATAGGTAATTCTATAATTGTTAAATGTTCTTTTAGTGGTGGTTCAATTACAGCAACATAGTAACGACCCATACTCTTATCTTGTAACTGCTCACTTAAAAACTGGTGTGCTTCATTGTTTTTTGCTACAACCATCACACCACTTGTGCCTTTATCTAAACGATGAACTATACCATGTCTCTCCTCACCACTAATAGTTGAGAGTCTAATTCCTTTATGTTTCAACCAATCAACAAGCGTAGCATCTTTTACACTTGGAGCCGGATGGACTGTAAGACCTGTTGGTTTATTTATAACAAGCACATCATCATCTTCAAAAAGAACTTCAACATCAAAATCAATCTCAAGAGCTTTTTCTTTTTTTGGCTCTGGAAACTCAACTCTAACTTCTTGATCTATTTTTAGTTTTACACCTGCTCGTGGTACAAGTTTATTATCTACATATACACACTCTTTTTTTATAAGTTGTGCAACTTGTGAACGGGTCTGTTCTAATTGCGCTGCTAAAAAAGTATCTAATCTTTCAATTTTTTCAACTACATAACTTTGTATTTTATTCATCTATATTACCTTTATGCTACAATTCTGTAATTTTTATTTGGAGTATTTAGTTTGTGGAGAATTGATAAGCGTATTTTAGCACAATTTGACTTTATTTCTATTGTCCTTATTTTACCTCTAATATTTACTTCACATTGGCTTATAAATGAAGTAGTACCAATGCTAGCTCAAAAACAGATGGCGTATGTAGGAGTTGCTTTTTTAGCATTTATTTTTGTTTTTTTTCTTCCTATTCGCCGAATGAGCTGGTTAATTCCTCTAGTATATTGGATAAATATATTGCTCCTTCTTGCAGTTGAGTTTTTTGGTCATGCAAGACTTGGTGCTCAAAGATGGCTTGAACTTCCATTTGTAAATGCAACCATACAGCCATCTGAATTTGTTAAACCTGCTCTAATCCTTATGTTGGCATATCTTATAAACAAAGTCCCACCTCCAAAAGATGGATATAGATTAAAACAATTTTTAATTTTAAGTGGATATATATTGTTACCATTCTTTCTAATCGCAAAAGAGCCAGACTTAGGAACAGCGCTTGTATTATTACTTATTGGCTACGGTGTTTTGTTTTTTATAGGTGTATATTGGAAAATATGGGCTTTTATTGTTGGAGCTATTTTGCTTCTTTCACCACTAGCATATAAATTTGCACTGCATGATTATCAAAAAGTTCGGATAAAAGACTTTTTAAGTGAAAAACCATCATATCATGTACAACAATCAATTATAGCTATAGGTTCTGGTGGTTTAACTGGAAAAAGTAAAGAGGATGCTACACAAACACAGATGAGATTTTTGCCAATTGCTACAAGTGATTTTATATTTGCTTTTTTAGTTGAGCGTAGTGGATTTTTAGGTGCATTGGCTATTATTTTAATTTATGTATTACTCATTTTACATCTGTTGAGTTTAAGTATATTTAATACAGACTACTACATAAAAGTTGTAGCTGTAGCTATATCCTTTATGATATTTATATATATGGGTGTCAATATATCAATGACCATAGGTTACGCCCCAGTAGTAGGGGTTCCATTGCCCATGTTTAGTTATGGAGGAAGTAGTTTTTTAAACTTTATAATCCTCTTTGCTATTATGGAGAATCTTATAACATTTAGATATAAAGATCTTTACGATGGGCGTGGCACTAAGAGCTTTTTGTAAAATAATATTATAGGGCATAAAATGTCTGTATTGATTGTTGCATGATGTTTTTTAAGGTTTTGCAAGAAGTCTATTAAAAAAATGTAATTTGCTTCAACTCACATATCAACTTTTGTTTAAGTTGTTTTCTCGTTCAAATTTGTACTGTTTTTATTATATCAAATTTTGCTGATTGGGAACATTGAATTTTCAACTTTTTTAATATATTTTTCATGGTATAATTAACTTATTTATGCTCACTTACCTTATACGAAGGAAAACAATTGAATAAACAAAAAATTGAAATATCGGGTGCTACTATTGATTTTTTTAAATACGAAGAAGATGGCTTAACATATTATGAATTTAATGCGACACATTGCTCACCTCCAGAACCAATGGTTAATGCTATGAGTGGTTTGAGAATGTTACAAAGTAAAAGTGATAGGCTTGTAGGTGTGTTCTTTCATGAGCCAACACCACTATATAACAGACTGGGTGATCAGTTTACACATGAGGCTATAGCACTAGAGAGTGGAGATTATAAAATAATTTTTAAAAGAGTTGTATAACAACCTTAATATTTTCAAATAACTACACTATTTAACCCTTTATTAGCTAATACTAATTATAATGTCTTTTTTTATTAAGGGATATTATGAAACAACTTTTAAATCTTTTAGGCTCCATGAAAACTACAGCAATTTTAATGATAATTTTTGCTTTTTTTTCAGGTTATGCAACATTTATAGAGAACGATTATGGAATAATGACAGCAAAGGCTGAAATTTACAACGCTAGATGGTTTGAAGTGCTTATGCTAATTTTAGTAATTAATCTAACAATTAATATATTTAAATATAAAATGTTTACTATGAAAAAAGCACCTTTATTTATTTTTCATACTGCTTTTATAATAATACTAATTGGTGCTGCTATCACTAGATATATTGGATATGAGGGTACTATGCATATTCGTGAGGGTACAAAATCAAACACTATGTCTAGTTCTGATACTTATTTTACAGTAACAGCTACTGCTAACTCTAAAAAAGCTTCTACCCAAGAGAGTTTATACTTATCAAAAAGATCTTCTAACTCTATAACTTCATCGCTTGAAGTTAATGGTAAGAGGGTTGATGTTGAGTTGATAAAATATATTCCAGATGCAATTGAAAAGCTTGTTGTTAGTGATGAGGGTGTAGCTGCATTGGAGTTAATGGTAACAGGTGAAGATAAAAGTAAAGCAATTACACTAAAAGAGGGTTCATTTTATGAATTTGATTCATATATTATTGATTTTAATTCAAACAAAGAGTTTTCTAAAGAAGCTATCTCAATTTTTATAAAAGATGATAAACTTTTTATGAAGCATACAAATAATTTACAATATTTAAATATGGACAATAGATTAGATGGTTTACTAGAAGCTAATGATAATCAAATATTTAATACAAGAACTCTATACTCAGATGAAAATATTGGTTTTGTTTTGAAAAATTTCTATCTTCATTCTAAAAATGAGATAACATCTAATCCAAATGCTTCCCCTCAAAGTCCAGGTATGGATGCTTTGTTGTTTAATGTAACTGTAGATGGTGTATCAGAAGAAGTTATGGTGTTTGGTCAAGCTGGTCGTATGGCAAAAGAATCTCATAATATTATTAATGGTGTTGATATACATCTCTCTTATGGTTCAAAACTACTAACAATCCCTTTTTATGTATACTTAAAAGATTTTCAAATGGATAGATACCCTGGTTCTATGAGTCCATCTTCTTATGCTAGTGAAGTGAAACTTATAGATGATGAGCAAAATATCAGTTTTGATTATAGAATATTTATGAATAATATTTTAGAGCATCGTGGATTTAGATTTTTTCAATCATCTTACGACATGGATGAAAAAGGTACTGTTTTATCTGTAAACAATGATCCAGGAACTCTTCCATCTTACTTAGGTTATTTACTTCTAGGTATTGGGATGTTCTGGTCACTTTTTTCAAAATCAAATAGATTTTCAAAATTGGCTAAAAAAGCAAAAGATATAAGTGAAAAAAATGTAGCTGCTATATTAATTTCGCTTGGATTATTAACTACTATCACACCACTAGAGGCACAAGATTTGAACCCTACTGTACAAAGGGTGATTAGTTTTGATAAAGTTCATGCAAATAAATTTGGTGCTTTAATTATTCAAGATGCTGCTGGTAGGATGAAGCCACTTGATACATTAGCAACTGAAATTATGGCAAAACTACATAATTCAAATAGTCTAAAAATAGGTAAATATACATTAACACCAAATCAAGTAATACTTGGAATGATGGTAGCTCCAGAGCCTTATCGCAACATTAAAATTATTAAAACAAAAAATGAAGATATAAATAGAGCAATTGGTACAACACTAGATGCAAAGTATGCTTCTTTTTCACAGTTTTTTGATGATCCAGCACAAACAAGAGGATATAAATTAAGAAACCTTGTGGATGAAGCGAATAGAAAGCAACCAAAAGATAGAAACAAAGTAGATAAAGAGGTCTTAAAAGTTGATGAGCGTGTAAATATTACATATTCAGTATTTACAGGTCAGTTGGTTCAAATATGGCCAAAACCAAATGATGAAAATAACAAATGGTTTGGAACTATAGAGTCGCTTCAAACCTTTAATCCTGAGAATGGATTAAGAGTTAGAGATTTAGCATTTGCATATTTTACAGCTATTGATAATGCTATTAAAAATTCTGATTGGAGTGAAGCAGATAAAGCTTTAGTTGATATTTCAAATCATCAAGTAAAATATTCTAATGGAGTATATCCAAGTAAGGGGAGAATATCGGCTGAGATGTTCTACAATAAAGCAAATATATTTGAAAGACTTTATCCGCTTTATCTTTTACTTGGTTTTGTATTGTTGATTTTTAGTTTTACAAAGATTTTAAAACCGAGCTTTAATATAAAGATTTATTCAAAAGTTACCCTTTGGTTATTGATAGTATTTTTTATAATACATACATTTGGTTTAGGTCTTCGTTGGTATATTTCTGAACATGCACCATGGAGTAACGGATATGAATCTATGATATATATTGGTTGGGCTACGATTTTAGCTGGTTTTATATTTTCAAAACGCTCACCTATGACTATGGCATCAACAGCTATATTAACAGGGCTTATTTTATTTGTGGCACATCTAAACTGGATGAATCCTCAAATAACAACCTTAGTTCCTGTTTTAAATTCGTACTGGTTAAGTATACATGTATCTTTGATTACTGCTAGTTATGGCTTTTTAGGTCTTGGTGCACTTCTTGGATTTATGGTTTTAATACTGTTTATTTTAAAAAGAAAATCAAATGAAAAGCATATATCAAATTCTATTAAAGAGTTAAATGCAATAAACGAGATGAGTCTTATGGTTGGAGTAGTGTTACTTACTATTGGAAATTTTCTTGGTGGAGTTTGGGCTAATGAGAGTTGGGGAAGATACTGGGGTTGGGATCCAAAAGAGACTTGGACTTTAGTAACAATCTTAGTTTATGCGTTAGTTCTTCACCTAAGATTTATCAAAACATTATATACAGAATTTAACTTTGCAGTGGTTTCGTTGCTCTCATTTTCATCAGTAATTATGACTTATTTTGGTGTAAATTATTATCTAGCAGGATTGCACTCTTACGCTAAAGGTGACCCAATACCAGTACCTGACTTTGTGCCAATAACTTATGCAATACTATTTGTAATTATTATTTTAGCTTTTAGAAATAGAAAGTTAAATAAGGTTTAATATGTCATTCTGAACTTGATTCAGAATCTAAATTATGTGAGATCCTGAATCAAGTTCAGGATGACGAAATATAAGGAGCGATATTTGTTATTTAAAGGCTTTAGTAAAAAAACTTTAGTGTTTTTAAAGGCCATAAAAAAGAACAACAATAAAGAGTGGTTTGAAGCAAATAGAGATCAATATAATAAATATATATTAAACCCATCTCGCCT
>Ga0256834_1000433_pt1 | contig 30493 bp, 29 predicted proteins | sample 4281140metaG_FD_190536 | JGI IMG/M metagenome (GOLD analysis project Ga0256834, IMG submission 190536) | Hydrothermal vent microbial communities from East Pacific Rise, Pacific Ocean - 4281-140 | ecosystem: Environmental > Aquatic > Marine > Hydrothermal vents | place: Pacific Ocean: East...
CATTTTAAATTTACTCTAAATTCATCCGAAGTTAAAGATGTTAAAGCAAACATCTTATTTAGCACTTTAAAAACAAGTGTGTTTTCATCGAAAGGAAAACACTCTGTCACGCCTTTTTTGGCAAGGCAATAATTTCTAAATTGTTCTATATTCATTGTTTTTTTAATTTAGTTAGTCTTTCGCCTTACAGCGAAGCGGTCTTATAGTCTTATGTCTTTTTCCTCAAACCACTTCAAATAACTTACCATGCAAAGGTTTCACAACAGCTTTTAATTCTAAATTTAACAAAACACTAGATGTTTTATAAATTGGTAAATTACAATGTAGTGCAATGATGTCTAAAGTTTGTTTTCCTTCTTTCAGTAAATAATTATAGATTAGTTTTTCGGTTTCATCTAACTCAACAAATAGTTGTTTTTGTATTGCTTTTTCTTTAAAATCGGTTTCCCAATTTAAAATATACGCCAAATCTTTTGCTGAAGTCAAAATTGCAGCTTTATTGGTTTTTATTAAATTATTACAACCTTTAGAATACAAATCGGTTATTCTACCTGGCAAAGAAAATACATCGCGATTATAAGAATTTGCAATATCCGCAGTTATTAATGAACCGCCTTTTGCCGCAGATTCTATAACAATGGTTGCTTGTGACAAACCAGCAACAATACGGTTTCTTTTAATGAAATTTTCCCTTTCTGGTTTAGAACCTGACCAAAAATCGGTTAAAATTCCGCCATTTTCTTGCATTTTTGTTGCTTCTCTATGATGAGTTTTAGGATACATACTATCTAAACCATGCGCTAAAACTGCCACAGTTTGCAAACCATTTTTTATAGCTAATTGATGAGCAAAAACATCAACACCATAAGCCAAACCACTAATTATTAACGGATCATATTTTTTAATTTCCGCAATTAACTTTTCTAAAACCGACCGACCATAATTAGTCATATTACGAGTACCTACAATACTTAAAATATGACGTTGTTTAAAGTTAATATTTCCTTTAGAGAAAAATAGAATAGGACTATCGGCACAATGTTTTAAATTTTCTGGATAATCAGCATCAATAAAAGTTGTGATTTTTATATTGTTTTTAGAAATAAAATTGAGTTCCTTTGCTGCTTTTTCTAGTAAACTTTTTTCTTTTAATCCTTTTAATTTAAAAGCACCAATACCATCAATTTTTAAAAGACTTTCACGTTTTTCCGTAAAAACTGCTTTAGCACTTCCACAATGTTTTATTAATTTTTTAGCATTTAAATCGCCAATCCCTTTTGTTTTTTGGAGTGCTAAAAAATAAATTTTTTCTTCATCATTCATTTTTTTTATTTTTATCTACCGCAATATAAACAGGAAAATGGTCACTCATGCCACCTTGATACCAATGACCTCTATAAGTTCGTAAAGGGTTTTCAACATATTTACCATATTTATCTTTTAAAAAATGTTTATCATAAATATTCGCATTTTTAAAGGTATGTTTTCCTTGGTAAAATGTTTTAGAAAAAATAATTTGATCAAATAAATACCAATTACCTTTATGATTACCTGAACCATCGCCTTTGGCAAAAATAGATTCCATTGGGTTATAAAACTCCTCTGTTACCAAAAATTGTTTGATACTTTTATCTGTTGGGTTATCATTAAAATCACCCATTATAATAATTTTCGGATTTTCGGTTTCTTCTTTAATTTCTGAAATTATTTTTAAAACCAATTCCGCAGTTTTAATACGTTTATATTCACCACTTCTCCTAGAAGGCCAATGATTTACAATAAAATACATTAATTCACCATTTAGTTTTCCTTTTACTAAAAGTATATCTCTTGTGTAATCTATATTACCTATTTCTTCTTCGAATTGAATATAATACGGACGAGATTCTAACAATTCAAAATATTTTTTTCGATATAAAAGTGCCACTTCAATACCTCTTTCATCTGGCGAATCATAATGTACAATACCATAATTATATTCTTTTAAAGAACTAGAGTTTATCAAATCAAAAACTACTTCATGATTTTCAACTTCAGCAATACCTAAAATTACTGGCGGATGACCTACATCATCATTACCTATGGTTCTTATTGCTTTAGATAATCGTTTAATCTTTTTTTTATAGCGTCTTGGCGTCCATTTTTTACTACCTTCAGGTGTAAAATCATCATCATTTGTTTCAGGATCGTCTATGGTGTCAAATAGATTTTCAAGGTTATAAAATGCAATCGTAAATTCTTCTTTATGTTCTGTTGAGTTTTCCAATAAATGATTTTTAAAAAGTTAAAATACAAAAATCTTTTCGATTTATTTAAAATAAAAGAGATTAAACCTCAAGGTAAATCTAGAGGTCCAATAATAGAAAACAACCATCATGCCAAAGACATGATAAAAAGGTTGAAGTATTTAAACCAATATCCTGCTAAAAATCAGTTAACTAAAAAATTGAAAATAATTTTTTAGAACCTCACTAATAAACTAAAAGCTTTACTTTTGCAGTATGAATGAAAATGAAAATAATTTAGAAAAAGTTATTTTAGTTGGTGTTATTACACAGCAACAAAACGAAGAAAAAGCAAATGAATATCTAGATGAGTTAGAGTTTTTAGCTTTTACTGCTGGTGGAATTGTATCAAAACGATTCACGCAAAAAATGGGCATACCAAATACTAAAACCTATATTGGTAGTGGTAAATTAGATGAAGTTTTTAATTATATCGAAAATCATAATATTGGTACCGTAATTTTTGATGATGAATTAAGTCCATCTCAATTACGAAATATAGAAAAGGTTTTAGATTGTAAAATACTAGATAGAACCAATTTAATTTTAGACATTTTTGCACAAAGAGCACAAACATCTTACGCAAAAACTCAAGTAGAATTAGCACAATGTCAATATTTACTACCTAGATTAACGAGACTTTGGACACATTTAGACAAGCAAAAAGGTGGTATTGGTATGCGTGGTCCTGGAGAAACAGAAATTGAAACCGATAGACGTATTATTAGAGATAAAATAACTGTGTTGCGTAAAAAACTGATTGTTATAGATAAACAAATGGCAGTACAACGTAAAAATAGAGGCAAAATGGTACGTGTTGCTTTGGTTGGTTATACCAATGTTGGCAAATCTACCTTAATGAATCTTATAAGTAAAAGTAGTGTTTTTGCCGAAAATAAGTTGTTTGCAACTTTAGATACAACAGTTAGAAAAGTAGTTATTAAAAATATTCCGTTTTTAATGACTGATACTGTTGGTTTTATTAGAAAATTACCAACGCAGTTAGTAGAATCGTTCAAATCTACTTTAGACGAAGTTAGAGAAGCCGATTTATTATTACATGTGGTAGATATTTCGCATAAAAATTTTGAAGATCATATAAATTCTGTAAATACTATTTTAGGTGAAATTAAATGTAATGACAAGCCTACATTAATGGTTTTTAATAAAATTGACGCTTATACACATGAAACTATAGACGATGATGATTTAGAAACCGAAAAAACAGCAATTCATTTTACCTTAGGAGAATTAAAAAACTCTTGGATGAGTAAAATGGAAAAAGAAAATACTACTTTTATATCTGCTATAAACAAAGAAAATATCGAAGAATTTAAATCTAAAACTTATGATGCTGTAAAGAAAATTCATAAAACCAGATTTCCGTACCACGATTATTTATACCAAGAATATGATCACTTAACCTAAAGTTATGAAAATTAAAATAATTACACTTTTATTCATTCTATTATCCCAAACAATATCGTCACAATGCGCTATGTGTAAAGCAGTTGTAGAGAATGGCGATGCAGATATGGCAGAAGGAATTAATTCTGGTATTACCTTTTTAATGCTGTTTCCGTATCTGTTTTTAGCAATAGGAATAATTATCTATTATCGAAATAAAAAAAGAGACGCAAAAAAATTGTAACATCTAAACAGATTAAACGTCATACAATTGTACAAAAGTTAACTTTAAATGCTAAAAAGTTTGTTACCTAAAAAATTAATTAATGGCGAACACCATATGTCCGCTAAAAACAATAAATATAAACACATGAAAGCAAAAATCACACTATTATTACTACTAATAAGTGTTAGTTTATCTTACTCTCAAAAAAAATGGTCTTTAGAAGAATGTGTTAATTACGCATTAGAACATAACTTAACTATTAAAAGAACTTTACAAACTAATCTATTAGTAGATGAAGATGTTAATATTGCAAAAACTAATTGGTTGCCTTCTGTTTCTGGTTCGGCATCTCAAAATTTAAATTTTGGTTCAAATATTAATCCATCAACAAATTCAAGAATAAATACACAAAGTATATCGAATGGCTTTGGTGTAAATGCATCTATGGTTTTATTTGATGGTTTTAGAATTAAAAACGGTTTATTAAGTGCCGAAAAAAATAGAGATATAAGTAAATTAGACTTAGAAAAATTAAAAAATGATATTTCTTTAAATATTGTTAATTCTTATTTAAATGTTCTATTTCAAAAAGAAAGTTTAAAAGTTGCTCAAGCAAATTTAGAAATCACCGAAAAATCATTAAAGAGAACACAAGAATTAATTGATGCAGGAACACAACCAAGAGGTAATTTATTAGAAATTGAAGCAACAAAAGTAAACGACGAAAATGCGATTGTAATTGCGCAAAATAATATCGATTTAGCATTGTTAGACTTATCTTTAATATTACAATTACCTAATAAAGAGTTTGATGTAGAAACTATTGAAATAGAATTAAACGAAGTAAGTTTAAAATTAAATAATACAGAAGACATCTATAATGTTGCTTTAACAAAACAACCAAATATTAAAAGTTCTGAATTAAGTGTTGAAAATGCAGCAACTAATATTGAAATTGCAAAGGCAAACTTTTTACCAAGCGTTACATTAAATAGTGGTTTAGATACGAGATATAGTCATATTAGTGGTATTGATAATTTTTCTAATGAGTCTTTTATAGATCAACTAGATGAGAATTTTGGTCAATTTATTGGTCTAAATATTCGCATACCTATATATAATAAAGGCCAAACAAAAATAAATGTTAATAGAGCGCGAATAAATCAAGAAATAGCAAAAACTAATTTAGAAGACCAAAAACGTGGTCTTAGAGAAAATATCGAAAGAGCTTATATTAGTGCTAAAGCAACCTTAAAAGAATATGAAGCCGCTACAAAATCTTTAGAAGCACAAGAATTAGCATTTAATTTTGCACAAGAACGTTATGCTTTAGGTGCGACTAACTCTTTTGATTTTGAACAAGTAAAAAACAGATTGATAAGTGCTAAATCCGCAGTAATTAGAGCCAAATATAATTACGTATTTAGAACAAAATTATTAGAATTCTATTATGGAATACCTATTGTAATAGACTAAAAATTATTTCAGTAAAGGTTTCACTTAAAGTGAAACCTTTACTTTTTAGAATTAATTCACGGCGTCATTTAAAGTGACACCGTGAATATTTAGTACCTTTGTCGTTAACTTAATTTAATGCAAAACCCAACTTACATATTAAATCTAGAAACCTCGACTAAAAATTGTTCGGTTAGCATTTCATTAAACGGAAAAGTGTTAGCGTTAAAAGAAATTTGTGAAACAAATTTCTCTCACGCAGAAAAATTGACTCCTTTTATTAAGGATGTTTTAACAGAAGCAAAACTAACTTTAAAAAACTTATCCGCAATTGCAATAGGTAAAGGTCCAGGTTCTTTTACAGGTTTGCGTATTGGTGTTTCATCAGCAAAAGGACTTTGTTTTGGGTTGGATATTCCGTTAATTTCAATTCCTACTATGGAAATTTTAGCCAATGCAACAACCGTTAATGGTTATATTATTCCGGTATTAGATGCCAGAAGGCAAGAAGTTTACACGGCAGTTTTTAATAAAAATAAAAAAATTGTAAAAGAAACTTTTAATCATGTTTTAGAAGAAAATTCATTTTCAGAATATTTAGATAAAGATGAAGTTATTTTTTTAGGCGATGGCGTTACCAAAACAAAAGAAATAATTAAACATAAAAACGCAATTTTTTTAGATGATTTTCATCCTTCGGCAAAAGAAATGTGCAAACTAGCATTTGAAAAATTTAAAAATAAAGATTTTGAAGATGTTGCTTATTTTGAACCTTTTTACCTAAAAGACTTTTATGTTACGCCATCTAAGAAACAAAAAGTATTGTTGTAAAAAGAATTAGTACAATACACAGCACAATTAAAATTACACCTCTATTTTCTAAAGAAACTTTATTTAGTAAAGATATTTTATCTGTAGTTTCTTGAAATAAAACAGCAAAACCCTCAGGCTCATTATGCTTATAAATTGTAACATCATACAATTTTAAAATTTCTAAAGATTTTTCAACATCTTTTTCAAACACCTGTAATTTTACGCCACCAATGGCATTAGATAAAAAATTATCCGTTTGTACCGTAAATTCATCTTTTAAAAAAACATAAATATCTTCAGATTCTAATTTACTTTTAATAATAAAAGATTCTTGTGGTAATTCAAAAGTAATTAATGTTATTAGGTTTTCCATAAATTACAAGGTATAAAAAAGTTCTAAGACATCAATATTTTGTTGCTTGTTTTTAGAATGAAATTTCTGTAAAGTAGCGTTATCAATCAATTGAATGCCGCCAATACGAATGTGACAATTAAAAATACTACTATTTTTAACCAATAAACCGATTTCATTTTGTGTGAATTTCTTGTTATGAGAGGATAAAATAATATCTAACCTATTTGTTTCAGTAGCTTCTTTTAAATGTATTTTTATTGAAAATCCTTTACTGTCTGTTTTTTGAAACCAGTTTTTTGTAATTAATCCTTCATTTGATTTCTTGTAAAAAACACTTTTTTCTAATTTGATTTTAGGATTTAAAACTTTTAAAATGTTCAGAAAGTTATTATTAAATAAAATACTTTCTATTTTAGGAATTTCATCAAATAAATCAGTAATAAACTCCATTTTAGGAGTTTGAATTTTAAAATAAGCATTTAATAACTGATTCATTTTCTTAATCTCTCGCAAACTAAAAACCTGATTCAAAATTGCAGAACCTTTATATTTTAGTTTATTAGACATATCTATTAATCCTTTTTCTGAAATTTCGGTTTGATAAGATTCTGTCGCATACTTTAAGCGCTGTTTGATTTTTCTTTTTAAAAAAGGTGGCGAAATTACCCGAATGCCATCACCTAAACCTAAAATCTCTTTTTCTAATTCAAAATTATGTTGCACATTTAAAGAAATAGTAATGCCAAAATTGTCTTTTTTAATCAGTTTTTGCGAAGCGTGAAAAGGTTTAGTTTGGACATAAGGCGCATGTTTATTATAAACAAAAAGTATGATTTCTTCGGTTTTTAAATCCGGATTTATAGAAACGCCAATCGCCTTACTAAAATAATGTTCTAAGTCATATTTACTGTTGTATTTAAACTCAATTTCACTTTCTTGTAAGTCAATAATTCGATCTAAAGCTAAATTTACCAAATGCTCTTGCCCGTCTCTAATACCAATAACAAACCAACGATTTCTAAATTCTTTTAGTAGATAAGCATGAAAGTCAAAAGTTGCCGCTTGTCTTGCTTTAAAGGATTTGTAGGTTATTTTAATTGCTTTTTTAGTAATTATTGTTTGGTACAATGTGTCTAAAAAATTTAATCCTTTTAAGTTTTCATTCTTTTCAAATTCAATTACTGGTTTGGTTCTTGTCTGATTAGAATATACATGATCTTCCAATTTTTGAATAACACCATTTAAAGCATCAAAATGCGAAAAACCTTTAAATTGTTTTAAAAACGCAACGGATTCCGACAGTTTTTCTAAATCTTGACTACTAATTGGTAGATTGGTAATGCTATATTTTTCTTCTTCGTAGGTATAATATTTACGATCAACTACAATAATTGGTGCGTTGTAACCTAATTTGTCACTTCGCATATTTTGAATATCTAATTGAACAGTCCGTTTACTTACATTACAATCTTTTCCTTCGTATTCGTATAAAGCGTCTGAACATTCTTCTATTAAATCGTCTAAAGTCCATTTTCTAAACCTGTTTTGCAAACATTTATCAATGGTTTTATATCTAATTAATGCGTTTTTATTTAGTGCCATTTAAAAATTTTGCAAGTATTTATTGTATATTTATTTTGATTATCAGCAGTTTAACTGAATAGCACTTCAAAAATAAGTAATATTTTTTTATTGCGCAAAAAGATTGCGTACTAGTTTAGAAATATTTGCAATGTAAATAATTCAAAGTAGCTATTCCCTGAGGTTTATTGGACGAAAACATCAGGGCAAACCAAATTAAAGAAAAAACAATTAAATTTAAATATTATGAATACAGAAACAAAAATCAACGGTCATACTTTAATCAATTTAGGGTTTATTCCTGGTAATTGGTTTACAGAAGCGATTAATCATATTAATGAAAACGCTTTAAAAGATGAAAAAATGCTTAACTATTTAGAGCAATTCAAATTACCACCAATGTTGCCTTTGCAAGAAAATGTTGCTTTTGCAATAAACATTAAAGCAGAAAATGAATTGGAAGAAAAAAATGTAGCAGATGTTATCGCAACCATGAAAGAAGTCATGAAAACACCAACAGTTGTTGGCGGATCTATTATGCCAGACGCTTGTCCAACAGGTAGAATTGGTGTAATTCCTGTTGGTGGCGTTGTAGTTACAAAAAATGCGATTCACCCAGGAATGCATTCCGCAGATATTTGCTGTTCGGTAATGTTAACCGATTTTGGTAAAATAGAACCAAAGTTAATTATGGATGCTGCACATAAAGTAACACATTTTGGTCCTGGTGGAAGAGAAAGAGATTCTCAATTTAAATTTCCACCAGAGTTATTAGCACAATTTGAAAACACGATGATGTTAAAAGATAAAAACATGATCTCTGTAGCAAGAAAACATCTTGGTACTCAAGGTGATGGAAACCATTTTTTATTTGTTGGTGTTTCTAAAAAAACAGGAAACACTATGATGATTACGCATCATGGTTCACGTGGTGTTGGTGCGATGTTATTTAAAAGAGGAATGAAAATCGCTGAGCGTTTTAGATTGCAATTATCTAAAGATACTTTAAAGCAAAATGCATGGATTCCTTACAATACTTTCGAAGGAAAAGAATATTGGAAAGCCTTGCAAGTCATCAGAAATTGGACAAAACAAAACCATATTTGTATTCACGATGCAACTGCCAAAAAAGTTGGCGCAACGATTGAAAATAGGTTTTGGAACGAACATAATTTCGTTTTTAAGGATGGCGATTTATTTTATCATGCAAAAGGTGCAACGCCTTTAAACTCGAAATTTATGCCAGATATTACCGGTCCAAGATTGATTCCGTTAAATATGGCAGAACCTATTTTAATTGTGGAAGGCGAATCTACCGAAACAAATTTAGGTTTTGCTCCTCATGGAGCAGGAAGAAATTTAAGTAGAACACAACATAAAAAGAACAAAGCTGATAAAACAATTGAAGCAGTTTTTGAAGAAGAAACACAAGGTTTAGATGTGCGCTTTTTTTCTAATGAAATCGATATTTCGGAATTGCCTTCTGCTTATAAAAATGCCGAAAACGTTAGAAATCAAATGGATGAATTCGGTTTAGGTACTGTAATTGACGAAGTAATGCCTTATGGTTCAATTATGGCAGGCGATTGTCAGAAAAATGCACCTTGGAAAGTTAGAGCGAGAAAACGTTATGAAGCAAAGATGTTGGCTTTGGAAAATAAAAATGAAAAATAATTTTATACCTGTTAATTAATTTAGCAGGTTTTTTTATTCCATTATTTTATTTGGATGTTGACTTGTATTAAAAACACGCATAATATAAATGATATCATCAGTAATAAAATAAACCATTTTGAAACTCCATTTCACAATAAATCGAATATTATCATTATTAAAACTAGGCTCTTTTGGGTAAGCAAACGGAAAAATTTTAAGAGAATTTGGTAACTCTAATAATGTATTTAAAACTTTAATTGCATTTTGAGGACTTTGTTTAGCAATATAACTTACATTATTATTTAAATCTTGATGTGCTTTTTTATCCCAAATTATTTTCATTCAAAATATTATTTCTAACTTCTTTGGTAGTATATAAAGTTGCTGTTCCGTTTTTTATTGCCATAATACTTTTATTCATTTCTTTAATATATTGACTTTCGTAAATGGGTTTGCCTTTAGCATATCCAACAATATTCTCGCTTTCTATAAGTGTTTTCAACTTATTTAATAGCAAATCATCAGAAATTCCTAATATTTTTTGTGCTAATGAAATTTTTAAAGTTTCAGTACTCATAACTATTCTTCAATTTTTATAAATGCAATATACAATAATAATTTTATTACATTTGCAAAAAATTACACAGTAATTCAATAATGAAAACAATATTAACACAAAGCAGCTTACTACACGGAAATTATCCGTGTGTTCGTTTTTCGAATAGTTTCGAAAAAGGCAGATGCTTTGTGCTTAAAAAACGACAGATTTAATAAAATTTTTCTGTAAATAATATAAAAACACAAAGCATTCAATTAAATTGGATGCTTTTTTTTGGTCTAAATAGTAATAAAATAGTAGAAATAACGATAAAAAATTCCGAATCAAGTTCGGAATGACAATAATAAACAATAAATTTAAAAATATTCTAAAAATTAAAAATAACTAAAATAAAATCTTGAACATAAAACCAATTGAGAGACAGACAGTTGAAAAAATGTAAAAATTCGCTAAAATGCGAAGAGGAAATCTATTGCCTAAATTTAATTTAACTGTTTGATTATCAATAAAATAAATTAATTTTTTCTTGTTTAGTAATATAATTTGTCTTTATATTTGCACCGGAAATAATTTATAAAAAAAATGAAACAATTTAATTTACATATAGAACTGCCGAGTTTATCATTACAACGATTTTATAGTTGTGAAGAATCGCAAATAAAAGATATTGGAGAATGTTTATTAGAATAACTATGTAAAATACATATTTATAAAAGCATCTCCTAACCGAGATGCTTTTTTTATGCAATTAATTTGGAAGAGCAAGCCAATTGGTGGTGGCCGCAGTTTTGAACATTGTTAGGAGATAATGACTCGTGTGGGTTCGATTCCCACTTCTTCCGCAAAAAAAATGGAGAGTAGGCAAATATTGGTTTGTTGCGCTTGTTTGCTAAACAAGTCTATGTAAAAGTAGTGAAGGTTCGATTCCTTTATTCTCCGCAATTAAATTAAGGAAATGTTGAGCAATTGGTTGGCTCACCTGACTGTAAATCAGGTCTGTAAAAAGCATGTAGGTTCAAATCCTACCATTTCCACAAAGCACTGAAATAATTCAACTGTCTCTTGAGTTGTTTGTTTTAAATAATAATCAGTGCTAAATCTGAGAAGATAACGTTGGTAGTTTACTCGCCTTGGACGCGAGAGGTTGCAAGTTCGATTCTTGCTTCTCAGACAAATGTTCCGTTAGTATAATGGTTAGTACGCTTGACTTTCTATCAAGATATAAGAGTTCGATTCTCTTACGGAATACAAATGCAGCAATGGCGGAATGGTATACGCGTTGGTTTTAGAAACCAAATTTTGAAAGTTCGAGTCTTTCTTGCTGTACAAATTGACTTGTGATGTAATGGTTAGATATAAGAATTTGACTCTTATTATAGAGGTTCTTCCAAATTTCGGACTTTCAAGTCAATAAATATGGTGTTATTGTTGAAACTGGTTTATCATAGAAGGTTGTGAACTTTCCGTTACGAGTTCGAGTCTCGTATAACACCCAAAATAGAAATATAGTTTAATTAGATAAAACCTTGGTTTACGACATCAAAAATGCGAGTTCTCCCGAAGTTTCGGGATTGCTATTTCTACAAAAAATAAAAATAATTTTTATTACGCAAAAAGATTGCGTAACAGATTAAGTTATTTGTATCATAATTAAATACAACTAGTAATTCTCTGATGTTTAGTGGATGAAACATCAGAGATTGTTTGATAATTAATAAGTTCTTTAAAATATAATTTCAATTTGGTTTGAAATGTAAAATTTTTCCGTTAAAACGGAAAACAAGGTAGAAAAAAGTAATTAGAAAACCTGATACGTGTTTCTGAATAGCACTATGGTATTGTACTTAATAAGTAACAATATGCCGTTTCGGTTATTTTTGTTTTACCACACCTTGTAGGTCGAAGGTTCGATTCCTTCTCTAGTTTATTCTAGATAGTTCAGCGGTTAGAACAACAAGTTGCTTGTTACAGGTTCGAGTCCTGTTTCCAATACTTAACAATATTTGTTGGAATAACTCAATTGGTAGAGTAGCACTACACTTTCAATGTAGGTTCGAAGAAGATCACTTCTAAAAAGATCGATGAATTTAAGGTTCATTTAATGAAGTTGATTACTTCTAAAAATAATCAAAACCAAAAGAAATCTAAAACAAGTCGGTTATTACGTTTACGCAATAACACTCTTAAAAAAACCTTGAAGTTTAAGGATTCCGTACTATTAATTAGTATTACTTTTTAAAAGAATTGTTTTGTACAACTACAAACTTGTAGTTTTATAATTCACTTTTGTTTAATAACTAATATTAGGCAATGTTACTCAATTAAACTTCCGTATTTAAAAGAGGGTTTGTTTTAGATGTCTTTTACAAAAACGAATAATAAAATTAAATATAAATAAAATGAAAAAAGTAAGAATTAACGAAGGTAAAATAGGTTTGGTTTTTAAAAACGGAAACTACAAAAGAGTATTAACTAGTGGTAACTATTGGTTATTGTTCTCTGAAAAAGTATACATATACAATTTAAGTACTGAGTTTTTTGCACCAGTAAAATTAGAATTATTGTTGCAAAATATTGATTTAGAGAATAAATTAAATATTATAGAGGTATTGGACAACGAAATTGTTTTAAAATATGAAAACAAGATTTTTAAAGGTGTTTTAAGAGCAGGTAAATATGCATTTTGGAAAAGTAAAATCAATAATTACACTTTTACAAAAGTAGATTTAAGTAAGGTTGAAATTACGGAAACTATTAGTAAATCTGTTTTAAAAAAAGCAGAGTTATTGCAATATTTAAGAGTTTACGTTGTAGAATCTTACGAAAAAGCAATTTTGTTTTTAAATGGTAAAATACAAGAAGTTTTAAAAAGTGGTACATATTATTTTTGGAAAAACGATGTGAATATTAAAATTGAAAAAGTGGATTTAAGACAAATTCAGTTAGAAATTTCAGGTCAAGAAATGTTAACCAAAGATAAAACCGCTTTAAGAATCAACTTTTATGCTCAATATAAAGTAGTTGATATCAATAAAGCTTTATTAGATAATAAAAATTTCGAGAAGCAATTGTATATTTTAATTCAATTAGTTTTAAGAGAATATATTAGTGCATTAACTTTAGATGAATTGTTAGAAAACAAAATAACTATTGCAAATAAAGTTTCTGATGATGTTGGCAAGAAAGCAATGACTTTAGGTGTTCAGATTTTAGATTCTGGTATTAGAGACGTTATTTTGCCTGGTGAGATTAAAGATATTATGAATCAAGTATTAATTGCTCAAAAGAAAGCACAAGCCAATGTGATTTCTAGAAGAGAAGAAACCGCAGCAACAAGAAGTTTGCTAAACACTGCAAAATTAATGGAAGATAACGCGATGTTATTCAAATTAAAAGAAATGGAATATGTCGAAAAAATTGCAGATAAAATTGGTGAAATTACAGTTGCTGGTAGCGGAAATGTAGTGGAGCAATTAAAGACTATTTTTAGTAAGTAAATTTATTAAACTTCAAAAATAAAGAAGATTCTTTATTAGAAAGGTAATTAATTCATACGATGATTTTAAATCATCGTATGAATATTATAAAAATAATTTTGATGAAAATTTAGAATTTAATTTTATCAAATCTTCTTTAGTATTCACGTTTTGAATAATTTCATCACTAATTTCTACAATTTCTACGTCATTATTTATCAATACTTTTCTAGGGCAAGAATAACCTTGTGCTAAATAATTTAGCAAAATAGGATATGCTTTTGGTTCCCAAATAGTAATTAATGGTTCTGGAAAATTTTTACTTTTACCTTTAAATGTGGTTGCAATTTTAGACGGATTTCTTTTAGATAATAATAAATTTATAATCTCTTTACTTATAAATGGTAAATCGGTAGCTACAACTAGCCATGCTTTATTTGGGTTATGCATAAAAGCAGAACAAATGCCACTAAATGGTCCGAGATCTAAAAATTTATCCGTAATAATTTGTGTTTCATTTGCTAATTGATTTTCATCTCTAACCGAATAAAAAATATTATTTTCTGTAATAGAATCACCTAACACATCTAACAAATATTCTCGTTGAGGTTTACCGTGGTAATCTAAATTACTTTTATCGGTTCCCATTCTTTTACTTTTTCCGCCAATAAGAATCAAACCATTTACCGAAGCAATTTTTTCTTGAATTAAATTTTCTATATGATTAGAAATAGTATCTATTTCATCTATTTCATAACATTTTAAGTTTTTAATTGCGGGTTGCTTTTCCACTAAAAAATCGAAAAATTTAGCATCTTTAGTCGCTTTAATAATAAATTGAATATTATCTAACTGCTCTAAACGTTTTAAAACAGATGCTTCTTTTTCATTATCTAAAATAAGAATTTGTTGTGTTGCTTGATAATGATTTCCGTTTACAAAAACTAAATCATGCCCACTGAATTCAATTTTTAAATTATATGGATTTTCATCTTGAAGAGCCGTTTTTTCTACAAATCCGTTTTTATTAAAAGTAAGAACATCGATATTTGGCACTTGTTTTTCAAAATCATGTGACGCATCAAAATAAGCGATTTTGTGCTTTTTTTGCAATTTTTCGCTAATATTCCGTACTAAATTAGCAATATTTGAACATTTTGATCCTAAAATAGCAATTTCGTTTGGAGCAAAATTACCGTTATTTCTTCTTTTTATGTTTTTGTGTTTTCCCATTTTTCCCATCTTTTGTCTTCCCAAAGGGAAGAAATTGGTTTGTTATTTAATGCTGGATTTTTATACTTGGTTTATCTTTTATCACTACAAGTTTACTCTTATTGTTTGATTCGTGAGACTCTAAAAAATTATTTTCAATTTTTTAGTTAGTTATGTCTTTGACTTGGCGAGTCGAACTAATCCCGATTTTTTAACGGGATATTGGTTTAATACCTTTTATTAAATTTATTAAGAACCGTTTTTTTACCTTGGTACTTTTCAGTTTCTTCCCTTAGGGAAGACGGAAGATGGGATTTTACAACTTCTTAATTTTATTATAACTTGCTTGAATACCTTGTATTAAAGCCGAACTAAATCCTTCTTGTTCCATTTTATTAAGACCTGTAATAGTAATACCTAATGGTGTGGTTACTTTGTCAATTTCAGATTCTGGATGCGAATTGTTTTTTAAAATTAAACTCGTAGCGCCTTTTATAGTTTGTGCTGCAATTTTTTTAGCGTCATCACTTTCAAAACCAATTTCAATGCCACCTTGCATTGCTGCTCTTAAATAACGTAAGGCAAATGCAGTGCCGCTTGCTGCTAAAACAGTTGCCGAACCCATTAATTCATCTTCAATAAATAAGGTTTCACCTAAAGCATTAAATAATTTTTCTACGGTTTGTTTTTGTTCTTCTGTACCATTATTAGTAGCAATACAAGTCATCGATTCTTTTATCGCAATTGCTGTATTTGGCATTGCTCTAAACAATGTTGTTTTATTAATTTTAGTGGCTAAATCTGCTAAAGAAATTCCTGTTATGGTAGAAATAACCACACAGTTTTCTAATATTAAATCCGTTAGAACCTCATCTAATTTATGAGGTTGTACACATAAAAAAACCACATCTTTATGGTGAATTGCTTTCTTATTATCATTAGTAATTACAACACCAAGTTTTTTAAAATTTTCTAACGATTTATAATTTCGTTTCGTTAAAGTTAAATTTTCTGGTTTCACTAATTTAGATTCTAATAGACCATTTGCTATTGCTTTTCCTAAATTACCTGTACCAATTATTGCTATTTTCATATTTATTAATTTTAAAACAAATCCTTCATTTTAATTTCATTCTATTTTACTTTATTTCAAAAATGATAATTAGGGTTAAATGTACGGTTTTATTTTTAGGTAAAACTTGTTGTAAATGCTTACTTTTTTACAACAATAAAATAGCAGTTCTTAGGGCAAATTCATACTTTATTTTTTCTTTATATTTCCACTTATTTTGCCACGAATGCACGAATAAAAAATTTAAAGATTTTGAAAATTTCCATTCTTTCTTAAAAATAATGAGAAAATTCGTGTACTCTTGGCAAAATAATAAGTTATGACTCTGCCTTTTAGCAGTTTCCCTTTATGAATTTTTGTATTTTCTTTATGTATCTTTGTGGCATAATTAGTTATTTCTATGAACTATTACTCATCAAATTTTAAATTAGGCATTTTAGGTGGCGGACAATTAGGTAGAATGTTACTTACCGAAACTCAAAAATTCGACATTCATACTTGTATTTTAGAAAACTCTAAAGATGCGCCATGTGCACAAATTGCCAATGAATTTACAGTTGGTAATTGGTCTGATTATGATGCTGTTTACAATTTCGGAAAAACGGTTGATTTACTAACCATCGAAATTGAACACATAAATATTAAAGCTTTATTACAATTAGAAAAAGAAGGTCTAACTATTTATCCGCAACCAAAAGTTTTGCAGATTATTCAAAATAAAGGATTTCAAAAAGATTTTTACGCTAAAAACGGAATTCCAACTGCAAACTATAAAAGATTTACGAATAAAGAAGCTTTACAAAAAGCAACTCTAAATTACCCATGTATTTGGAAAACCGATACTTTTGGTTATGATGGTACTGGCGTTAAGAAATTAAATTCTATACAAGATGTAGATTTATTGCCAAATGTAAGTTGTATTGTGGAAGAAATTATTCCGTTTAAAAACGAATTAGCCGTAATTGTTGCTAGAAATTCTTCGGGAGAAATAAAAACGTATCCTGTGGTAGAAATGGAATTTCATTCGGAAGCAAATCAAGTAGAATATGTTTTATGTCCTGCAAGAATTTCTAAAGAAGTTGCCGAAAAAGCACAAAAAGTTGCATTACAAGTTGCAAATGCATTCAAACATGTTGGTTTATTAGCTGTCGAACTTTTTCAGACAGAAAATGATGAAATATTAGTAAACGAAGTCGCTCCAAGACCTCACAATAGCGGCCATTTTAGTATTGAAGGCAGTTATACCAATCAGTTTGAACAACACATTAGAGCAATTTTAAATTTACCTTTAGGTGATACCGAAAATAAAGTTGCTTCGGTTATGGTAAATCTTGTTGGTAAAGAAAATCATGTTGGCAATGTACATTATAAAAACATGAACGATATTCTAAAATTAAAAGGAGTTACACCACATATTTACGGTAAAAAAATAACAAAACCTTTTCGGAAAATGGGGCATGTTACTGTTGCAGATAAAGATATAAATCAAGCAAGAAAAATTGCGGAGATTGTTAAAAATACTATCTCGGTGATTAGTAAATAATATATCACAGAAAAAACAGTTTTATTAAAGTAATCTTATAAAGCATTTCTAAAATGAAAACATTTTTCAATAACAAATACATCCAACTAATTCCTGAAATTTCTCTACTAATTATTACTTTAATTTATTGGAATTCTAGTAGATTAATGAATCCGATAGCTTTTGTTTTTACTGCGATACTAATTTATATTTTGGTAACTAAAAACAAAATTGTAAGTTTAATATTCGCTGGTATATTTTTAACCTTAAGCTTGTATATGGTTCTTGCTTTTTTATCCGATTTTCATAAAATTGAAACTTTTGATGCACAAGCAAACAAATTCGTTTTGTATGGTGTTTTGTTTTTATTCTTTAGTATTTTAATGTCTACATTACTTATCTTAAAAAATGTAACGAGTACAACACCAATTACACAATTAAACAAATCAACGACTTAACCAAGAGAATGAAATACCAAGGAGTTTTAAAAAAAATGTTGACTGAATTTGGTTCGCCAATTCAATATTATTTAGAAATGGCTACTGATTTTGTAAATGTAAATCAGTTATTAGATAAAGAAATAGAAATTACTTTTGAGCATTATCAATGTTTAAATTGCGGTAAAGACAAAAAAATATTTGCGCAAGGCAATTGTTCTACTTGTTTTTTTAACTCTGCTAAAGTTGGCGACTGGATTATGAAACCAGAACTAAGTACTGCACATTTAGGTATTGAAGATCGTGATTTAGCCTACGAAAAACGTGTGCAATTGCAACCACACATTGTATATTTAGCATTGAGTAGCAATGTAAAAGTTGGTGTAACACGTAAACCGCAAGTGCCAACTCGTTGGATTGATCAAGGTGCTACAAAAGCGATTGCGATGTTAGAAGTACCAAACAGATATTTAGCAGGAATTGCCGAAGTTGCACTAAAAGAATTTGTAGCAGACAAAACTTCGTGGCAAAAAATGTTGAAAAATGATGTAGTAGATGCCGATTTACTTGCCGAAATGCATAAATTATCCAAACATTTACCAGAAGAAACAAAACCTTATTTTTTAGAAAATAACGAAACTGTTTACACAATGGAATTTCCTGTTTTACAATATCCAACCAAAGTTAAAAGTATTAATTTAACGAAAATTCCAGAATTTTCAGGAAAACTAAAAGGCATTAAAGGACAATATCTTATTTTTGAAGATAATCGTGTTTTTAATGTGCGTAATAATAGTGGAAATGTGGTTAGTTTAGAAGTAAGAAATTAAATCATTTTAAGGTCATATAAGATATTCCGAAAATGTATAATTTTGATCTATATAACCTTAAAGATCTTATATGGTAAATAAAATGAAAATACTATCCGTAAACATAGCAGAAAAAAGAGAAATAACCAGAAATGGTAGAACTCGTTTTACAGGTATCTATAAAAACCCTGTTAAAACCTCTATATATTTAGGTGAACAAGATGTGAAAAATGATGCTGTTGTAGATAGAAAATATCATGGTGGAGAAAATATGGCGGTTTACGCTTATGGAAAAAATAATTATCCGTTTTTTGAAGAATTACATCCAGATTTAAAATTTACTAACGGAATGTTTGGCGAAAATTTAACCTTAAGTAATCTAAACGAAACCGAAATTAAAATTGGCGATACTTTTCGAGTTGGTGAAGCAATTATTCAAGTTTCACAACCAAGATTGCCATGCGCTACTTTAGGTGTGAGGTTTGGTAGTCAAAAAATTGTAAAACAGTTGTTAAACACCTCTTTTTCAGGAATTTATTTTAGGGTTTTACAAGAAGGAAATGTCCAAAAAGATGACGAATTAACTTTGATTAAATCCGATGAAGATAGTATGACATTAGCAGCGGTTTTTTCGCTTTTTACCACAAATAAAAAGAATGAAAAAATGATAAAAAAAGCATTAAGTTTAGACCTACTTTCTGAAAGATTAAAAGGTGATATTAGACGTAAATTAAAATAACATTACCTTTGTAGTATTCAAAACTATAATAATGACAACAATAAATATATTAAACTTAAAATGTAATGGCTGCGCAAGTACCATTAAAAAAGGATTACTTTCTATAGAAGAAGTTACCGAAATTGAAGTAACCTTAGAAAATTCAGAAATAAAAATCAATACAGTTTCCGATGAAGTATTTGCAAAAGTAAAAGCAAAATTATCGAAAATGGGGTATCCAGAAGTTGGCGATGCAAATACTGTCTTACACAAAGCAAAGTCTTTTGTTAGTTGTGCAACAGGTAAAATGAGTGCAGAGTAATTCAAAATTTATAAAATGGCTTCATTTAAAGAAATAATCAACCAAGACAAACTAGTTTTGGTTGATTTTTTTGCAGTATGGTGCGGACCTTGTAAAACAATGTCGCCAATTTTAAAAGAAGCAAAAGCACTTTTAAAAGATACAGTAAAAATTATCAAAATCGACGTAGATAAAAACACTTCGGTAGCAACAACCTATCAAGTTAAAGGAGTACCAACTTTAATTTTGTTTAAAAACGGAAAACAAGTTTGGCGACAATCTGGTGTCGTTCCTACACAGCAACTTAAAAACATTATTGAATCTCACGTTTAAACAACAATACATTAAAGTTTTAAACCAAGGTAACTATTATTACTAATAAATTGCGAAACTGTGCCTATTTTTGCAGCAGTTAATTAAACTACTACTACTAAAAAAAACTATAGATATGGAAGATATGATCTTTTATGATCGTCTGCAATTTGCATTCACCATAACTTTTCACTACATATTTCCGCAATTAACTATGGGTTTATCCTTGATAATTGTTTATTTTAAATGGAAATATTTACGCAACAAAACAGAAAAATATAACGATGCTGCAAAGTTTTTTATGAAAATATTTGCCATTAATTTTACCATGGGAGTTGTAACAGGAATACCAATGGAATTTCAATTCGGAACAAATTGGGCGAAATTTTCTGAACTTACAGGCGGAATTATAGGACAAACATTAGCCATGGAAGGCATGTTTTCGTTCTTTTTGGAATCTTCGTTTTTAGCATTGTTCCTTTTTGGAGAAAAATTAATGGGACAAAAATTACATTTCCTCACAGGATTTCTAGTCTTTTTAGGTTCTTGGGCAAGTGGCTATTTTATTTTAGCGACCAATGCTTGGATGCAACATCCTGTTGGATACGAAATTTTAGATAACGGAAAATTTGTACTAACGCATTTTTCAGAATTATTTAAAAATCCGTGGTTATTACCTGCTTTTTTACATAATCAAGCAGCATCTTTAGTAACTTCTTCTTTTGTGGTTGCTAGTATTGGTACATTTTATGTCTTAAGAAAAAAACATATTGAATTCGGTAAACTATTTTTAAAAACAGGTGTTATTTTTGGATTAATTTCAACATTAGCGGTAGCTTTTCCTACTGGAGATTGGAATGCAAAAAATGTTGCAAAATACCAACCAGCAACTTTTGCTGCAATGGAAGGTATTTTTGAAACAGAACACGCAGGTTCAGAAATAGTGTTGGTTGGACAACCAAACATGGTAGAAAAAAAATTAGATAATAAAATTGCAGTACCAAATGTGTTGAGTTTTTTAACCTATCAAGAATGGGATAAACAAATTTTAGGAATGGATAAATTCAAAAAAGAAGAATTGCCAGATAATATTCCTGCATTATATTATTCCTATCATATTATGGTTGGTTTAGGAACAATTTTTATCGGTATTATGGCCTTAGCAGTTTTCTTTTTATGGCGAAAAAAACTATTTACAATAAAACCTTTACTTTGGACTATTATGTTTCTTGTACCATTTCCTTACATCGCAAATATCACAGGTTGGTACGTTGCAGAATTAGGTAGGCAACCTTATTTAGTATATGGTTTATTAAGAACCAAAGAAGGCATTTCGCCAACAGTATCTTCAGGAAATACATTATTTACCTTATTAGGCTTTGTCGCTTTATACATGTTACTTGGTTTGTTATTTTTAGTATTAGTAGGTAAAACAATTCACCAAGGACCAAAACCTCAAAATCATTAACTATGGAAATCTTTTGGTATTTATTAATAACACTAGTGTTAATCATCTTTTTTATTTTAGATGGTTATGATTTTGGCACAGGAATCATTCATTTATTTTTAGCAAAAAAAGAAAAAGATAAAGAAGTTATCGCAAAAGCAGCAGGTTTGTTTTGGGATTCTAATGAAGTTTGGTTTGTTGCTGCTGGAGGAATGTTATTTATGGCTTTCCCTACATATTATGCATCGGTTTTTAGTGGTTTTTATTTGCCATTAATCATTGTTTTATGGTTAATTATTTTTAGAGCTATTGGTTTAGAATTAAGAGCACAATTTCCGTACGAAATGTGGAAAAATATTTGGGATAAAGCCTTCGGCGTGTCCAGTTTATTATTAGCATTGTTTTTCGGAATTGCTTTAGGAAATATAGTTAGAGGTGTAAATTTAGGCGGTTTTGAAAATGGTGTTTCTGCCTACGAAGCACATTATTTTTTCTTACCATTATGGAATAGTAGTTTTAGTCCGTTAGCAGAAAACCCAGGAGTAATTGATTGGTTTACCATAATTATAGGTATTATTTCGGTAGTTACATTATCGTTACATGGTGCAAATTGGATTATCTTAAAAACGAACGCTTCCATAAACCAACAACTAAAAAAACTTGTTTTTAAACTAAGTATTGTACAAGCAATATTAACTTTTTTCTCTCTATTTATTTGGTTTAAAGTAAATCCAAATTGTTTTAACAATTTTTTAGACAAACCGTATTTAGTAGTTTTTCCACTCATTTATTTTACAGGTTTAGTAGGTTTAATTTTAGTGAAGAAACACCAAAATTTTTCTAGGAATTTTATATTTTCAAGTTTATTGATTTTTGGAGGAATTGCGTCATCATTAGCATCTATATTTCCCGTAATACTACCATCTACAAATAACGTAAACGCACCATTAACCATTTACAATACAAGCACAACTAATTATGGTTTATCGGTTGCATTAAATTGGGCAATTGTAGGAATTATTTTAATGATTGCTTATTTTATTATCCAAAAAAGATTGCGAAAAGGAAAAATAGACGAGATGGATTACGGACATTAAATTTATAAAAATGACAGAAACATTAATCTCATTAATTAGTATATTTTTTGGAATAATTAGCGCAAATCTAATGGGTTTTTTCTTTAAAAAATATTCTTTCGGTTATACAGGAAATACCATTTCAGGAGTTTTTGGAAGTATCTTTTTAATTAAGTCTTTTGGTAGTTTAGGAATTAATCCAACCATAATAATGCAAAATGGTACTGTCAACATAAATTTATTAATTTTAAATATTATGGTTTCTATTTTAGGAGGAATTATGGCGTTAATTATAATAAGAAAATTTAAATTAATAATGAAAGTAAGATCTAAAGTCTAATTTTTTTTATAATTTTATAGTGTCCGTAACTTTTTAACGAACCATTTCTAATAATGGAAGTAAATTCAATTTTAAAAAATCAATTTGAAACCTTATCAACCTCATTTCCTTTAATTAAGGAAATAGGGGAAATTGCTACATTACATCATTTTAAAAAAGATACTACGATTTTAAAAGAAAATAGTTATGTAAAGGTTGTGCCATTGGTAGTTTCGGGTTTAGTAAAAGTATATAAAGAAGAAGAAAATGGCAATGAGGTTTTACTTTACTATATAAAACCTGGTGAAAGTTGTATTATGTCTATTATGGCTGCAGAAAAAAATTTAAAAGTAAACGTAAAAGCAGTTGTGGAAGAAGATGCAACAATTATTGTAATTCCATCAGATAAATTATATCACTTACGTAAAAATTTCCCAAAATGGAATTTATATGTTTACGAATTATTCAATGAAAAATTTGAAGAAGTTGTAGAAATGGTTAAGATATTAACTTTTTCGAATAAAGAAAAACGCTTAGAAGATTATCTTAAAAGAAAAGCAAAACTTAATAACTCAAATATTATTGCTAAGTCACATAAAGAAATAGCAAATGAATTAGGATCTTCTAGAGAAGTGATTTCTAGACTTTTAAAAAAATTGGAGAAAGAAAAAAAAGTAAAACTTTCACAAAGACAAATAATAATTTTGTAATTTCACCCATGTTGTAACATATATCACATCATATTTATTGAAGACAATTGTACTTTTGTACTACCTTACTTAAATAAATTAAATGAAAAAATATATTGGCAGCAATATCATATTCATTATTTTATTTATTGAAAACAGATTCTTTTAAAATAGATTTATAAATAATTAATTAACCATTAAATTAAACATCATGAAAAAAAATGTAGGAAGTATTGACAAAATTATTAGAATCATTATTGCTATTGTAGCAGGATATTTTGCTTATAATGTTGGTTTTGAAGCTACTTGGGTAAGTTATGTATTATATGCTGTAGCAGCAATTATGCTTTTGACTGCGGTTGTAGGCACTTGTCCAATATATACTGCCTTAGGAATGAAATCTAACAAATAATTAATACCTATTAATTCAAAAAAACACTCAATAATACGGGTGTTTTTTGTGTTATAAATACAAATTTGTAACTTTTGTAACAGTTTTGTAATTATATCTTTATATCTTTTCAGTCCAAAATAATTAACTCAAAAACAAATAAAAATGGTAAAACATCATCAAATACTAATTATTGGTGGAGGAACCGCTGGAATAATGGTTGCTGCTCAAATGCTCAAAAAAAATCCAAAAACAGATATTGGTTTATTAGAACCTGCAAATACACATTATTACCAACCCGCATGGACTTTGGTAGGTGCAAATACTTACGATTACGATAAAACAGCAAGAAGTATGGCGTCGGTTATGCCTTCTGGTGTAAATTGGATAAAAGAATTCGCAGATAAATTTGATCCTAAAAATAATAAAGTAACTACAAAAGATGGTAACGAATTTACCTATGATTATTTAGTGGTTTGCCCTGGTTTAAGAATGGCACCAGAATTAGTTGATGGTTTGATAGAAGCAATGGATAAAGGGGTTGTTTGTTCTAATTATACAGATCCAAATCATACTTGGGATGTTCTTAAAAACTTTAAAGGTGGTACTGCATTATTCACACAACCAACTACACCAATTAAATGTGGTGGAGCACCTCAAAAAATAATGTATCTAGCAGAAGATTATTTTGTTAAATCTGGTGTAAGAAGCAAAACAGATGTAGTGTTTGCTACTGCAGGATCTGTAATATTTGGTGTAAAACCAATTGCAAAAACTTTAATGGAAGTTATTGATCGTAAAGATATAAATTTACGTTTTCATCATAAATTAGTAGCTGTTGATGGTGATAAACAAATTGCTTGGTATGAATTAGCAAAAGATGTAACCGCAGGCGGATGTGTTGTAATGTCTGGTGATAATGAAGGATTATCTTTAGACGAATCTATTCAATATAACTATAAAGATGTAAAAGTTACTAAAGAAGGTAATCGTTTTGGAATTCATTTTGATATGATGCACTTAGCACCACCACAAGCAGCACCAAAGTTTATTGCAGATTCAGAATTATCTAATGATGCAGGTTGGTTAACTGTAAGTGATAAAACCATGCAACATACTGCATTTAGTAATGTGTTTGGTTTAGGTGATGTTGCACAATTACCAACAGCAAAAACAGGAGCAGCAATACGTAAACAAGTACCTGTTGTTGTAGGAAATATTTTACATTTAATTAGCAATAATTCTTTAGCTAAAAAAGAATACGATGGTTATTCTTCGTGTCCGTTAGTTACAGGTTATGGTAAAATGGTTTTAGCAGAATTTGTTTATGGTAGTAAATTTCAACCAGATCCAAAATTAAAACAATTTCCTTTAATGATTAGTGATTCTTCTAAAGAACACTGGCGTTTATGGATTCTTAAAAAGTACTTATTACCTTATTTATATTGGAATAAAATGATGAAAGGTATCGAAGTATAATATATTAAAATGTTATTATAAACAGAAACCATCGCTAAAAGTGATGGTTTTTTGCTGTTTAGGTTTTAAATACTAAAAAAAGATTAATGATTGTTGATTGGAGATTGGAGATTGAAGAATTTTTAAATTCCTGCTTCAAAATCAAAAATAAGTAAACAATTACCTTTAATAAAATAAGTCGCTAAATGATTTTAAATTAAGTGAAATACTAATCTCTAATTTTTATAACTGATCTTTTATCAGTTACGATTGGTCTTACATCTTACGTCTTAAAGCGGTCTTAAATCTTTATCAGACAATAATTTAACTCTAATACCAACGTTTCTTTTTCTTTTTACTAGCAACAGATTTTCTCCCTTTTTTATACTTGCGTTTTTTCTTTGGTTGGTTTTCTAAAACTTTTTTCTCTTTAATTAAATAAGGATGTTCTGTTTCTACAGGAATTGCTTTATTAATTAATTTCTGAATTGTTTTTACATAAGCATTCTCATCAGGTGAACAAAAAGCATAAGCATTACCAGTATTATTTGCACGACCAGTTCTACCAATTCTATGCACATAAATTTCTGGTACATTTGGCATATCAAATTGAATTACAGCATCTAAATTACTAATATCAATACCACGTGAAGCAACATCGGTTGCAATTAAGATATTTACCTCTTTATTTTTAAATTCCTGTAAAGCATTTTGCCTTGCAACTTGTGATTTGTCACCATGTAAACTAGTTACTTTATAGCCATTTCTTTTTATAGCTTTTTCTAATTTATCTACACCAAATTTTGTTCTTCTAAAAATTAAAATACTTCCTTTTATGGTGTTTCTTAAAAGATGTAAACAGAGTTCCATTTTTTTCTGTTTAGGCACATAATACAATAATTGTGTAACCGTTTTTGCTGCCGATGAAGTTTGTGCGACTTCTACTGTAATTGGTTCATTTAAAATAGTTTCGGCTAAATCAATAACTTTAGTTGGCATGGTTGCAGAAAACAATAAAATTTGTTTTTTTGGTGGACAAATTTTTACAACTTTTTTAATATCATCAATAAAACCCATGTCTAGCATTAAATCTGCTTCGTCTAAAACAAGTGTTTTTATGGTATCTAAATTAATTTCTTGTCGTTTGTATAAATCTAATAACCTGCCTGGTGTGGCAATTAATATTTCTATTCCTTTTTTTAATTGCTCTATTTGTGGTTCCATAGAAATACCACCAAAAACTACTGCAACTCTTAAGTTGGTATACTTTGCATACTCTTGAAAATCTTCTTTAATTTGAAATGCTAATTCTCTTGTTGGACTTAAAATTAAAGCTCTTATTTTTTTCTTTTTTGCATCCTGATCTATTAATAAATTCTGAATAATTGGTAATGCAAAAGCAGCAGTTTTACCAGTTCCTGTTTGTGCGGAACTAATAACATCTAAGTTAATTAATACTAACGGAATAGTTTTTTCTTGAACTTTAGTTGGTTCGTCATAACCTTTTTCGGCAATTGCACGTAAGATTGTTTTATTTAATTTCAGTTCTTTAAATGTCATTATTTTCTAGTAAAAAATAGAGGTCAAAGATAGTTATCTCCACTCTGTTTGAATAAAAAACTATAAATATTCTTTCGCTTTTTCTAAAGCTTCAGCAATTCCGTTAGGATTTCTTCCGCCTGCTGTAGCAAAAAATGGTTGTCCGCCGCCACCGCCATGAATTAATTTTCCTAATTCTCTAACAACTTTACCTGCATCTAAACCTTTTTCAGCAACTAAGTTTTTAGAAATATAACAGGTTAGTAATGCTTTTTCTTCGTTTTTTGTGCCAGCAATAAAAAACAGATTGTCAATTTTATTTCCTAAATCAAACATTAAATTTTTAATTGCAGAAGCATCTAAATCTAAAGTGGTTGCTAAAAAATTGACACCATTTATTATTTGAATATTTTTTTCTAAATCACTACCAACCGATTTTGCTTTTTCACGCATTAAACTTTCTATTTGCTTTTTAAGTTTTGCATTTTCTTCTTGAATAGTAGCAACCGATTTTACCACACCAATAGGATTTTTTAACAGTTGTTTTAATTTTAAAAATTCTAAATCTTGATTGGTATAGTAATCTTTTGCAGCATCATTAGTTATCGCTTCAATACGTCTAATTCCACTAGCAACTGCACCTTCTTGTGTGATTTTAAAGTGCCAAATATCGCTTGTATTTTGTACGTGTGTTCCTCCACAAAGTTCTTTAGATTTTCCGAATTCAATCATTCTAACTGTATCCCCATATTTTTCGCCAAAAAGAGCCATTGCGCCTTTTTCAAGAGCAGTATCCATAGTGATATTTCGGTGTTCTTTTAAATCAAGTTTTCCTCTAATTCTTGCATTTACAAAATCTTGAACTTCTTGTAATTCTTTTGGTGTTAATTTTGAAAAATGCGAAAAATCAAAACGTAAATATTTACTATGTACTGCAGAACCTTTTTGCTCTACATGTGTACCTAATATTTCTCGTAATCCTTGATGTAATAAATGTGTTGCAGTATGATTACATTCCGTTCTAAAACGTTGTTTTTCATCTACAACTGTTTTAAAAGTATCCGTTACATTTTTAGGTAAATTTTTAGTAAAATGAATTATTAAATTATTTTCTTTCTTAGTATCTATAATATAAACTACGTTTCCGTTAGGAACTTCTAAATAACCTTTATCACCAACTTGTCCGCCACCTTCTGGATAAAAAGGCGTTAAATTGAAAACTAATTGGTACATATCTCCATCTTTTTTAGAAGAAATTTTACGGTATCTCGTAATTTTCACATTACTTGACAATGCATCGTAACCAATAAATTCTTCTTCATTATCATCTACTAAAACAACCCAATCATCGGTATCTATTTTACTTGCAGAACGTGATCGTTCTTTTTGTTTTTGTAACTCTTCTTTAAATGTTTTTTCGTCTAAAGTATAACCTTGTTCACTTAAAATAAGCGCTGTTAAATCAATAGGGAAACCAAAAGTATCGTATAGTTCAAATGCTTTCTTTCCAGAAACTTCTTTTTCGTTTGTAGATTTAATTATTCCGTCTAATAGAATTAAACCTTGTTCTAAAGTTCTTAAAAATGAATTTTCTTCCTCTTTAATAACGTTAGAAATTAATTGTCTTTGTGCGATTAACTCTGGAAATGCCTCACCCATTTGTTTAGAAAGTAAACCAACTAAACGATACATAAATGGTTCTTTTTTATCTAAAAATGTAAAACCATAACGGATTGCTCTTCTTAAAATTCTTCGAATCACATAACCAGCACCATTATTAGAAGGTAATTGTCCATCGGCAATTGCAAAAGCAACCGCTCTAATATGATCTGCAATTACGCGTATGGCAATATCTTTTTCTTCACGTTTTTCTGGTGACAGTTTTTGATCTTCATAACGTGTTTGTGTAATTGTTTCCACTTCACGAATTAAAGGTGTAAACACATCGGTATCGTAATTAGATTGCACGCCTTGTATTACCATACAAAGTCGTTCAAAACCCATACCAGTATCTACATGAGTTTCAGGTAAATTTTCTAAAGAACCGTCTGCTTTTCGGTTGTATTGCATGAAAACGAGATTCCAAATTTCGATAACTTGCGGATGATCCATATTCACTAATGATTTACCATCTACTTTTTCTTTGTCTTCTTTAGAACGAATATCTACATGGATTTCTGAGCAAGGTCCACAAGGTCCTTGTTTGCCCATTTCCCAAAAATTATCTGCTTTATTTCCGTTTATAATTCGGTTTTTGTCGATATATTTTGTCCAAATATCGAATGCTTCTTGATCAAAATCTAATTTATCTTTTTTATCACCTTCAAAAACAGTAACATAAATGGAGTTTTTATCAATTTTATAAACTTCCGTTAATAATTCCCATGCCCAAGAAATTGCTTCTTCTTTAAAATATTCGCCAAAAGACCAATTACCTAACATTTCGAACATTGTATGATGGTACGTATCTTTACCAACTTCTTCTAAATCGTTATGTTTACCAGAAACACGCAAACATTTTTGAGAATCTGCTATACGTTTTACTTCGGCTTTTTTCTGACCTAAAAAATATTCTTTAAATGGTACCATACCTGCATTAACAAACATTAATGTAGGGTCATTCTTTAAAACCATTGGTGCAGATGGCACAATTTTATGTTGTTTTTCTTTAAAAAAATCTAAAAATTGCTGTCTTATTTCTGTTGCATTCATTGTGATTTAAACCTTAATTTCTAATTTAAAGGCAAAAGTAAGTTATTTTTTATTAGATGTGAAGTAGAAAAAGAATTCTTAGACACGGATTTCACAGATTACACGGATTTTGATGTTTATTTAGCCTCGAATTGTACTAATTTTCACAAATTTATTGCTGTGTGAATTTCACTGATATAGAGACTTTAAGTTTACCAAAATAAACTCTTAGACTTGTATTATACTTGTTTATGTAAAAGTGTAAAAACAGGAAGCCTGAGTATATAATGAGGAAGTAATAGCGTAAAATTTTTTATGGTTAGTGCAACAATAGGAAGGTTTAGTGCAGTTATTTTGGGGTCTAGTGCAAAATGAGGTATATAAAGTGTAGCAATGTTAAGGTTTAGTGCGTAACTTTTTAGTGATAGTGCCGTTTGTTTATGTTAAAGTACAGTTTCTTGTGTTTACTGTTTCTTGTGTTTTTAACATATAAGGCATAAAAGAGCATATAAGTTTTGTTATTTGTTTTCTAGGTAGTTTATTTTATCTTTTAGTAGGTTCCTTAAATCCGCAAGTTAATTTAAAACTTCAGGAAAACCTTAAAATTTCATTTTTAGTTGTTCTTTACGGTAAATATATGTTGCATATTTTGTGTTTTTAATTACTTTTCGATTTCTTCTGTATATT
>Ga0256834_1000434_pt1 | contig 30485 bp, 21 predicted proteins | sample 4281140metaG_FD_190536 | JGI IMG/M metagenome (GOLD analysis project Ga0256834, IMG submission 190536) | Hydrothermal vent microbial communities from East Pacific Rise, Pacific Ocean - 4281-140 | ecosystem: Environmental > Aquatic > Marine > Hydrothermal vents | place: Pacific Ocean: East...
CCGTCATTTCCCTCCGCTGATTTTTTTCAAAAATCTCGCTCTCGTAATGACGATACAAGCATTAAACAGACTCAAGTTCAGCTAAAGCATCCTCTACCGACTTGCCTTCTTTATCAATTTTATTCAAAAGGTCTTTTTGCCGTTGGTAATCAATGCTGTTGATACCTGCTTTGCTCTGCAATAATCTCCAGGCCTTTCTTCGTTCTACCACAAATAATACCATTTGAGTAGATAGTGTATGATAGACTTCGTTTCCATTATCATCATAATCTATGGCATACACTTCAAAATTTGGAATGTAAGACCTATGGTTAGGATTCGTATGTCTTCTATTAATAATATCGTCCATGGTAATAAGGTCAATCTTATCTTCCAATAGCGTCATATTTTTTATAGCATCTGCTTTTACCTTTTTATGATGTAATCTGAACCGTGCTTCGGTAAACGCCCAATGTGCAACGGTATAAGTGTATCGCTTTTTAGTAACCGGAGCCATTTTAGTAGCCCAGTCATTTTGATACGACTGATTTGCTTTGATATTTAGTGCATCAAAATAGGTTTCTCCTTGTGCAGGGTCAAAAATAAATTCTGGCATTCCTCTGCTATCTCTAATACGCAGTGCCTGTATTTCAGCTGCATGATCTGGAATGCCATGCTCTGGCATACATGAAGTGTAAGTTTGGTAAAAGGCCGTTCCTCTATAATACAATCCATCTATAATGGACTTATAAAGACTACCACTATTTGCCAAAGATACTTGTGCCACATAAGGTGAACCATGACCGGATATAAATGTTTCAGCCACTGATTTTCGCTCTGTATGCTTTCCTTGAGAGGCCACTCCAAACTGGTTCATATCAAAGCCCCCAGTCATTGGAGATGACTCAGAGTTTTGACCACCTGTATTAGAATATACTTGCGTATCTAATAAAAGCATTTTAACATTTGGCCTGTTCTGCATAATCACCTTTGATACATTTTGATATCCGATATCGCCCATAGCACCATCTCCACCTATCGCCCAAACTTTAGGCAATTCATGAATCTCTAAATCAGTCATATCCATATCTGTGAAATGAGAAAGACCGAAATAATCATCCTGGGTAAATGGGGTATTAAATCCTTCTAATAAGAAATTAGTTAATCGCTCAGGGATAACCGACATTCTTGAGTGGTCGTTAATAAAGCTTTCGCCAATTAGCCAACCAATGGTTGCTCCATCTTGGAATAATGAGTTCATCCAAGGATACGGGTGAGGTGTGTTAGATGGTGTTGAACCATAAACCGTATTACAACCCGTATGAGCCGTCATAGCCATGGCAGACATACCGTTTGGCATTCTACCTTCAATCGATTGTAAATCTTTTAAGTTATAAGCGTTTTGGCGTAAAACTGCGGCCAATGCTTCTACTAAATCTTTATCCGATCCTTTAAACTCTTCTCCAATTCTCTCTTTCGTTTCTTTGTCATCTGAACCTGCCACACCCATAATAAGGTGTAAGATGGAACGTCTGTACAATTCATACATCTCTGCGTCTTTAGCTTTTAATGCTTTTAGCACGTTAACACCATTGGTAGAAATGTCATCCGCCTTAGCACTTAAGCGATCTGCTTTACGATGGAATATTGGTCGCATCATAGCTTCTGTTAAGGAAGCCACTGCATGAAGAATTGATTTCTCACCACAACCAGCACAAGCACCATCTCCCGACATTAAGGCCTCGTATTGCGAACGCAACATTAAGTGAAACTTAAGCATGGCAGCTTTGGCTTCTTCAGGATTTTCAGGATCGTATTTGCCTAAATATTTTTTAGGAGTGTTTCCTAATAAATCTAAAAAGTTAATAGCTGACTTATAATCGGTATGAATTTCTTCGGTTTCAGGAGCCATGTAAAGTGCTTCGTGAGAACCACAAGCGGTTACACAAGCTGCGCAACCTTTGCAAAGGTCATTTACATAAATACTAAATATGCCCCCTTCGCCTGGCTCTTTCTTCTCTTTACTGCCAAAAATTCCTTTCACTTTATGGAAAGCAATAGGCAGTTTAGCCAAAATTTGCTCCATCTCCTTATAGGTATCAGAGCCATCTTCCATCAACTTAAGATTAACAAACTTATCCATTACAATAACACCAAATTTGGTGTCATCTCCTTTAATGGCAGCCTTATTAATCATTTCTTCTCTTACCGCAGCCTCAATTTCAGGTAGCTTATCTAAGAGCTCTTTTTTAATGGAATCGCTGGTTACATAACTCCGAATGGTTGTTCTAAGAATAGTGGAAATATCTTGAGCTGTATTGGGCAATGCGGTATCAGGGCAGGCCACAATACACTCCATACATTGCGTACAGTTTTCCGGAATATAAACAGGTACTTCTCTACGTGCTACATACTTACTAGCCGTACTACCTGTACCAGCGGCCATCATACCTACCGAAGATAGAACAGACGAAGGTTGATGATATCCAAGATCTGCTCTAAACTCTTTATCAAATGTTTCCATTTGGAACAAAGGAGCTTTTGAACTTTCGTTGGTTGGCATTTCGTATAATTCTACCTCACAAGGAGTGATTATATTTCCTAAGAAGCTTGACGTATCTTCATCGTTAATGTCTCCATGTTTTACTTCAAACACTTTTTCGAAGCCATCGGTCATTACCATCATATTGGAAGCAACAACAGCTTCTCCAAAACGACCAAATTTATGTTCGTATTGACTTTTTACAGTAGATAAGAATTCTGCCTTAGGTATATTATAATTTTTTAAGAAAGGAGAAACGCCAAAGAATGCCCCTAAGAATGAATTTCCCTGCATTCTGGTTTGTAAATCTTCTCTATCCGTAGCTTTCGAAGCAATTTCAAATCCATTTAAGCCATAGAGCTTAATGTCGTTATCAATAATTTCTTGTCTGTATTTTTTAGGAATTCGTTTCCAGGCATCATCAGAATTATGCTCGTTCGATTCCCATACAAATGAACCTCCCTTACGCAGGCCTTGCAGTGGATTGGTATGCAAGAATGCTTTAGGGTCGCAACAAAGCACTACATCTACATGTTGTAAATCGCAATTTACTTTGATACGCTTAGGCGCTGCCACCATAAAATAATTGGTTGGTGCCCCTTTTTTCTCCGACCCATACTTAGGGTTGGCACTAATATTAATTACTTCTTCCGGAGATCCATCTTCGTTAAACCTGCCATCTCGCTCAGCGATATAAGTAGAAAACTCTCCTAAAATCATTCCAAGATTTTTACCAGTAGTAATCATACCCCAGCCACCAATGGAATGAAGTCTCACAGCAATGGAACCATCGGGTAAGCCAGAAGGTTTTTCATCGGAAATTACTGCATAAGGATGATCGATTCCTAAATAGAAGAATGAGCTGCCATCACCAATGGTTTTGCCATCTTGTCTTGCAATGGTTCCTTTGGCATAATCGTAAGCACCAATTATATGCTCCTGACGAAAATCTCTTGAGCCCAAGCCGTAAACGCCATTAATAATAATTGGCTTCTCAGTAGAAGGGTCAAGTTTAGGTAGCTCTGTATGTGAGTTATGATAAAAATTATCTTCTGCTTTACTTAAGGCTACTTTAATATCTCTTGTTAAAGGATTTTCTCCTGCTAATTGCTCATCTGTACGTTCCAGTACGATTACATTTTTTTTACCTTTTAGTGCTTCGATAATCGCTGCTTCTGGGAAAGGACGAATAACATTAACGTGAATAACGCCCACATTTATTCCTCTTGTTTCTTTTAGATAGTCAACGGCAGCTTCAATGTTTTCCGCAGCACTTCCTAAGGCTACAAAAACAGTATCGGCATCTTTGGTATTATATTCAGAAATAAGGCCATATTCTCTACCTGTTAACTCCGCATATTCTGCATACGATTTTTCTAGGAATCCAAGAATGTCTTCGGAAAAATTATTTCTTCGAGCAGCCACACCATTCATATAGTGCTCTTGGTTTTGTACTGGCCCTAAAACAATAGGACTTTTCAAATCCATCATAATAGGCACTCTTCTCCTTGTTTCACCAAATAAAGTACGTTGAGCTTCGGTTGGTGTAGCGATAATATCATCAGGTGCTCCTAGAAACTCTCTAACAAGCGCAGGTTCAGGCATTAAAAATGTACGCTCCAAATGTGTAGTTAAAAATCCGTCCTGTGCATTCATGCCTGGGTTCAAAGAAAGCTCAGTTACTTTTCTTAAAATTAATGCCTGGTCAGCTGCTTGCTGTGCATCTTTGGCAAATAGAGTTATCCAACCTGTATCTAAAGTTGCATTCAAATCGTCATGGCCGCAATGCACATTTAAGGCATGCTTGGTTAAAGCTCTTGCTCCTACTTCAAGCACCATAGTACTTAATTTACCCGGAGCATGGTAAAACTGCTCAAGGCCATATACAAGCCCTTGACCAGAAGTAAAGTTAACGGTACGTTTGCCTGTAATAGACATAGCTATGGCTCCACCTTGTGCAGCATGCTCACCTTCGGTTTCCATCGCCATAAGTGATTTACCAAATGCGTTTAACTTCCCTTTTGAATATAAATTTTGAAAATTTTCTCCCATTTCTGTGGAAGGGGTAATTGGGTAAAACACACCTGCTTCAGATATTAGTCCTTCAATATCTGATACCAATAAATTTCCGTTTGTAGTACTTCTTTTGCCCGGATATTTCGGACTCTTTTTATTAGATTCTTTTCCCATGACAGCGATAATTATATACTTTAAAAAATCTCTTTTGTAGAGATGCAAAGCTACTTGAACTATGCCCTCTTAAAATATGATGGATATCATCTTTAACCCTAGTATTTATAAGCTAAAGAGTATCAAAATATAGCCTCTAAATTTACTAAATAAAACCAAAAAAGCATAGCCAAATGACTATGCTTTTAAATGCAATTCACAATCTTGGAAGGAAATTATTTATACAATTACTTCTGATTCGTATCCTGCCTCCTTTATAAGGGCTTCCACTTCACTAGCTTCTCCACCTTCTAGTTCTACTGTTAATACCCTATCCTCACTTTCTAAATCAACAAACCATTTTTTTATAGATTCGTTTTTTTTAAAGAATGGCGTTACAGTTGCAATACAACCATTGCACTTAATGTTTGTTTTGTATGTTAATGTCTTTGTCATTATTATGTTTTTTTAAAAGTTAATTTATTTGTTATTATAATTTTAATGGTCATCCTGAACTTGTTTCAGGATCTAGCAGAGCTAGAGAGACCCTGAAATAAATTCAGGGAGACTACTTGTTGACTAAATTAATGGTTTCCATTTTACCCGTAAACTATTTAGCACTACAGAAACTGAGCTAAAAGCCATAGCTGCTGCAGCTATCATTGGGTTTAGCAAGAACCCATTAAAGCTATACAGCACCCCTGCAGCAATGGGTATGCCTATTAAGTTATAAATAAATGCCCAAAATAAATTTTGCTTCACCGCATTTACTGTTTGTTTAGACAACGCCAGAGCCTTAGGGATTGTCATTAAATCTGAAGAAATTAAAGTCATTTTAGCTACATCAATTGCGATGTCTGATCCTTTGCCCATCGCTATGCTAATATCGGCTAATGCTAATGCCTCAGCATCGTTTATGCCATCACCCACCATGGCCACAATTTTATTCTGCAACTGCAACTCTTTAATAAAAGAAGCCTTATCTGAGGGCATTACTTGAGCCTTGTATTGGTTAATTCCTATTTGCTGAGAAACCGCTTTGGCTGTTTGCTCATTATCACCTGTAAGCATAATCACTTCAATTCCTTTTTCTTGCAGCAATTTAACAGCCTCTTTGGATGATTTTTTGATGGGGTCTGCAATAGCAAAAGCACCAATAATACCCTCATTACTAGCAAAATAAACTACAGTATTGGCTTCACTTTGCCATAGGGCAGCATGTTTCTCTAGCTCTACTGAAGCCTTAATGTTAGACTCGTCCATTAATTTTTTATTGCCAATAAAGTAAATAGTCTCCTTATGAGAAGCCATTATCCCTTTGCCAGGTAAATTTTCAATAGAAAAATCATCTTTCTCCTCTAATGTATAACCTCCATACTTGGTAGTAATGGCACTTGCTAATGGGTGTCCTGATTGCGATTCAATACTATTGAAGATTGCCTTGAGTTTATCATCTTCTACTTCCCATTTTTCTTTAACCACACTAGGTGCTCCTTCGGTAATTGTTCCTGTTTTATCTAGCACCAAGGTGTTAATCAAATGAGCTCTTTCTAAACTTTCTGCATCCTTTACCAAAATATTATTATCAGCCCCTTTACCAACGCCTACCATTATTGCAGTGGGTGTTGCAAGCCCAAGTGCACAAGGACAGGCAATAACCAAAACGGTTACTGCAGCCAATAAACCGTGAGAGAAAGCTTGCTCTCCGCCAAAAATCATCCACACACCAAAAGTAATAATTGAAAGCACTAATACTGCTGGCACAAAAACAGCCGCCACTTTATCAACTAAGGCTTGTACAGGTGCTTTGGTTCCTTGCGCCTCTTGCACCATTTTAATAATATGTGCCAAAATGGTTTCACTCCCAACCTTATCAGCTTTAAACTGAAAACTACCCGATTGGTTAATAGTGCCAGCATAGACCGGATCTGAAGCCACCTTTTGAACAGGAATTGGCTCCCCACTTATCATGCTTTCATCAATATTTGAAATACCAGAAGATACCGTTCCATCAACAGGAATTTTATCACCTGGTTTTACTAGCAGTATATCTCCAACCACTACATCTTTAATTGAAATAATTTTTTCTGAGCCATCTTCTGATATAAGTGTAACTTCCTTGGGTTGCAAGCCTATTAATTTTTTAATAGCAGAAGAAGTGTTTGATTTTGCCTTCTCTTCCAACAACTTACCTAGCAGAATAAAGGTGATAATTGCCGCTGAAGCTTCGAAGTAAACATGAGGCTCTAGCCCTCGACTTAACCAAAATTGTGGATTAACAGTATTGAACAAGCTAAAAATAAAAGCAATACCCGTGCTCAAAGCAACAAGGGTATCCATATTAGTTGATTTATGCTTGAGTTGGTTTACTGCACTTACAAAAAACCTTTTCCCAAATACAGCTAATACGGGTATAGTAAGTGCCATCATAATCCAGTTGGCAAATGGCAGGTTTGGAATAAACATACCAATTACCATAATAGGAATCGTAAAAGCAGCAGCCCCAATGGTATGATTAGTGAGTGTTTTAAGCTCAGATGCTTGTTGCTTTTCTGCTTCTTCCTGGGCTATATCTTCATCTTCTTCCACAATCATATCATAGCCAAGACCATTTAATGTGGCCTTTAGGCTTTCTGCATGAAAATCGAGTTTATCAAACTCGATTTTCACACTTGAATTAGCATAATTAACTTCTGCTTTTGCAACTCCATCAGCATCGTTTAGAGCATTTTCAACACTTGCTGCACATGCCGCACACGACATGCCTGTTACTGGAAAGGTTTTTATTTTTACCTGCGCCATTTCTATTTCAAAATTATACAATGCAAACCTATCATTTGAATATGCCTAAACCATTATGAAATTTTGCTATGATTAATGAAATTTAGAAAGATTCCAAAGAAATAATAAGGCCAATTTGTCTTGTAATATTTAAAGAAACCTATTATCTTAATAGCAGATTAATAATACCTAAATTCACGATTATGAAAGCATTATTACTTGTATTCACATTATTATTTATCAATTCTCCCAAAACGGCATTAGAAAAAGAAAAATCTAAATTTGAAGGATCGTGGAAACTTCTAAAGTATAATTATGGAACAGGAGAAGGCTTAAGTGAAGTTCCTCAGTTTATGAATTATATAAAAAACGTAACCAAAACTCATTTTTCTTGGTGCTCATTTAATCCTGAAGATGGAAAAGTGATTGGTATGGGAGGCGGAACTTATCGTTTTAACAAGACTAATTATTTTGAAGAAACTGATTTTTGGTATCCAACTGGCTCAGGAATCCCAGGCACAGAAACTGCTTTTAAATATAGCTTTAAAGGTAAAAACTGGACTATCGAAGGGTATGTAAAATCACTGACACTAGATCCTTCTACCGGGGAGTTTACTGAAATTGACTCAACCTATATGATTGAGGTTTGGCAGAAATTGGAGTAGGGGATTCTAACTCTAATAGTTTTTACTTAATTGTAATTGCCTTTGATTTTGAAATTCATCTAAAATCAGATTGAGTTGGTTGCTATCGTAGTTTAAATCATAGGCTAATTTATAACACAAAAGCTTCTTTTGTTGATTGAGGTTAACCAATGTCATTAACTCGCAGATATTATACATATACAACTTTTTCTGACTTTCTGATAAAGCACCAAATGACCCAATAGAATCTGGTGAGCTAATTAATGAATCTAACTCTTGCTGAGGAAACTTACACTCATCTGCCACTCGTTCAATTAAACTAAGTACTGGAGATGAAGTTGTTACTGATTGAATTTCTGCTAAATGTATTAATATATTAATACGTTGTCTCGATACTATATCCATGTTTAATACTAATTTAAGCCAACCCGCTTCTTAAATTATTGCATTAAAATAGTGCTTATTTTTGAAAAACAAAAGTCCCTTATAAATATATTGCTACAAACTAAATCTCAATTATAAATATTTTGCTACAAAACGGGTAAGCTTAGTAATTACATTATTATAAGGTGGGTAAAAAAACTTAATCGAGGTAATTCCTATTCTTTGTTTTAGCACAGATTTTTCATTTGAAAAGGCTATAAATCCATGGTAGCCATGCGATTTACCTATACCACTATTATTAACTCCTCCAAAAGGCAAATCGTGATTAGTAAAATGTAATACAGACTCGTTAATACAAACACCTCCGGCAGATACTTCCTTAATGATTTTTGCCGTGTTCTTCTTCGATTTTGAGAAACAATACAAAGCCAATGGTTTTGGCTTATTACTTATTGCATCTATAACTCCTTCAATACTATCGTATTTAATCAAAGGAAGAATAGGCCCAAAAATTTCTTCTTGCATCACTCGGCTAGATTCAGGCACATCTGTTACAATAGTAGGTTCAATTAGGTTTTCACCCGCAACCGCAGTGCCGCCAAAACTAATTTTACCTCCAACTTCAACAACGTCTTCTAAAATACTCGTTACCCGAGTAAAATGCCTTTCATTTACTATTCGTGCAAAGTCATTTTTATTTATTGAGCCTTCTTTATAATACTCCTTGGTTAGCTGTTTCTTTAATTCGGACTCAAACCGATCGAATATAGAAGAGTGTACATATACATAATCTGGTGCAATACAGGTTTGTCCACAGTTCATAAACTTACCCCATACAAGCTTTTCAGCTGCATCCTTAATATTTGCTGTTTCATCAATAATAACTGGCGACTTACCTCCTAGTTCTAATGTTACCGATGTTAAGTTCTTTGCCGCAGCTTCCATTACTATTTTGCCTACTGCCGGGCTTCCTGTAAAGAATATATGATCAAACGATAGTGAGAGTAATTGTTGAGATGTCTTTACCTCACCTTGTACCACTTTTACTTCGTTCTCATCAAATAATTCTAACATCATATCATCAACTAGCTGAGCCGTATAGGGTGTTAATTCCGATGGCTTTAAAATGGCAGTGTTACCTGCTGCAATCGCCTCTATCAGTGGAAGTAATAGAAGATTAAAAGGGTAGTTCCAAGGTGCAATTATTAAACAAACACCTTTCGATTCATAATGAATAGATGAAGTTGCCCCAAACAGCGTTAATGGAGTTGGTACACTTTTAGGCCTTGCCCAACGATGTAAATTGCTAATGGCATGCCTGGCCGCAGCTACTACTGGTTGAATTTCAGATAATAAAACCTCTACCTCCGGTTTCTTAAAATCATCGTATAATGCTTTAATAATTTTATCGTTATTATTTGTCACCCAATTCTTAATTAACTTAAGCTTAGCCTTTCTACCCTTAATAGAGCCAGCACGTAGTTTTTGAGATTTTATTTTTTGAGATTCAAATAATTCTATAAAAGGATTGGTTTCGATTTGGGTTCTTTCAGCAGTATTCATAGTATTGAGCTTTATACACTAAAGATACAACCTTATATTAAAATGGATAAGATCGACTCATTGAACCAGGTAGCTAAATTTCATTCCACCTTTAAGCACCCAATCCTTTCTACGCCTCAAATACCTTCGGCTACTCGTTGCGAACTGCGCATTTCATTACTTCAAGAAGAACTTAATGAATTAAAAGAAGCTATCTCAACTAATGATTTGGTAGAAGTGGCAGATGCGCTTTGCGATATTCAGTATGTTTTATCTGGAGCGGTATTGGAGTTTGGTATGGGAGATAAGTTTGTTGAGTTATTTAATGAAGTGCAACGCTCTAATATGAGTAAAGCTTGCAAAACATTAGAAGAGGCCGAAAGAACAGTTGCTCATTATAAAGAGCGAAAGGGCGAATCTGCTCATATCGAAGAAGATAATGGTTTATTCTTGGTGTACCGTGATGGGGATAAAAAAACCCTTAAGTCTGTCGGTTACTCGCCAGCAGACCTTAAGGGTATTCTTAAATTGTAAAAACTTATTGGCTTATTATTCTTACCTCAACTCGTCTGTTTTGTGCACGAGCATCAGGTGTGTTTTCTTGTGTAAGTGGCTGAGAACCTCCAAATGCCTTAGTTAACACTCTCTTTTGCTCTATTCCATTTGAAACTAAGAAATCCTTTAATGCTTTTACTCGGTTTTCAGAAAGCTCTAGGTTTTTAACAGGAGACCCTCTGAAATCAGTATGCCCTTCTAATTGAATAACCATAGATGGAGCATCTTTTAACATTTTAACCAACCCATTTAGCTCTTCAAAAGAATCACTGGTTATTTTTGATTTTCCTTGTTCAAAATTCAAATTATGAAGAGCCAAAACACTTCCCACTCCTCCTATTTTCAATTTAAATGTATATGAACGATTTAAGTTATCATCAGCTCCTTCTAAGGGGCGTATAACTTCTGATAACGATATATAGCCCTCTTTTGTAATTTGAATGGAATATAATTCGCGTGCTCGAAAATAAGCTTCAAATTCACCGTTAGAGGTTGTTGTTAAAAGCCCAATTTCACTCTGATAAGGTAGTTTTTTATAGAGAACATCTACGCCTTCAAGAGGTTTTCCAGAAAATTCATCTACAATAATTCCTTTAAAAAAAACTAAGCTATCTGGTTCTTCTCTTAGTACTTTGTTATCATAACTTGCGGTAGCTGCTAATGACCAAACCAACAAGCCTAGTATGATTATATTACTTTTCATAATGCGATTACTTTTCTAGAATTTCAAATTCAACCCGTCTATTTGCTCTACGCCCTTCTCTAGTTGCATTGGACTCGATAGGTTTCGTTTCACCAAACCATTTAACCTCTACTCTATCTGTAGCAATATTTTTATCTACAAGGTATTTTACAACAGCCTTAGCTCTTCTTTCTGATAGGCCTAAGTTATATTCTGCTGGCCCAGTGCTATCAGTATGTCCTCTCACTTCAATTTTCATCGAGGTGTTTTCGCCCAAGTACTCTACCAACCTATTAAGCTCTGGAAATGATTCTGACTTTAACACTGCCTTATCAAAATCGAAGAAAATATTATTTAGTGTTATAATAGCTGCAATTTTTTCTGGAACCATATAAAGGTTCGCACTCAATTCGTCTTCTGAAAATTTGTCTCCTGTTAAATCAATGTTTTCATTTATTGGTAAATAACCATCTACTTCTGCTCTATACCCATACTGGTATCCTTTAGGCAAAACAATTTCGTATTTTCCTGTTCCTTTATGAGATTTTGTAATACCTGCAGTAGTTCCTTCTGGTAGTTTTTCATATAATATTTTGGCTTCAATAGGTTCTCCAGTTTCTTTATCAAGTAGTGTGCCTCTTATTACAATAACATCGGCAGGCATAACTTTTAATGGCAATTCTACTTTAAATATATCTGCATTATCTTCGCCAACTTCTTGTGTGTAATAGGCATAATTACCAGTTAATGGCATGTTAAAGAATAAATCTTCTTTAGGAGAGTTAATATCTGGCCCCAAGTTTTGTGGTTGCGACCAGTTTGTCCAAGTGTCGTCCAATCTTTTAGAAACATATATATCTTGCCCACCATAGCCTCCTAGCCCATTGGTAGAATAGTACAAGGTTTTATCATCAGCTGCTAAAAATGGAGCACCATCATCACCTGCTGTATTAACAGATTTTCCTAAGTTTTGGGGTTCAGTCCAAGTACTGTCTTCTTTAAAAAAGCTAACATATAGGTCGCGGGCTCCGTATGAGTCGTCTCGTTCTACTGAAAGAATTAAGACTTGCCTGCTATTTGCCAAAAAATAATTAGACTTTTCGTTATAGTTATAATCATTTTTGATTTTTAAATTAAATGGTGGTGTCCAGTCATCTCCTTCTTTAGTGCTAATAGAGACTCCAGCACTCATTTTATCTGGTTTTTTTTCGTGGTATTGATTGCCTAACAGCAAAACAACGGAGTTTCCATCAGGAGTAACTGAGCAAATATAATTTGGCGATTTATTGTTTAATGGTCGCCCAATATTAACTGCTTCTTTCCATTCTCCAGCAGAGTCCATTTCAGAATACCATATATCTTCGCCATCAGTTACACCTCCTATATTATCTGGGTGGTTTTTTCTGCTAAAATATAAGGTGCGCCCATCTGGCGACAGCAAGGGTTTAAACTCTGTATAAGGGCTATTAACATTATTACTTAGTCTTTCGGCTAGCAAATTAGAATTAAGATTATCCATTATCTCAACCTCTACATTGGTTGGCCGGGCAGAAGATGAAATTCCAATGGCATCAATACTGTAATACTCTGGTACTATCAGTCCATTAAATTCAATTTTTACTGCAGCTACTTTATATGGAGTTTTATTCATTATAATGCTAAAAAGCCTTCCTTTTAAAGGAATGTCTGAAGCAACAAATGAATTAATTAGATGTTCTTTACCCGATTCATCGTAGGCAAATACTTTTGTTATTGTGGTTGAGCCGTATGACTCTGCAATTACAATCTGACGAATTGCAATGGGTGTTGCGAAACCAACCTTTATAAACTCTTTGCTGTTAGGCCTGTCTGGAGTCCAGGCCGAAGGGCTTTCGCCTGCTGCAGGTAGAACATTTGGTTTGCCAAGAACCTGTTGTGCAGAATACTGGATGGGAGTAAGTTCAGAAGAAAATTCAATCACTTTTGAGGCCCATTGAATTTCTTGAGAATACCCTATTACCGAAACTGCTACGATCCCTAAGATGGTAAGTAAGCTTTTAATAAGATGCATAGTTTTGATTAATCAAAAATTTAATATTGTAATAATAGAATAAAAATCAATTTTATTTACAATGAAAAAAGAGGATTTTCCAATTTACCCCTTAATAATCACTAGTTTTTATTAATTCAGGGTAAATTACTCTTTATTTTCCCAAAAATCAGCATTTTTAATTCCTAGTTTTTTAGAATTAAAAACAGGATCAAGCCCTGCTTTTCTTTGATCTGTATAATCTTTTAGTGCTTTCATTGCTGGCTTCCTTAATATAATAATAGCAATAATATTTAACCAAGCCATAAGCCCAACTCCAATATCGCCTAGTGTCCAAACAGCTCCAGCAGTAATTGTTGTTGCATAATATACAGTTGCTAAAATGGTTACTCGTAAAATGTTTACTAAATATTTCTTATCTCCTTTTTTATCAAGGTAAGCCACATTGGTTTCTGCCATATAATAGTAAGCCATTATAGTAGTAAAAGCGAAAAACAATAAGGAAATGGCTACAAACTCTTTCCCTATTGAAGGAAAATGGTGTGCCACAGCAAATTGAGTAAACTCAGGCCCATAGGCTACACCTTTCAGGTTCTCAACAATAAATCCTCCTTCCAAAGCATGTACATTATACTGTTCTGTAAAAAGAATCATAAAAGCAGTTGCAGTGCAAACAAATAGTGTATCTATATAAACAGAAAACGATTGAACTAACCCTTGTTTTACAGGATGGCTTACTTCTGCTGCTGCTGCTGCATGAGGTGCTGTGCCTTGTCCGGCTTCGTTGGAGTAAATACCACGTTTAACACCCCAACTAATTGCCATACCAAAAATGCCTGCAAAGGCTGGTTCCATAGCAAAAGCTGATTTTATAATTAATGCTATAACTCCCGGCACGTGAGTAATGTTTAACCCAATAATCACAACCGCCATTAATATGTAAGCGATGGCCATAAATGGAACTACCACTTCGGCTACTTTGCCAATTCGTTTAACCCCACCAAAAATAATAAGTGTTAAAGCGAGTACGACAAAAACACCTACAACATTAATGTCACTTCCAAACAGTTGAAGGTCTGAAATATTAAATGCGTGCTTCATACTTGCCGAAATACTATTGGACTGCACACCTGGCAAGAAAACGGACATACTTAAAATGGTAGTAAAGGCAAAAAGTGATGCATACCATTTTTTACCTATTCCTTTTTCTATGTAATAAGCAGGGCCACCTCTATACTCGCCATCTTTAACTTCTTTATAAATTTGCCCTAAGGTGGATTCAACAAAAGCTGAAGCTGCTCCAAGAAATGCGATCATCCACATCCAAAAAATTGCCCCTGGCCCACCTAAAGCAATAGCAGTTGCCACACCTGCAATATTACCTGTGCCTACTCTACCCGAAATAGCAATGGCAAATGCCTGAAACGAAGAAACCCCTTTTTTTGATGCCTTTCCTTTAAACAGCAAACGAATCATTTCTTTAAAATACCTAATTTGCAAAAATCTTGTGGTTATAGAAAAATAAATTCCTGCTCCAAGGCATAATGCGATTAAATAATTACTCCACACTAAATCATTAATAAGATTGATATCAACAAAATCTAAGAAGTGTTTTAATAGTTTTATCATGAAAATGAATGGAATTTAAAATGAGGCACAAATATAGCAAAATAAGATAGTGAAGAAAGCGATTTAATTTGTAACCTGAGTTCGGGTTTGTAGATATAAAAAAACGGAAGACAATTCTAATAAATTAGAATCAGCTTCCGTTTCACTCCACAATTACCGAAATAATTGCTTCGTTCCAAGTTTTGTTGACTAAAAAACATCAATTGAGATTTGTTTGCACTCCTCTTAATTAACGCCTACTGGCTTTTCATAAGATCTAAAGGTTCAATAACCCGAAGGTTTCTTCGCCCTTTCATAATGTTAGTTACTTCCACTTTCGTTTTCGTAACTCATGCTAAAGCTGTTAGACCTATTACCACTTTTACATTAAACGACACTTACGTTTGTAGAGATTCTTTCAGTCGTTTATCCCTCACTTGGTAATTACTAAGGTAGCACATAATATCTATTCAATCCAAGAAAATAATCTCTTAGTTATCAACTACTTATGCACATTAAAATACCAGACTTATTCACAGGGTTATCCACAATTATATAAATAAAAGAAACCTTGCAGGTTTATCTTCAAAACGAAAATTTAAACCTGCAAGGTTTTATAAAAGTTTACAAGTTGTCTAATACAAACTGAGTCATCATATGGTATAAATGAGGTCGGGCATTTTTTCTATAAATTCCGTGCGCTCTATCTGGGTAATAAAAAGATTGAAATTGAACACCAGCACCAATAAGTGCATCTTGCAGGGCTACGGCATTTTGAAAATGTACATTATCATCTCCTGTACCATGTATTAATAAAAACTTTCCTTTCATTTTACCAGCATGAGTCGTAGGGCTATTATTATCATAGCCTTCTGGGTTATCTTGAGGGGTGGATAAAAACCGCTCGGTATAAATAGTATCATAGTATCTCCAAGAGGTTACGGGAGCAACCGCAATGGCCATGGCGAATACGTCTGCGCCTTCTTCTAATGCCAATGACGCCATATAACCCCCATAGCTCCAACCCCAAATGCCAATGCGAGTTGCATCTACATAGGCAAGACTACCTAAGTACTTAGCAGAAGCAATCTGGTCTTCTATTTCCATCCTTCCCAAGTTACGATAGGTCTGTTTTTTAAACTTTTCGCCACGGCCACCAGTGCCTCTGCCATCAACTACAGAAATAATGTACCCTTTTTGCACCAACATTTGATGCCAATAGGCATTGCTTCCACCCCAAGAATTAGAAACACTTTGAGAACCTGGCCCAGAGTATTGAAACATTAACACTGGATATTTTTTGTTTGGGTCAAAATTGGCAGGCTTTAACATATATCCGTTTAAGTCATCTCCCACTTCATTTTTAAACGTGTAAAATTCTTTGGTTACTAAACCATACTCTTTAGCTACCTCTTTGAGTTTTGCATTATTCTCCAATTCTTTTACCATTTTATTGCCCTTAGTGGCATACAATTCTACCGTATTGGGTGTAGTACTGTTACTAAAGTAATTTATGTAATAACTAAAATCGTTACTCATATTTACTCGATTAGAACCCGTATGAGTTGAGAGCTTTCTCTTATTTTTTCCGCTTAAATCAATAGTGTAAAAATAGGTTTCTAAAGGAGATTCTTCTTTAGAGGAAAAATAGATGGTTTTCTTTTTGCTGGATTGGTCAATTCCCACAAATGTGGAAACTTCCCAATTACCTTTAGTTACTTGGCGAACGAGTTTGCCATCAATTGTGTATAAATAAAGGTGCTTATAGCCACTTTTTTCACTTGCCAATAAAATATGCTCCCCATCATTTAAATAGGTAAGGTCATCGGTTAGTTCCAAATCAACATAGGTATCCGATTTATCTTGAAGGATTAGAGTTGTTTTACCAGTTGCAGCATCAGCGTGCAGCACATCTAACTGGTTTTGCAATCTATTCATTCTACGTACAGAAAGCACGCTAGCATCAAAAGTCCAATTAATGCGAGGGATGTAAATATCTGTCTCTGTACCAATATCAACATTTACTTTTTTCTTAGAATCGAGGTTGTACACCAAAATTTGAATGACAGAATTTTTCTCACCAGCCTTAGGGTACTTATAGGTATAGTTTTCTGGGTAGGTAGCTCCTTGGTTCCATTTTTGCAAAGTGTATTCTGGCACTTCAGTTTCATCAAACTTATAATAGGCTATTTTTTTACTATCGGGCGACCAGAAAAAGGCCTTGGTAAAACTTAGCTCTTCTTCATACACCCAATCGGTGCTACCATTAATAATGCTGTTTCTTTTGCCATCGTTAGTAACTTGCACTACCGACATATCGCTTAATGTTATATAATATATGTTGTTGTTTTTTACATAAGCTACTTTGGTTCCATCGGGGGAAACCGTTGCATAGGCAATTCGGTCTTCATCTAGTTTTTGGATAGATTTTGTTTCTCTATTATAGAGGTAAAAAATAGCTGTATAACTTCTTCTAAAAATAGATTCACGATCTGTTAATAATAAAATATATTTTTCATCGGCACTAAATTCATAACTTGAAATCCAAATTTCATTTTCTAGTTCATTTGCATCTAAAATGGTTTCTACTTTAACACCTTTAGTAACATCATATTTCACAATTTTGTTACTTTCAAGAGTAGAATAAAAGCCCCCATCGTTCATCCAGTTAATTCCATACACTGATTGGCTTCTGAAGGTTCCTTTAGAATAGATATCTTCTACCGTAATTTGCTTTTGCGCAAAACTTAATAAGCTACTTACCAGTAGGCTTAAGAGAATAATATATTGTTTCATTAAAGTTGAATTTTATTTATGCCAAATCTAAGTCTTGCAGGGTAAAGAAAAAAAGATTTTAGTATGGGCGGCAATAAACTTGTTGACTTACAATTCAGGAATTTTTAAAGAGACTCTTCTGGCAAAGCCATCTGAGTTATGTTAGAAATGAAACTCCATATCCACATGCGGAATGCCATCTTCTAAATACATTTCTGAGACAGTTGCGAATCCAAACTTGCCATAAAAGTGCTGGAGATGTTCCTGAGCAGATAGTGTTACAACTTTATCTGAAAAATGTTTCTTTATATATTCCATTGCTTCTTCCATCAATTTAGATGATAGCTTTTTACCACGATGGTCTTTATGCGTAATTACTCTTCCTATTCTGGTTTTTTCTTGTCTTGTGATTATTCGAAGGTAAGAAACAATCCCCCCCTCTTCTTTTATAAATAGGTGAACTGCTTCTTTATCCTCCCCATCCAACTCCGGATATGGGCAGTTTTGCTCAACCACAAAAACATCTACACGTAGTTTTAGGATACTGTAAAGTTCGGTTAAGGATAGGTTATTGAAATCTTTGATTATAAAATTCATTCTATTCTACTTGCCATTCCTTCCTTCGCAGGAATGATCTTAAATTATATAAAATTATTCCATTTCTACAATTAAATCATCTTGAGAAACTAGTTCACCATCTTTCAGCGGAATTGACTTTACCACACCATCTGAAGTAGCTGCTACATTGGTTTCCATCTTCATTGCTTCGATTACAAAAAGCACCTCATTCGTTTTTACCTTGTCCCCAACTTTCACCAGTACCTTGCTTAACCGCCCTTGTAATGGTGCTCCAATTTGGTTGGGCTCTGTAGCCTTCTGATGAGCAACTTTATCTACCACAGCCGATTCATCTTTAATAGAAAGCGTTCTGGTTTGGCCATTAAGCTCAAAAGAAACCGTGCAAAGTCCATCATCGTTTGGGGCAGACTTATATAAAAACTTAATCATTAGCACCTTACCCTTACCAATGGGTACCATAATATCTTCTCCAGGTTTTAACCCGTAGAAGAATGGGATAGATGGGATAAAGCTAATATTTCCATAGGTATTTCTACTTTCATAAAAATTCTTAAACACTTTTGGGTAGAGCTTATAAGAGATAAAATCTAACTCTGTAACGTCTTCATCAAAGTCTTTTTTAAAGTCTTTTAACTCATTTTCAAAATCAATGGGTTCTAAATGGGCATTTGGCCGATCCGTAAATGGTTTAACATCTTTTAGAATTATTTGTTGGAGTTTTTTAGGAAACCCACCGTGCGGCTGACCAAGCTCTCCTTTAAAAAAGCTCACTACCGAATCAGGGAATGACAGACTCTCGCCTCTTTCCATAATGTCTTCCTCGGTTAAGCCATTGGCCGTCATAAATAAAGCCATATCGCCCACTACCTTAGAGGAAGGGGTAACTTTTACAATGTTGCCAAACATTTTATTAACGATGGCATAATTCTTTTTTATGGTTTCAAATTGGGTTTCTAAGCCTAAAGCAATGGCCTGTGGTCTTAGGTTTGAGTATTGTCCTCCTGGTATTTCATGGTCATATACCTCTGCTGTGCCTGCTTTTAAGCCTGATTCAAATGGGTAATAAACCTCACGTACATCCTCCCAATAATTGGAAAACTCATTTAAGCTTTTAAGATTAAACTTAGGTGCATTCGGCTGATGTTCTAACGCTGCTACTAACGAATTAAAATTAGGCTGAGAAGTTAAGCCCGACATAGAAGCAATGGCCACATCTACCACATCAATACCTGCTTCAATGGCTTTAATATAAGAGGTTGCTTGCATGCTAGACGTATCATGAGTGTGTAAATGCAATGGAATATCTACGGCCTTTTTAAGTTCGGTAATAAGTTTAGTGGCTGCATAAGGTTTCAACAATCCGGCCATGTCTTTAATGGCCAAGATATGCGCTCCTTCATCTTCTAAGGTTCGGGCTAAATCGAGGTAGTATTGCAGGTTAAATTTGGTGTTATTGGGGTCTAGAATATCTCCTGTGTAATCAATGGCCACTTCTGCAATTCCACCAGTGCGTTCTCGTACTGCTTTTATGCTCGTTTTCATAGCCTCCACCCAATTCAGTGAATCAAATATGCGGAAGATGTCGTTTCCATTTTCCCACGCCTTTTCAATAAATTTTTCCACTAAATTATCTGGGTAGGCCTTATAGCCCACAGCATTGGAGCCACGAATAAGCATTTGAAGTAACACATTAGGCACTGCCTCTCTGAGCAATTGCAGCCTTCGCCAAGGGCTCTCGTGCAAAAATCGCATCGACACGTCAAAAGTAGCTCCACCCCAAACTTCCATCGAAAACACTTGGGGGTGCTGCTTAGCAAAACTCTCAGCCACATTGAGCATGTCGATAGTACGCATTCTTGTTGCCAGCAAACTTTGGTGAGCATCTCTAAAGGTGGTGTCGGTAAATTGCACCACAGGATTAGCCTTCAACCACTTAGAAAAACCTTCTGGGCCTAATTCGGTTAATAAATCTTTCGTCCCTTTAGGGTGTTTTTTAATATTATCGGCATCGGGAACTTGTGGTATTCTAAATGTTTTAGTTGGATCAGCCTTTTTAATATCTGGATTACCATTGACCATTACATTGGCCAAATACTTTAGCATTTTTGTGCCTGAATCTTGCCAACCAGTTATATCAAATAGTTCTGGGTGATCTGCTATAAAATTAACTGTTGCCTCTCCATTATAAAAAGTGGAGTTTGTAATCACATTTTCTAAAAATCCCACATTGGTTCTTACCCCTCTAATTCTAAACTCACGAAGTGCTCTATCTAATCGAAAAGCCGCACCTTTTAAGGTTCTTCCTGAAGCCGATAGTTTTACTAAAAGAGAATCAAAGAAAGGAGATATTTTAGCTCCGGTGTAGCAATTACCTGCATCTAACCGAATGCCAAAACCACCTGCACTACGGTAGGCAATGATAGTGCCGTAATCAGGTTTAAAATCATTGCCAGGGTCTTCAGTTGTTATTCTACATTGAATGGCAAAACCATTCGTTTGAATATCTTCTTGGTTTCGAATATAAATTTGGGGATCATCCAATCGATAGCCTCTTGCAATTTCAATTTGAGAACGCACAATATCAATGCCTGTAACCTCTTCTGTTATGGTATGCTCAACTTGAATTCGAGGATTAACCTCAATAAAATAAATGCGATTATCACTATCTACCAAAAACTCAACGGTACCAACATTATTATAATTTACTTCTTTGGCCAAACGAAGCGCATACTCATAGAGTTTTTCCTTTACATCTTCTGGTAAGGTTGGGCTCGGAGCAATCTCCACCACCTTTTGAAACCTTCGCTGCACCGAGCAATCTCGTTCATATAAATGAACGATATTGCCATAATTATCACCCATTATCTGCACTTCGATGTGCTTGGGGTTATCAATGTATTTTTCTAGAAAAACAGTGTCGTCACCAAATGCATTTTTAGCTTCATTGCGAGCTTCTTCAAAAAGCCCTGCCAAGCTATCGTGGTCTTTGATGATTCGCATCCCACGGCCTCCACCTCCGGCTGCAGCTTTTAGCATTATAGGATAGCCAATTTTGTCGGCTTCTTTCAACGCAATATCAGCAGATGTTAATTTAACCTTGCTGTCTTCAATGATGGGCACTTTGGCTTTAATGGCAATTTCTTTGGCCGCCACTTTATCGCCTAATTGCTCCATTACCTCTGGCTCGGGGCCAATAAAATAGATACCCTCTTCTTTACATCTTCTTGCCAATTGCACATTTTCCGAAAGAAACCCATAGCCAGGGTGAATACCGTTTACGCCTTTGGCTTTTGCCAACGAAATCAATCCTTCAATATCCAAATATGGTTTTAATGGATCGTTATCATCTCCAATTTGATACGACTCATCCGCTTTATATCTATGCAAAGAAAAACGATCTTCGTAGGTAAACACAGCCACCGTTCTTATATTCATTTCTGAAGCAGCACGGAGCACTCGTATCGCTATTTCACCCCTATTGGCGACTAAAAGTTTAGTAATTTTGTTTTTTATGGGCATAATTTAAAGCAGTTTCTAATTATAAAATGTAAAAATAAACAATAGTGCCTCATTTTTATCCCATTGCTAATTAAAAGAGCAATAAATTTTCATGTAAGCCAAAAAAGCTGTTAGAAAACTGTATTTTGAGGCTATCTAAATTTACGAACTAAATCTGCAATTATCAATTCAGCATGCACCCTTGAGTTTTCAATAAACCATTTATTCGTAATTAAGCCTCCACACACCACACCCGCTATGTACACATTAGCTGCACTCGATTCATTGGAGGCCTCATTATAAATAGGTGTATGAAATTCATCGTTTTGAAATTGTACTCCAAGCGATTCTAAAAAGCTAAAGTCGGGTTTATAGCCTGTCATGGCTAATACAAAATCATTCTCTAAAGTAATTGACCCATCAGGTGTATTTGCCTCTACCGTGTGTTCTGTTATTTTAGTTAGTTCTGAATTAAAGTACGCTTTAATCTCACCCGAAGCAATCCTATTCTCAATGTCTGGTCGCACCCAATATTTTACGCTTTCACGAATTTTATCCTCTCGAATAATCATTGTTACTTCGGCTCCTTTTCTAAAGGTTTCTAAGGCCACATCAACTGCTGAATTTGCGGCTCCAATAACCACTACTTTTTGCCCAAAGTAGGGATGAGGTTCATCATAGTAATGTTTTACTTTAGGCAGGTTCTCTCCCTGCACTCCAATTAAATAAGGGTAATCGTAAAAACCTGTGGCTATAATAATAGCCTTAGATTGGTAATTCCCTTTGGCACTTTCTATCTGAAATAGTTCTCCTTTCTTTGTTATATTCTCTATTTTTTCATAGAGAATTAATTTCAATTGCCAGGAAGTAGCCACCCTTCGGTAATACTCCAATGCTTCAACCCTATTTGGTTTGCTTTGGTGCGAAATAAATGGAACTCCTCCAATTTCAAGCTTTTCAGAAGTAGAAAAGAAGGTCATCCCTTTAGGGTAATTATAAATTGAATTAACCAAACAGCCTTTATCAAAAATGGCATAACTCAATTTAGCCTTTTGGGCTTCTATACCACAAGCCATGCCAATGGGGCCCGCTCCAATAATAACTACATCTAAGGTTTCCATATAAAAATGATTTGACACAAATATTATAAAATGGTAGTAGATTAGTGTTTATAACAATCATTTTTTATGCTGAATGCTTCGGTTTTTAAGTAATAACGCCAACGATCAAGAGCAAGAAAAGAATAAAGACTACCGAAATGTAGTTATTATTCAAGCCATTATCATTATTTCCGGATTGGTGCTTTCCACGTTTATAAATTATGAAAACCCCAGTTTTAGTGATAAATTAATCATTACCTTATTTTCTGGATTTGGGGCTTTTTACTCTTTTTTACTATGGGATTTACTCAAAGATTTTACGACTAATAAACTTCTGATTGGCACATTTTTATTTGTGCTAACATCCATTGTTGTTATTGGTTTATTAGGAGAATTTCCTTTTTATAAATTTATTGAAATCGAAGACCGAAGAAGTTATTTATTCGCTTTGCACGCAGGCCTTTTCCCAATTGAAATTACTGTAATTGGCTTTGCCATTAGAGACTTGTTTTCAGGTAATACGTTTACAAAAAGTAAGCTTTGGGGAGCCGCTGCGGTGTATTTAATGATAGGCATCAGCTTTGCAAGCCTTTACGATCTAATAAATATCGCCTCTCCGGGCATCTTAGGAGTTGAGCTTTCTTTAGGCTTAGAAAGTTATTCTGAATTTATTTATTACAGCTTTAATATTTTAGGCGGGCTGGACACCTCTTACCCAAACCCTGCTCCTATTCTTCGCAATTTGGGTGTAATAGAAGCCGTTTGGGCAAATCTTTATGCTATTTTAATTATAGGAAAACTATTGGGCTTGCCAACTAAGAAGAATTATTAAGAATAATCTAAAGTTGTTTTTCTCCAATAAAAATAAAGCCGAATTTTATAATGAGATTCTGAAATAAATTCAGGATGGCTATAAAATAAATCAGGACTCCCTGGGGAGGGAGTCCTTGATTTGACCTAACCTTAACCTAATTTATGAAAGTACTTAATGTACTTGAATATCTTAACGAATAATGAGTGAAAAAAGTTTTATTTATTCTTAAATTAATTCATAATCGAAAAAATAGAATTCCTTTTAACCTGAAATAATTTTACAAGATGACAATTAAAAAAGTAATTCTTTCCATTGATGGCGGAGGCATTCGAGGAATCATTCCAGGGCAAATTTTACTCCATACCGAAAGCTTATTGCAAGAAATTTCTGGTGATAAAAATCGAAGAATTGCAGACCACTTTGATTTGATTGCTGGCACAAGCACAGGTGGCATTTTATCTTGCGCCTATCTTATGCCGGGAGAAAATGGGCGACCTAAATATAAAGCACCCGAAGTAGTAGATATCTATTTTGAACGAGGTCAGGAAATATTTACCAATACCCTAATGCATCGTATTAAAAGTTTGGGTGGTGTACTTGATGAAAAATATACTGCTGAAGGACTAGAAAAAGCACTGTTCGATTATTTCGGGGATGTTAAGCTTAATGAATTATTAAAGCCAACTTTAATAACAGCTTACGATATAAGACGAAGAAGAGCTAAGTTTTTTACGCAACACGATGCCAACCAGCCTGACTCTAACTTTTACGTGAGAGATGTAACACGAGCTACGGCTTCAGCACCTGGCTATTTTCAAGTGGCAAATATTCGTTCCATGGGCAAAAAGTATTATCCATTAATTGATGGAGGTGTGTTTGCCAACAACCCTGCTATGTGTGCTTATGCAGAAGTAAGAAAATCCTCTAAACGAGATAATGATACAGTAGTAGCATCCGAAATGGCCATGCTTTCTTTAGGTACTGGCTATGCATGCAACTCATATAAACACAAAGATGCGGAGCATTGGGGATTAGCAGAATGGATGGTGCCGCTGGTTGATATAATGATGTCGGGGGTTTCAGAAACTGTTGATTATGAGCTGATGCAACTTTTTGATACCACAGGCCACCCAGAACAATATGTGCGTATTAATGGGGAGTTAAAAAATCAAGATGATAGCATGGATAATGTAGCTCCCGAAAATTTTAAAGCATTAGAAAGATTTGGAAACACACTGTTTAAAAAGAATCGAAAGAAAATTAAAGATTTTCTGGAGATGACATTAAGAGACTAGATGGTTAACACTTTATCATATCAGCTTTTCAAAAAAATAAGAGAGCAGCTAATCGAGCAATTCTCAGAAGAAGCAGATCCTCTTGCATTCATAATTGTGGAGCATTTTTCTGGTTTTAGTAAAATGGATATAATAACGGACAAGCCTTTTTTAACTGGCTCGCAATTTGAATTGCAAATTGACGCTATCATTAATCGATTACATAAAAACGAACCTCTTCAGTACATTCTCGGTAAAGCCTATTTTTATGATAGACCTTTTACTGTTAATGAATACACCCTTATCCCCCGCCAAGAAACAGAGGAGCTAGTTCATCTGATAGTAGAAGATATAAAAAACCAAGAAAATCTTTCTATTTTGGATATTGGTACTGGTTCAGGTTGCATACCCATCACACTACAGCTAGAAACTCCTTCTCATCAACTAGAAGCAGTTGATGTTAGTAAAGATGCATTAGAGGTTGCTGCTCAAAATGCCAAAAATTTAGGTGCTAATGTTGGATTTACCCAATTTGATATTTTACATAAAGAACTAACAAAAAACTACGATGTAATTATTAGCAACCCTCCTTATGTACTCCATAGCGAAATGGCTGAAATGAAAGAAAATGTGCTAGACTACGAACCTCATCTTGCCCTTTTTGTTAAAAATAACAATCCTTTATTGTTTTATAAAAGAATTACAGAATTAGCCAATAAGCACTTAAAGCCACACGGTAGGCTCTACTTTGAAATTAATGAGCAATTTGGGAATGAGGTGATTGAATTGCTAACATCTTACTCTTTTAAACAGGTAAAGTTACACCAAGATTTGAACGGAAAAGATCGTTTTGTTTCAGGTGTTTTATAAATCTTGCTGAAAAATGGTTTTCATATACGCATATAACTCAGGGTGCTTACGTTCGAATTTCTCTGGAGCATCAAAAAAATATTCACTGGCAACAGCTAAAAATTCAGCCTCATTTGTAAGTGCATAAGGATTTATATCCGATTTATTTTTTCTTATTTTTTGCATTTCCTTTCTCACTTCTGTGAGCCAAGGCAGAGCAAACGAGTTGTTAATAAGCATTTCAGGCACACCATCTATTGCGCCATCCAACCCATCAATTAAATGAACAAATTCATGTACGCCAACATTAAAAGAATGCGGCTTCCCATCAAAAGCTTTCAACAAACTAGGCTTGGAGAAAATCACAATCCCTTTCATAAATCGGTTACCTACCATACCCAAAATATTGCCTTCTGCTCCTTCACCAGTCTCAAAATCTTTATTAAATGCATTAGGGTAAATAAGAATTTCGCTTACATTAGGATAATTAAAATTAGCAAAAGCAAAAGTCGGAATAATGGCACTTGCTGCCACTAATACTCGTATCATATCATTAATTTCGGTATCTACACCAGTAATCCGTTTGTTGGCTAAGAATCTTTGAACTCTTATTTCAAACATAGTTTGTCCTACAGGGTCTAAGTTTTTATAAAAAAGAACTTTTTCATTTAGGATTTTAGCCCACGCTGTTGGAAATGCTGAAGGCACAAACTTGGACTTTCTTTTGTTATAAAAAATAAAAAAGGCTATTGCTACAATAGCTAATATGATTATTCCGTACATAAACTAATGGTTGCTAAATTATTTAGGGCTAAGCTGTAGCCAAAAAATGTTACTAAAAATATAAAAAAACCGTTACTTTGGTAAAAGTAAAAATTATACCCATTGAAGAGAAGAGAGATTTTACAAAAGTTGGCATTAACCGTACCTGCAGGAATGGCGTTTCCTTCCTTGCTTAATTCTTGTGCCCCAAAGGATCCTCCTTTAAAACCTGTGTACGATGGTAATGTTATTATCATTGGTGCTGGGGTTGCCGGACTTCAAGCAGCACAATTAATTAAAAACCAAAATGTATCAGTGCAGATTCTTGAAGCTACTGACCTTTTTGGTGGAAGAGTAAAAGTGAATCATGATTTTTTTGATTTTCCGTTAGAGCAAGGTGCTGATTATGTATATGGTAACTCAAACCCCTGGCATGATGTAATTATTGAAAGAGGGATTACATTGGAAGAAATTCCGAAACATGCATCGTTTGTAATGGATGGTATTCCTGATTTTGAAGAAGACCTTGTAGGGCGCGGTGATACTGATTTTATAAATGCGCAAAATTTTATTGGCAACTTAAAGAATTATGGAGGGCCAGATTTAACACTTCAAAATGCTGTTGTTAGTGCTCAAATTGCGCCTCGTGCACACCATGTGGTTGAGGGTCAAGTAGCCACTCCAAACGGAGCTACTTATAATAACATGAGTGTTAAGGGCATTTCAGACAATTTAAAAAAATGGGATGGAGGAGAAGGAAGATTCTTCAGTTCAAATCAGTCATTAATTCAGATATTAAGTGGGGTTTATACTGATGTTCTTTCTCTTATAAAATTTAATACACCTATCTCTAGTATTGATTATTCAGACCCAAGCAATATAATATTAACAGATAAAAATGGTGAAACACATACGTGTACACGTGTAATTATCACAGTACCTCTTGCTGTTTTAAAATCAGGTTCAATTGCGTTTACACCAAGCTTACCTATCTTAAATACCTCTGCATGGAATAGGATAGGCATGTCGGGTGGCATTAAAGTTACCTTAAGTTTCTTTTCAAATTTTTGGAATAAATCATCTACCTCCATTTATACGGAAGGTTATGCACGAGAATATTATGCACCCGGTATTGTAAGAACAAACTCTAACAGAGTACTTACCGCACTAATTGTGGGAGACCAAGCCGAGGTATTGGCAGGTAAATCAGATGATGAAATATTTCAATTATTACTAGCGGATTTAGATGCCATTTACCCTGTTCAAGGAGGAAAAGCCAGTAAAGAATTTAATGCTGCTGAAAGCTATCTTTTTGATTGGGGCAAACAAGAATATATACAAGGAGCCCAGTCTTACCCATTGGTAAGCGGTACTGGTGCCCCTGCTCAAATGGCAACGCCTGTACAAGACAGAATTTTTTGGGCAGGCGAAGCTACAGCTCTTAATGGTAATTCTGCAACCGTACAAGGTGCCATGGAATCTGCCAATAGAGCAACCTTAGAATTATTTGATGTAATTCTTGATATATAATAAACATGGACTTAGATCTATTTTTTACCCCTGTAGATGAACAAATACTAGATAAAATATCTTCGATTAGTTCTTTTTACAAAGGAATTAATGTTAACATAGGCAAATTGCCTGATTTAGAAGGCCACACCATCGCTCTTTTAGGAATTAACTCTTACCAAAATAAGGGTTCAGAAACTGGTATTGCGAAAGGAGCTGATATTATTCGGAACAAGCTTTATAATCTTAAAAAAGGAGAAGGCGCCCATAATATTATAGACCTTGGGAATTTAAATCCAGGAGTTGATTTGGGCGAAACTTATGGGAGACTAAAAGAAGTTTGTGAGCATTTAATTAGAAACGGTGTTGTACCTGTAATTATTGGAGGAGCTCACAACCTAGACTATGGCCAATTTATGGCTTACGAAGGGCTGGAAAAATTAATAACAGTGCTTAATGTAGATGCTTTTTTGGATATGGAAGAATCAGAACATCCTGAAAAAACCCATATTCATAATATGTTGGTACACGAACCAAATTATCTGTTTCACTATAGCCATCTGGCTTATCAATCTTATCTCATCGAAAAAACCTCCATTAATGTTTTAGAAAGGTTGTATTTTGAAACCTATCGTGTTGGGTACTTAAGAGAGTTACTTAAAGATGTGGAACCTATCATTCGAGAAGCAGATATGCTTAGCTTCGACATTTCGGCCATTCGATCAGCAGATGCGCCTGGCAGTAATAATGCACAGCCATTTGGGCTCACGGGTGAGGAAGCTTGCCAAATATGTTGGTATGCTGGTCAAAACGAAAAGCTAAGCTCGGCTGGTTTTTATGAGTACGACCCTACATTAGATGACAATACACATAAAACAGCCTCGGTCATCGCTACCATGGTTTGGTATTTTCTAGAGGGGGTAAACCTTCGCAAAGGTGAATCGTTGAGCAACACCAAAAATTACCTGAAATATGTAGTAGAAATGCACAGTGGCAGCCCTGCCTCTATTGTCTTCTACAAAAGTAATATAAGCGAACGATGGTGGATGGAAATTCCTTTGGAAGATAAATCGTTGGCAACCTTTGGAAGAAATAGTTTAGCTCCATGTAGCTATTCTGATTATGAAACAGCTACCAAAGGAGAAGTGCCTGACAGGTATGTGAGTATGTTAGCTAGACTCAATTAGTTATTCCTATTTCTAGAACTATTTATTTACATTATCGTTAAAAAAATCGTAACTATTCAGGTATTATAGTTGCCCATTTTAGCCACAAAGGCACAAAGACAGTAAGTTTCGCAAAGAAAAAAGGGTTTTTAGTGTTTCTTTGAGCCTTAGGGTCTTAGTGGCATTGTTTTGCTACCTGAATAGTTGCAAAAAATCAACTCAATTAATTATGAAGTATTTAGTTTCCATATTTTTACTATCAATCATTTTTTCGGCTTGTACACAAGAACCAACGGCTCAGGAAATATTGACAAATGCCATTCAAACCCATGGTGGGGATAAAGTGTATAACTCCAATGTATCTTTTGATTTTAGAGATAAGCATTATAAAGGAGAATACAATCAGGGACAATATAAACTGGCTCGTTATTTTTCTGATACCTTAAACAATACGTATGAAGACGTGCTTACAAATCAAGGGTTTCAACGTAAAATAAATGACTCAATCGTACATGTTACTGATGAATGGATAGGTAAATATTCAAACTCTATAAACTCTGTATTTTACTTTTTAAGAATACCCTTTAATCTAAAAGATGAAGCTGTAATTCTTACATATTTAGGCAAAAGAGTTATAGATGGCACAAACTATTATAAACTTAAAGTTACATTTAGTGAAGAAGGTGGTGGTGAGGATTTTGATGATGTATTTGTTTATTGGTTTAATGCAGAAACTTACATACTAGACTACTTTGCTTATGAATATGCTACTGATGGTGGCGGAAAACGTTTCAGGAAAGCCTTTAATCAGCGAGATGAAAATGGTTGGTTAATTAGTGATTATATTAATTATAAGCCTAAAGATATAAACGTAGATATTGCGGATTATGATAAGTACTACACAGAAGATGGGTTTAAAAAACTATCTGAAATTGTAAATAAAAATGTAGAAGTAAGTTATAACTAAAGCCTATTGGAGCTCTTCTAACGCTTCAATTAGCAATTCAAAATTTAAGCCTTCCCAGTTTGTAGAAATATCAGGGGTGCTCATTACCTTATCCATAATTTTTTGCTGTAGCCTCCCTTTTGCCATGGCTTCGGAGTAGCTTATAGAGTCGTTGAATGTTACCATAGAATACTGAGGAATCCACTTATCAGGGTATAGTTTATTAATATGGGCTTCAATTTTTTTGCGGAGCAAGAAATTTTTATCTGCTACCTTGTCTCGCATCTCGATAAAATTT
>Ga0256834_1000435_pt1 | contig 30474 bp, 28 predicted proteins | sample 4281140metaG_FD_190536 | JGI IMG/M metagenome (GOLD analysis project Ga0256834, IMG submission 190536) | Hydrothermal vent microbial communities from East Pacific Rise, Pacific Ocean - 4281-140 | ecosystem: Environmental > Aquatic > Marine > Hydrothermal vents | place: Pacific Ocean: East...
CCCGGATCAGAACAGATCCGCGCCACCATCGAACGGGACGGCCAGCTGGCAAAACTTGAGGCAATCGGTGCAACCCTGCTTGCCAATGCCTGCGGCCCCTGCATCGGACAGTGGAACAGAGAGGGCATCGAAGAGGGTTTCCGCAACTCCATTGTCACCTCCTACAACAGAAACTTCCCCAGACGAAACGACGGCAACTCCGGTACCAGCGGGTTTATCGGCAGCCCCGAGACCTGTCTTGCCTACGCCATGACCGGGACCTTCACTACAAATCCCTTTAACACGGAATACACCGCTGCCGATGGATCAACCTTCAGGCTGACTCCTCCGGGAAAGGTTCCTGAAGTTCCACAGAACAGACTTGTCCAGGATGAGGCCGGATTCCTCGCGCCCATTGAAGACAACACAAGTGTCACTGTTCAGGTCTCCCCCGATTCCGAACGCCTTGCCCTGCTCACCCCCTTTGAAAAGTGGGATGGTCACGATTTCACCGGACTGCAGCTGCTCCTGAAGGCCAAAGGCAAATGCACCACAGACCATATCTCCCCTGCAGGCCCCTGGCTTCGCTTCAGAGGTCATCTGGACAATATCTCAGGCAACATGTTCAGTGGCGCTGTCAACGCCTTCACAGGTGAACCCGGCATCGGGAAAAATCAGCTCACCTCAGAGATGCAGCCCTACAATGAGATAGCCCGTGCCTACACCGCTGCCGGGAAAAACTGGGTTGTGGTGGGCGACACCAACTATGGCGAAGGCTCCTCAAGGGAACATGCCGCCATGTGTCCGCGCCACATGGGCGGACGGGCCGTGATCACCCGCTCCTTTGCCCGAATCCACGAAACCAACCTCAAAAAACAGGGCATTCTGCCACTCACCTTTGCCGACCCGGCCGACTATGATCTGGTCCAGGAAGATGACCGCATTGACCTGCTGGGAATCACTGAAATCGCACCGGGCTCCACCATCAAAGCACGTTTAAACCATGCTGACGGCAGTGTCTCTGAGCTGACATTATACCATTCACTGAACAGCGAACAGATTGACTGGTTCAAGGCCGGATCCGCCCTGAATTTTCTCAGGGGCTGAGAGGGATGATGCTGTAGCTCAGCGCCCCCAGGCTTCATTGCAGCAACTCCATAAACGGCAGACAAAAAAAATCCCCCTCAGTTGTGAGGGGGATTTTTTTATGATGCAGGGCGTATCAATTCAATATCTCAAGTCCTGCTTTTCGACAACTGCCATCTCAATCCGAATAGGAACTCCTGTCACTCATTCCCTTGCGGGAATCCATATTCAAGATTCCATTTTTCACTGCCTGCTTCTCCCACTCTTTCACAAGCGTTGCCTTGAACTGCTTCTTCTCCGCCACCAGCTTAGCCAGAGGAACCCCTGCCAGTGCCTGGGCCTTCTCTTTGCTGCTGAAATCAGGTGCAATATATGCAGCATCACCATATCTGGCCAGGACCTTCACAAGTTTGATGCGGGCCGTCTGAGCCGTCTCGTTGGCAAGCGCCAGCAGTCTCAGGGTCTCTTCCGGTGCATGGAAAAATGATGCATGGCTGGCAATGGAATAATCCCAGCGCCACTGGCCATGCCTGATATCCTGCAGGATATCTGCCATTTCCTCTTCGGTGGCACCCAGTTCCCAGGCCTTCCCGGCCTCGAGATGAGCCTTGGCCAGATTATCCATGGCTATCTGCATCAACTGCTCCTTGCGCTGCAGTTTCTGCTCCACCACGATACGGAACTCTTCCTCCGACTGGTCATGACAACTGAGACAGGTATTTTCTATATTATCCAGTGGATTCTGAATAGTATGATCCGTAAAAACCTGACCGTTGTCAACCCTGCCCGGCATATGGCAGTCAGCACAGGAGACATCACGCCTGGCATGGATACCGGTCTTGTAGATCTCATAACCGGGATGCTGCGCCTTCAGCATGGGGGCACGACTGATCTTATGGGTCCAGTCCTTGAACTGCAGTGCATCATAATACTCTTCCATGTTTTCGGCAGTCAGGCCGTTATCCCAGGGAAATGTCACCACCTTGGCAACTTTCCTGTTCCCGTCCCTGTCCACCCAGTCCGTCTTTTTAAAATAATATTCAGAGTGACACTGGGCACACACAAGGGAGCGCATATCATTCCTGCTTATTTCGTCAAGCTTCACCCCGCTTGCCTCAAGCCCCCTCTCCAGAAAAGGTCTGGAAATGGCAATATCTCCCGTCTGGCTGTCATGGCAATCAGCGCAGCCAATGGAATTTGATATTTCATGACCATACTTGGCCCATTTTCCGGTGAAGAACTCCAGCTCCCCCTCTTTTTCCATCATCCGTGGCACATCCGGTGATTTGCAGCTCCAGCAGGCCGTTGGCATCGGGCCATTTACGGGCCCTGTCGGCGCCCCTGTGCGCAGGGTATTTATATTATCCTGCAGGGCATAGTAATGCCCTCTGGGTGCATTGTAATCTTTTGCAAAACCATAGCCGGCCCAGAGTATCGCCAACTGTGGCTTCTTTTCGAGCATATCGTCGATCCGCTCGCTGTTACGCGTTTCTTTCCAGGAATTATACTGAAGAGGGAACTGTTCAGCCCACTTCTCATTACGGCTCTCCACCCCCTCTTTCCTGATCATGGTTTTTTCTTCTTCCGCCCGGCTCCCGGGAACAACCAGCAGCGAGCCGCTGAGAATAACAGCAGAACCGAGCAGTAAGGCCTTGTGAAATTGCATCGACAATCTCCTCCGTTTAAGGTGTGCGGGGTGTTATTACCCCAGATAAAAAAGATGACACACCACCCTGATTCAGTTCATTTTCCCATACTTCATTTTCTCACAGGCAAAAAGAAACAGGTAAATACTCTTTTGTCCCTGCCGGTGGAACCGGGCTCTCCGCAGACCCCTGCCCCACTGACCACAAAGTATCACATGGGAAATCAATTATCCACTTCTTTTACACCATCCACTGGTCACACCGCTGAACAGAAGGTAAAAGACAGGAGTTCACAGGGAAGAAGAGCTGCGCCGTTCATGACAGCACTGCCGGAGGCCCGGCTGCAGAGGAGGGAAAAAGACAAAAAAAAACCGTCTGGAGTTACCCTGACAACAGAATTGTAGCAGGCTGAAACCAGACGGTGCAATAAGCAGTTACTCCGGGAGATCAGTCAGCAGTCTCCATGGGACGGCCACAGCATACCGGGACAGCATCACCGCCCTTCAGCTGCATGTATTTATTACATGTTGTACAGATAACAGTACACTCTTCAACGGCCTTGTCCTCGGTATAGACCGTGGTTGCCGCAACACCTTCAATATGAAATCTGGCAAGGTTCTGTTTTGAAGGGATATACTCACCAATGGCAGTGAGACGTTTATTTTCTGCAGCGCAGTCAACCACCACCCTCCAGAGGGTCTCCAGAGATGCTGTTTCCTGCTCATTTTCAGGTAAAAACTCGACTATATTTTTATCAATTTGTATTTTCATTGGAATTCCTTATAGATTAAGCAGACTGTTTTGCCTTGAGCGCCTGTCCAACCCTCTGGCCAAGCTCAACACACTGACTCAAATCAGCATCTTCAGGCACATATTTTACCTTCAGACCATCATCAACCACATCAAATTTCATATCGGTCATGGCCTCATTGAGCAGTTTCACCGACTCACCGGACCAGCCAAAAGATCCAAATGCGGCCCCAATCTTATTTGCCGGCCTCAGGCCGCGCATATACATGAGAAATCCGGCCATGCGTGGTAACAGACCGTTGTTCAGAGTGGGACAGCCGAGAATAATTGCAGAGGCATTGAGCACCTCACGCATAACATCGCTGCGATGATTGTAACGCAGGTTGAGCAGCTGGTAGGATATCCCCTCATTCTGCAGGCCGGTTCCCACCTCTTTTGCCATTACTTCAGTGGAGTGCCACATGGTATCGTAAATGATCAGGGCCTTGCCGTTCCCCTCGTGACTACTCCATTTCTCGTAGGCCTCAATCGCCATACCGGGATTACTGCGCCAGATGACACCGTGATCAGGAGCAATCATCTTGATTTGAAGATCCATCTCTTTCACCTTGGCAATCAACTTCTTCACCAGGGGCGAATACAGGGTCAGGATGTTTGCATAATACTTGGTCAGCTCTTCCAGGAGAATCGCCTGATCAACCTCATCATCAAAACGCTCACTTGTTCCAAGGTGTTCTCCAAAAGCGTCCGAGGAGAAGAGGATCTGGTCTTCCACCAGATAGGTAAACATGGAGTCCGGCCAATGGAGCATTCTGGTCTCAAGGAAGGAGAGTGTTTTCTTACCAAGACTCACATCTTCTCCCGGTTTTGCGATCTCATAGGGCCAGTCTTCCTGATGAAAGTGCTGCAGCAGCGCCTTTTCACCCATCTTGGAACAGATGATTTTTTCAGGTTTGATCAGATCAACCATTTCAGGGAGGCTTCCGGAATGATCCATCTCCACATGGTTTACAACAATGTAGTCAATCTTTTCAGGATCAACGATCTCACTGATCCTGGCCAGCAAATCACCTTTCAGTGACTTTTTCACCGTATCAATGAGGGTGATTTTTTCATCCATGATGAGAAAGGCGTTATAGGTGGTACCTCGATTGGTGGAATACCCGTGGAAATCACGAACATCCCAGTCAACAGCACCAACCCAGTACACATTTTCGGTAAGTTTAACTGGATTCATGGCTCTTATCCTCCTGCTGAATTAAAAATTTATTATTTTAAAACCGTCTTCAATATATTTCGTCATCCCGGGGTGACCGGACATATCATCCAGCACGGGGAGACCAGTTTTTTCTATCTGTTCAAAGACCTTCATCTTCATGGAACAGGCCCTGCAGACACCTTCGATGAGGCCCGCATCCACAACCTGTTCATAGAGACCATGGAGAAAATGCTCCTGCTTCACCACTTCAGGAATCAGGGTCGTTGCCTCTCCTTCCACTATAATTTTACACTTATGTCCGGCAGCTTTGAGTTCAAGTCCGTTGAGCAGGACATGGATAAAGCACATGGGCTGCCCCTGAAAGGCAACAAGGAGAATCTTCTGCATATCTATACCTTTTTTTCAATAATAATCAAGGAGGTGGAGCAATATTTGAATTTACCTGGCACCACAAAATGCGCCCTTCAAGACGGGAACTGCCATGATGGCAGTCCCCGGTAGCAGCTCTTACATTTCAGAAAACTCGTCCTTGCCCGCACCGCAGACAGGACATTCGTAGTCATCGGGCAGATCATCAAAAGAGGTCCCCGCCGCAATTCCGGCAGCGTCATCTCCCACATCCGGGTCATAGACATATCCACAAATATCACATCTGTATTTCTTCATACCGCTTGTAGCTCCTTCTGTTTCAGGTTGGGCAGGGGCAGCTGTTGCCGCTGCATTTTCAGCATGTACAGATCCTGGTCCCGCCAATGGTTTAAACGCCTTAACGGTGGCGCCGCAGACAGGACATCTCCACTCATCAGGGAGATCTTTGAACTGGGTACCCTTTTTTATCTTGCCCTTACGATCTCCCTTGTCAGGGTCGTAAATATAGCCACAACTCATTGTCTGGCACTGGTACATCTCTTCAGGTGACGACATCACTTACTCCTTCAAAAATAAACTCTTAATCAAGACTTCCAGACACCGTGCAGATTGCAGTAGGCACGTGCCACAACACTCTCCGCCGATACCTGAAAACTGGCTTCAGGGTTGTCACCGGGATCGAGAAACTGCCTGTAACAGGAGTTTCCGTCAATGACCTCAATCCATTCAATGGAGTGCTCTTCACTCATGGGATGGGCCACAGTTCCCACACTTACCTTAAAACCGCCGCTGATTTTTTCCACAACAGGGACATGCTTTTCCTTGGCTGCATCAACGGTATTTTCCTTCAACTGCTCCATGACTGCTCCACAGCAACTCATTTCACCGCCGCCGGCATGAACAACTTCTGCAACATTACCACAAACATTACACTTGTAAATACCTAGTTTTTCGGCCATATTAATTCCTCCAGAATTAGAAAATGATGGATACAACTTTTACAAAAGCATCTTTCCTGCTGAACAATTCAGACAGGTCTTCAGGCTCTTTTATGCCACGTGATCCGTGAGATACCTGGCAACACCCTCTGCCGATGGCTCCATGGCATCGTCACCCTTATTCCAGTTTGCCGGGCAGACATCACCATGTTCCTCGGTGAACTGGATGGCATCAAGCATACGCATTGCCTCGGAAACACTCCTGCCAAGGGGCAGGTCATTCACCACCTGGTGACGAATAATACCTTCTTTATCAATTAGGTATAAGCCACGTAAGGCAATGGCACCACCAAATAAAACACCATAATTATCGGCAATTGACTTGTCCAGATCGGCAACAAGCGGAAACTGGATATCACCGATACCACCCTGGTTCACGGGGGTATTTTTCCAGGCCAGATGACTGAAATGAGAATCCACTGAAACACCGACAACCTCACAGTTTTTCTCTTTGAACTGCTCCACTGCAGAGTTGAAAGCCAGGATTTCCGATGGACAGACAAAGGTGAAATCAAGGGGGTAGAAAAACAGCAGCACATACTTGCCGCGCATATCAGAGAGTTTGAACTCTTCATTAAAGCTATTATCGGGCATTACTGCTGTAGCGGTGAAATCAGGGGCTTCGTTGGTCACTAATGGTTTCATTATACTCTCTCCACATAAATTTTCTTTTTAATTTTCACTCTTTCAAACCCGGCTACACATTCTCAGCCAGCATTTCAAAATAGGCCTGGGAGTGGGCACAGGCCGGGCACTTTTTCGGAGCTCTGGCGGCCCTGTGGGTAAACCCGCATTTCAGACAGTACCAGGTCACCTCTTCATCCCGTTCAAACACCTTTCCTTCTTTAAGGTTTGCAATGAGACGGCGGTAGACCCTGGCGTGCTGTTCTTCCGCAACAGCAATGGAACGCATTGCTGCCGCGATCACCGCAAAGCCCTCTTCCTCGGCAATGGCTGCAAATTCCGGATACATGCTCTCAAACTCATGTTCTTCACCGGCTGCTGCGTTCTCAAGATTCTCCATGGTGTCACCGGGAGGAGTTGCCGGATACACTGCGGTTATTTCCACATCCCCGCCTTCAAGAAATTTGATCAGGGTTTTGGCATGGGCCCGTTCCTGTTCCGCGGTACGATCAAAAATTTCCGCTATCTGTACATAGCCTTCCTTCTTGGCCACCTTGGCGTAATAAGAGTACCTGTTCCGTGCCTGGGACTCGCCGGCAAATGCGGTGAGAAGATTCTTTTCAGTCCTGCTTCCTTTCATATTACTCATTGTCACACCTAACAGAGATTTCAGGCCTTCAGGGCAGTTTTACCTTCACTGGTAATTGCATATTTACAGCGTACCGGACTCTCCACGTAACCCTTCTTTTTCAGGGCGGTAATTCTGCAGCTGACCTGTTTTGTCTCAAGTCCTGTTGCCGCTGCAATATCTTTTGAAGCACATGGTCCGTCACACTTATCCATTGCCTCAAGTACCTGCTTCTGCTCATCACTCAATGCACCTTTTTTACATCCACAACCCATTGTACTTCCTCCTTACTTGTCTTTTAACTGCTTTTTACTGTTCTTTTTCTGACACCTGGGACACACTCCGATGACCTCCAAACGACGCCCGGTGATGGCATATCCCCTGGTATCGACTGTCCCCAGGTCCACCTCCTTATCACCGATATCCAGGTTCTCTATCCGGTGACACTGGATACAGTAGATATGGTCATGGTCCTGAAGCTCACTGTCAAAACGTTTCTGCCGTCCGCTTATTTCCAGCTTCCGGATCATGGCGGCATCAGACAGAATTTCAAGGTTTCTGTAGACCGTTGCCAGACTGATCCGTGGCATGAATTTTTTGACTCGTTCATAGAGTTCATCAGCAGTGAGATGTTTTTTACTCTTTTTAAGCTCCCGAAGGATCATCTCACGCTGGTTTGTCATTCGTAGTTGCATAGCGTCTCCTTGCGATAATGATTTCTAATTGTAAATAGTAATCTTTCGCAAGTCAAGCTTTTTTTCACCCCTCCTGCTCTGAAAAAAAACAGTATTCCAGAATTTTTCCCGGATATTTTCTTGTGAGCCCCTGTAACAGGGTGTCTGGTGAAAGAACGGGACAGGGCGGGGAGAAGCGGGGGAAAACACATTCACAGGACAGGCACCATCAGAAAAACAGCGACTGTCCTGTGGAAGGGAAAAATATGATCTGTTCTGGAATACAGACCGCTACAGCGCCTGGAGCTGTCTGTCGTACTCCTTACTCAAGAATTCAAGGTGCTGTTTTTCTTCGGTCTGCATAAATCTGAAGAATTTTTCGTTCTCTGGATCTTCAGCCTTTTCCGCCAGACGGAAGTAGAGGTCATAGGCCTGAGTCTCAAGCATCATCCCCAGCTGGATAACAGTATCAAAAGCCATGGGGCGGGCCTGGAAATAGCCATCTATCTGCTCTGCTCCGAAACCACCCTCAAGCAGCATCGCGGCTTCATTATTTCCCGGTTCAATGGCAGGAAACATTGCTTTGAGTTTGGCCTTATGTCCCTCCTCAAAGCGTGCCAGACGGGCAAGAAGCGCCTTCAGTTCATCATCATCGCAACGGTCCTGCAGGACGAGATAGAACTGCTGCAGTCCCTCTTCCATGGCATAACTCATGCGGAAGGCATCATCAAATTCACCACTGACAAAGAGTTCCATACCAAACTCCGGACCGCCGACGGCCTTACCGCCGTTATACGCAATGATCCCCCCGCTCATATTAAAAATTTCTGAAAAATTAGCGGCCAGCAGGAGTTGTGACGCAGCCTTGCTGCGAACCCCGGAATGACAGTAGACAAATATCGGTTTTTCCGGATCAAGCTCTCCGAATCTGTCGGTGAGCTCTTTGACCGGGATAAGAATGGCCCCGGGAATATGTTCCTTCCGGTACTCCTTCGGCTGGCGAACATCCAGGAGCTGATACTCATCCGGGTCATGTTCGGCCATAAACGTTTTAACCTCATCAGGACTCATATTGGCTCCTGCGGTGAACAGGCTCTTCCAGTTCATCCAGTCAACTCCTCGTACATGGCGTCGTTGTATCCGACATAGACATTCTTTCCGACACGCAGAGTGGGCGCCCGCAGGTTCCCGGTACGGCCGAGACTTACTTTCAGCAGTTCCTCCTTTGAAGCCGCCTCCGGACTGTACACAACGGTCTTCCTGCCCCGTCCCACATGGACGGTGTCCGCATTCTGAAAAATCTTCCAGGCCTCATCGGCCTTCAGCACATTTTTCCTTGCATCAACAATTTCATCCACCTGCACACCTGCCTGCTCAAGGGCCCCCTGAGCTTTGGTACAGGACGTTCAGCCTTTTCGGAAGTACATCCAGTCAATTTTCATCTCGTTTTTCTCCTGACTCATAGTTGTGGTTCACAAACAGTTCATTCTCCTGCTACTGAAACATAGCCATAAAACGCCTATCTATCCAGTCTTTTACCAGAAATGCCAGACGTCCTGATGTCTGAAACCATTTTTTCCGCAAGACGCCCCGCCCCTTTCCAAGATTGAAGATGAGCAGATAATCTCCCCCGGGATCGAATGCCCGGAGCGGTTCCCCCTGAAGAAAGGCCTTGAGATTATGGAAGAGCACCGGGTTTTCACGCACGGCATACACGCCCACCTTGTCAAGGGGCCGGTCGGCAAAGGAGATACAGTCTCCTCCTCCAAATATTTCCGGAAAGTCAGGACTCTGAAGATAGCTGTTCACCAGAAGACCACCGTCCGGACCGGTGCTGAACCCGGCATCCCTGAAAAACGACGATGGATGCACTCCAGTGGCAAGGATGATAAAATCAGCCTGCTCAGTATGTCCTGCATCAAAACTGAGGCGCTTGTCTTCAATGACATGAAGATGTCCAAGCTCCTTCACAACAACCCCGCTGTCCTCAAGAATCGAGCGACTTGCATGACGGACGGCATCGGGGAACTTCGCCAGCAGCCCACGGCCGGCAAAGAGCAGTACTGTGGATGGAAAGTATCCTTTTTCAAGAAGTTCTGCAACGTTTCCGGCAACTTCGGCTCCAGCCGGACCGCCACCGACAACAGCAACAGTCACTGCCTGCTGCCGGGCAAGATTTTCTATCTCCTCTCTGGCCTGATAGAGTCGCTCAATGGGTTTGACGGTGTAAATTCGCTCCCTGCTGCCGATGATATCAGGAAGGGCAACATGGCTGCCGGTATTGAAAGAGAGGAGGTCATAGGAAACACGCAGCCCGGATGCAAGCTCTAACTCACGGAGTTCCGGAGCAACGCCCACCACACTGTCCCGAATGAACGTCCCCCCCTGCGATTCAACGTTCTGCCGGACCGCAAAACGTATGTCATCGGGATCATAACCGCCACCAAGCATTCCCGGGCCCATTCCGGAATAGTAATGGTAATCGGACGGTCCAACCACAGTTACCTCATGACCCATCTCTCGTATCTCGCTGATCCCGGCCATGGTCACCATGTGGGCGTGACCGGCCCCTGCAAGAACAAGATGCTGACCCTTCTTCATGGTCTCACAGGGACTGCACCGGAGGACAGTGGATTTCTCAGTCTGTTCATGGCTAGATCTTGAAACGACTAACCATCTCCCCGAGTTTTTCAGCAAGCCCTGAGAGGTCTCCTGCACTCTCCCGAACCTGCTGGGAACTCAAGGTGATGTCCTGGGTAACCACACTTATCTGACTGATGTCTCCTGCGATTTCACCCGCCACCGTTGACGTATGGGCAACGTTTTCATTCACCTCCGAGATTCCCATGGCAGCCTGTTGCACATTTGAGCCAATCTCACCTGTTGTGGTGGCCTGTTCCTCAATGGCTGTGGAGATGGTTGCGACAATTCCATTCACCTTGTTAATGACATCGGTGATCTCCCGAATCTCGGTGACTGTTTCATCTGTGGAGTTCTGAATACCCTCAATCTGTAACTTGATCTGCTGAGTCGCATCGGATGTCTGACGTGCAAGCTCCTTAATCTCATTGGCAACAACGGCAAAGCCTTTTCCTGCTTCCCCGGCCCGTGCAGCCTCAATGGTTGCATTGAGTGCCAGCAGATTGGTCTGTGCAGATATCTCTGAGATCACCTCGGTGACCTTGCTGATCTCCACCGCAGCCTTGCCAAGGACATCCACTTTGGCACTGGCGCTGGATGCCTGCTCAACGGCACGGACAGCGATGAGACTGGCCTCTTCCGTGTTTCCGGCAATTTCAGAAATGGTTGCAGTCATCTCCTCGGTTGCAGTGGCCACCATGTTGACATTTGTGGAGGCCTCTTCACTGGCTGCAGCAACCGTGTTCATATTGGCACTCATCTCTTCGGCTGCAGTTGCAACCGTGTTAGTCCTGTCAGCTGCCGTGGATGCTCCGGCTTCCATGCCTTCGGAAAGTGTAGTCAGATGCGCGGATGCAGACGATGTCTCGCCGACACTTCCCTTGATATCAATCACCATACGACGGATATTACTGAGAAAGGAGTTAAATGTGGTTGAAAGATCGGCAAATTCATCCTTGACAGATCCCTTGTACACCTTGCACTCCCGGCAACTGGAATAGTCTCCATTGATGATTTTGGGACACTCCACATTTGTGGTGAATGAGCCGCTCTGCTCCCAGCATTTTCCGCTTTGACCATAGCTTGAGCAGTCTTCCTTGTCACAATCCATTTCTTCAGAACAGTTGGCATTACAGAGGTTTTTACTCTCCATCACCACGGTCAGATCACCCTGGCCCGCCAGTCTGAATTTGTCCACCAGGTCCCTCATGGGGTTGTTGATGAGGATGTTCATCAGTGCGTACAAGGCCGCCATGGTGAACAGCAGCACAAAGAGTCCGCCCGCTGCCATCTTGTAAAGGTTGGCGTGAATTGCCGCCATGGTATCGCTTATGTCAACGGGCAGTGCCAGAACACCGATTGTACGACCGCTGTAATCCTTGATGGGGCCGAATACGGTCATGAGACTTTTGTTATTCTTGTCCACCAGCTTAAACTGGATCTTGTCCTCGGCAATGATCTTTCTCAGCCAGGGATAACTCTTCTGAGGGATATCCAGGGTATGGGTCTTGGCCAGATACTTGAACCCGTCTCCGTCCGGTACAACAATGGAGATATCCACCCCCAGGGTCTTTTTCATGGACTGCAGCAACTGATCGTTAAGCTTTATCCCGAACTCAACAGAACCCACGTGGTTGCCGTTCATGGTAACGGGAACCACGCCCCGGATGCCAAAGCCTGCCCGTCCCTTTTCAATACCGGAGATAATGCGTTTTTCCCTGTTAACCGTAACCACCGTCTTGCGGAAAGAGGAGAGATCATCTCCAAATTTTTCCGGCTTATGCAGCCTCAGAAAAGAGGTGGCAGGTGGCAGGTGAAACTGAAACTGAGCCAGGGAAAGTCGATCTTTCTGCTCTTTAAAAAACGGCAGGGTGATTTTGAGAAGCTGTTGACGATTGCGAAAGCCAAAGGCCTTCTGCACATCAGGCATGGCCGCAACCACCAGTGCCAGGGCACTTGCCAGGTGCGCCTCATCTTCGAAGGCCCTCTGCACCCCGTTAAATTTTGCCTCAAGGCGCAGCTCCTCTGAAACGATGAATGTATTCTTCCGCTCAATTCCTGTCAGGATAACGGTGACGGAAATCAACAAACAAAAGGAGAAACCTATCAAACTCATCAGCCTGGCTTTTACGGTCTGGGGGAGAATTCTTCGCATCACAACCTCCGGAAAAGTATATAATTATAATTCTGCAGTATTCTTCTCGTATTTCAGTATATGGCCAGAAGAAAAAAAAATGAAATGTTTTTTATAGAAACAGCACTTTGGGCTGCATCAGAGACTCTTGGCAACTGTACGCTGTACAACCATCATGACAGCCAGGACAAGAAGAATCCCGGGAAGCACCTGCACACCGGGCCATGTACCGCCAAAGAGAAGATCCAGTGCCAGAACAAGCGAAGGATAGAGATAGGAGTATGCGGCAACCCTGGTGGGGCCCAGGAAGAGAATGGCATACTGTGTGAGAAAAAAGGTGATCACTGTTGAAAAAACTGCAAGATAGGCAATACCCAGCCAGACCCTGACCGGCACCAGACTCCAGGACACCGAAGACAGGCCGGGAGCAGCCAGAAAAAACAGCCAGAACGTCCCCGTTACCATAATCCAGAAGGCCATCTGCAGCATTGGTTCCCCCCGGTGGAACAGACGAACCAGCGGTGTATAGAGGCCTAGGAACAGACAGCCGATCCCAAATACCAGATCGCCCCTGTTCCAGTCAAATGCCAGAAACAGTGCAATATCACCCCTGAAAATTATCCACATCGCCCCGACAACTCCGAGAAAGAGCGCCGCAAGCCGTGTAGCTCCCAGCCGTTCCTTGTTCAGCACAATGGCATAAATTCCAGCAAAACCGGGTACAAGGGTGAAGATGGCGCTGGTATTCAGGGCCGTGGTGAAACGAAGGGCATAGAACATGCTCCAGAAAAAGATCACAAGGGATGCTGATATGATAGAGTAACGAAGAAGGGCGCCGGGAGAAATACTGAGACCATATCGGTACCAGATCAGTGGCGCAAAGAGGACACTGGCCAGGGCAAAACGAATCAGGGTGAGAACAGAGGGGTCTAAATCACCACTGATGGCAGCAACCACCGGAAATGAACCGGAGACAAGTACGGCACAGCAAAGCATCAGGAGGTGGATTTTCACAAAACGCATACCACTCTCCCCGCAGATCAGATTTTCCGCAGGTCACGCCAAAGGCAGCGACGCAACCTGCGGGGGAAACTCCCGTCAGACCTGTTCGGCCTCCCCGGAGACATCATCCATCTCATTTTCTGTGCTGTCTTCCCCGTCACACTCTTCCATGTCCTCTTCAAGCTCTTCACCATGGCCGAAACAACGGACGTAAAGAACACCGATGGCCACGAAAAACATGGGTATGGTCCATATCAGACCAATGCCGAAGGGAATGGCTGAGACCATATAGATAAGCATCATCACAAGATACATGCCAAACACGGTCCACCACTTCTTGTGAATGGCCTTTCTCGACGCCTCCAGGGCCTGCCAGGGCCCCATTCCCTTATCAAGGATCAACGGCAGTGACAGGGCATAGCCCACAGACAGGTATATTCCCGGCAGAACCAGGAGGAGAAATCCGATCATCACCAGGATACTCTGCAGGACAATGGCAATGGTGATGGACAGGGCCTTGGAAAATCCTGCAAAAACCATTTTCCAGCTCACCCGCTGACCCAGGGCACGGCGCACACCAATGAGCATGATACCACCGGTCATAAGCATGGAAAGCCAGCTGGTAACAAGCTGTACAGCAGCATTGGTTCCCATGAGCATAACAGGGTCACTCCCCTTGTAAAAGCCCTGGAATGCGGCGATTCCACCAAAACTGATGCCAAAAATCAGGCCATACATCACGATCATTCCACCCCAGACGGCACCCTTGGCACCACTGGTCTTCTGCCAGGCTTCTCTAATGAGATCACCCACCGTAAAATCCGGACCGCTGCCCTGATCCTCTTCAGAATCCGGGTCGGTATCATCAGTATCCGATACAGGCACAGGCAGATCCTGTTCATCATCTGTCAGGACCTCAATCACCTCAGGCTGACACACTCCGCAGTACAGTCTGGAATCCACTTCCTGCATAAAATCCCGGTAAAACTCTTCACCACAGACAGAACACAGCTCTTTCAATGAGTCAGAGGCACCATCATCCTCAGGGACCTCCGGGCTAAACTCCTCATCATCACTGTCGTCAGCATCGTCAGCATCACTTTCTTCCGGGCTACACAGGGCACAAAAGCGTTCCGTACCCACTGTCTCCAGAAAGTCGGGATGGAGAGATTCACCGCAACCCGAGCAGATTTCAAACTCAGGCTCTTCGCCATCTGATTCATCGTCTTCCTCATCCATGAGCAGGAGGTTCTCATCATCTTCTTCGGAATCAGGTTCATCATCCATAAGAACGACATCACTGTCGGCAGTCACCAGGTCATCCTCATCGTCGTCACCATAGAAGTCTTCCTCCATGATATCGAGCAGCTCTTCCTCCCGTGTCTGATCCCCATCAAGCAGATCGTCCTCCTCCACCAGATCAAGGACTTCTTCGTCCGCCTCTTCTTCAGAATCGGGTTTACACAGGGCGCAGTACAGTTGCGAATCAATTTCAATCAGGAAATCCACGGAAAAGGACTGATTGCAGATCGAACAGTCCGCAACGGAATCATCAGTGTCGTCCGAGAGATCCTCCGGCTCCTCAGCAATCTCCTCAGAGAGCCCAACCCCGGCATCCGCCGGTTCCTCAGGTGTCAGTATTTCCTGACGAACCATGGCGCCATCATCGGTATCGGTGATGGGAAGGGTATCCTCAGCAACCAGGAAGACCTTGCTGCACTCGGGACAGCGCAGTTTTTTACCTGCAAGAGAATCATCTACAGAACCATGCACCCCGCAATGGGGACAATCTATCTTCATGTACAGCCTCCACGTTCTTGGAATCCAACCCGGATAAATTTACGGTAAGAGGAAAACAAAACAGTTATAATGGCAAAGTGTAGTACAAAACCATAGATAAAATACAGGAAAAACAGCACTTCCCTCTAATTTTTTCTATTTTACCCCGGAATCCGTAAGCGTTCGATGGAGTGAAGCCTGTCTCATATGGATGGATTGAGAACAGCAGGCACTATCAGGTCATTCAGATGGGGCAGGATGCATTGCCGGCGGACGATCCGCATGGCAAAACCATTGAACAGAGTGAAGAAAAAAACCGCGCTGGTATGTACAGAAAACTGGATACCCCCCGCAGACCCGTACAGCTGTTGTCCCGTTTTCGTCACGGACTAAGATCAGCCTCAAAATTATCCCGTCATTCATCATGAAGCTTATTCTCATTGCCGCCATGGCAGAAAACAGGGTTATCGGACTCAGGAACTCCATTCCATGGCGTATCCCTGAAGAAATGGCCCATTTCAGAAAAACGACCATGGGCCATGGACTGATCATGGGACGAAAGACCTTTGAATCCATTGGAAGTCCTCTTCCCGGGCGCAGAAATGTGATACTGAGCAGAGATCCCCGGTACCATGTTCCGGGATGCTGGATGGCAGAGAGCTTCGAGGCGGCAACAGCCCTCTGCAGAGATCAGGAGAAAGTCTTTGTCATTGGCGGTGCAAGCATTTACCGGGAAGCCATGGCAATGGTTGACAGCATCATCCTCACAGTCATCGATAAAAATTATGAAGGGGACACCTTTTTCCCGACCATTCCCGACACTGTTTTCAGTCAGCTTTCCTGCCGCAGAGTGGACGCGACACCCGGTTTCAGCATCCTGACATTTCAGCGGAAAACAGCTCTGTAGAGTACACCGCCATGAACTTCAACCTGCCCCGTCTCCCCATACACGATGTACTGCCTGCTGTCACCGGCAGCCTCAGAAACAACAGGGCACTGGTCCTTGCAGCAGATCCCGGCTCCGGCAAGACCACCATAGTTCCACTGGTTCTGCTTTCCGAACCCTGGCTTGACGGAAAGAAAATAGTCATGCTGGAACCACGCCGCCTTGCCGCCCGCATGGCTGCAAAGCGGATGAGTGACCTGGCGGCAAGTCCACCTGGCGGTCTTGTGGGCCACAATATCCGTTTTGACAGACTGCTTGGGCCCGCAACCAGGATTGAAGTGGTCACCGAAGGCATCTTTATCAGGATGATCCAGAATGATCCGGAGCTACATGACGTGGGCCTGGTGATCTTTGATGAGTTCCACCTGCGTTCCATTCAGTCTGATCTGGCTCTTGCCCTCTGTCTCGATGTCATGCAACTCCGGGATGACCTGAAGATCATGGTCATGTCCGCCACCATGGACAGTTCCAGGGTGGCGGATATGCTCGGTTCAGCTCCGGTGGTGCAGGGTGAGGGAAGATGTTTTCCGGTCCATATCCACTACCAGCAACGGGCCGGCACAGATTATCCCCTTACAAAGGCCGTCAAGGCCATTCGCCATGCCCTTGAGCATGATCAGGGCGACATTCTGGTGTTCCTGCCGGGAGCAGGAGAGATCAAAGCGGTACAGAGACAGATAACCGAAGACGTCCTCTGCCTTCCGCTTTATGGCAATCTTCCGCAGAAGCAGCAGGACCTGATTTTTGCAGCAACAAAGAGGCGGAGACTTATCCTGGCAACTCCCATTGCGGAAACAAGCCTCACCATTGAGGGAGTCACCGTGGTTATTGACAGCGGCCTGATGAAGGTTCCGCAGTTTTCCGCAGCCACCGGTCTCACCAGTCTCAGCACTGTCAATATCTCCAAGGCATCCGCAGAGCAGCGCAGCGGACGGGCGGGCCGACTGGAACCTGGAATTGCCTACCGACTGTGGCTGGAAGCTGAACACCATTCACGCCCCGACTTCCTTGCCCCCGAAATCAGCAGCGCAGACCTCAGCCCACTGCTGCTCGAACTTCTGCTGTGGGGCGTCAGGGATCCCGACGAACTGCGTTGGCTGGATCCGCCGCGACGGGGTTCCGTTACCCGTGCCCGTAAACTGCTCACCCGCCTCGGCGCCATTGACAGGAGAGGGACACTCACCGGTATCGGCAGAAAGATGGGAGCCCTGCCCCTTCATCCCCGCCTGGCACTGATGCTGCTGCGTGGTCGAGAACTGGGCCATGGTGTCCTGGCCTGCCGTCTTGCGGCACTTTTGCAGAACCGGGATCTGTTTCGCGGCAGCAGAGCCCAGCACAGCTGTGACATTGAAGAGCGGCTTGAACTTCTGAGACTCTTTGACGACAACACCCCGCAGCGTATCCGGGCCCGTGGCGGGGACCCGGCACTCTGTCGTACAGTTTTACAGGAAGCAGCCCACTATCAGCGTATCCTGAAAATCAGTGGTAAAGGGCTGGAAAGCCGACAGTTCAGTACCTGCGGCACACTGCTGGCCGTTGCCTATCCTGACCGGATAGCCATGAAAAAAGAAAACTCCAGTCAGCATCTGCTGGCCTCGGGACGTGGGGTAATGCTGCCCCATGGGGACCACCTGCACCGGTCTGAATTTCTTGTGGCAGCTCATCTTGACGGAGGAAGCAGACAGGGCCGAATTTTTCTGGCAGCATCCATCAGCCGGGAGGAGATCAGCAGAGAACACAGCCATCTTTTGACGGAGGAGGAGCGGGTTCAGTGGAAAAACTCACGTGTTGAGGCGATCTCCGTCTGTTCACTCGGCAGTCTTGACATCAGTACAAAAAGGCTCACAACGGCTGATCCACAGCGCATCACCAGCTGTCTTCTTGAAGGGATACAGAAACATGGTCCACAGTGCCTGAACTGGCAGAAAAAGAGCCGTGAACTTCAGGCCCGCATCCAGACGGCACACGAAGTTGAGCCGGAAAAATGGCCCGACGTGTCAGACAGTGCACTCTTTGCTGATCTTTCGTGGCTTGAGCCCTATCTTGGAGACAGCAGCAGCCTGAAACAGGTCAAAAAAATCGACCTGCACAGTGTCCTTCTCTCGCTGCTCCCCTGGGACAGGCAGCAGAAACTCGACCAGCTCCTCCCCAGTCATTACCAGGCCGCAAGCGGATCCAGAATCAGGCTGCAGTACCAACCGGGAAAAGCTCCTGTCATGGCCGTCCGAATCCAGGAGATGTTTGGTGCAACGGAGACCCCGAAGCTCTATTCCGGCAGACTGCCCATCCTGATCCATCTGCTTTCGCCGGCACAACGGCCGGTGCAGGTCACAGACGATCTGGCATCATTCTGGAAAAGCACCTATCCGGAGGTCAAAAAGGAACTTGCCGGACGTTACCCCAAACATTACTGGCCGGACAATCCGCTGCAGGCAACGGCGACCGCCCGCTGCAAACCCAGGAAATAAACCAGCCAGGCAGCTCCTCCCTGTTTTCAGCAGGTCATATCTTTCGCACCGAGAGTACAACACCGTAGGAACGGTCATCACGGCAGGTGATGCTCCCGCCGCCGTCTGCCACCACCTTATCCATATCATCTGCCATCTTCGGCACACAGAGGAAGTGGAACTCAGCACCGGGGGCCATGCTGTCAAGACGTGCACGCACATCTTTGAGCCCCCATCAGCAGTCTTTACGATAATCAATATCTATGCGAACCCGTTTTCTCATTGGGACAGTACCTTTTTCAATGGACAGCCCTGACTCGGATCACAGCCGTTTCGATAGTTTTCCAGGAGCAGAACAGATTGCGCCGCAAGTTTTCGTCGCACCTCCCTTCTCCTGCCCCTGACCCTTGCAATCTTCATGGAGTCATAGGCCGTGGTCCGGTGCCGCATCCAGGCGATGGTGGCAGCTTCTGCCCGTGCCGCAACGGGTATTCGTTCTGTCCTGGCAACGGTCCCGCTGCCCACAGGTGCCGCGTGCTCTGTTATCTGCCCTGCCATGCGTGCAGCCTCGCTCTGGTATCTTGGATGAAAATTCAAAAATACCAGCACGGCTGCACGGAAATCCGACAGATACTGCTCCTGCTTTGCTGCACGTCTGGCCAGATCACTTTTGCGTCTTTTTGCATACTCCGGCGTGGCCCGTTTCGCTGCCACTTCCGCTTTCGCCTCAAGGATATGGCTCTTATCGGCCCAGATTCCCAGCGATATCATGCGTCGGCCCCGGCGCTCCCGGACAACCCAGGTTTCCCCCTTAGCCTTGACACTGCGGGTAATTGCAGCATCACCGGCCTTCAAAAAGGCCCAGTGCTGCGGCGGAATACGTTTTTCGCCCGATTCTGACACAAATGTTCCCACCGGATAACCGGGGCGGACAGTATGATGAGTGTATGCCATATTCCCTCTGCTGAAACTCAGCCCCCTGCCCGTTTCACTCTGTAGCCGAGCTCTGTCAGCTCTTTCTCCAGAAGATCACGATGATCCCCCTGAATCTCTATTACTCCCTTTTTGATACTGCCGCCACAGCCACACTTCTGTTTGAGACTCCTGGCCAGTTTCTTCAGTGCCGCCGCATCCAGGGGCAGGCCATTGATCAGGGTGACCCCCTTCCCCTTGCGCCCCTTGGTCTCACGCATCAGCCGCACAATTCCATCCTGTGGAAGACCCTGCTTTTTCCCGCAGCAACATCCTGCGACGGCTTCACCGCACCCCGGACAGATGCTGCCGGACTCCGTTGAATAGACAAGGGTCGATTTACTCTTTTCTGCTTTCATGATCTCTTTATTCCGCTTATCCGTGCCCTGAATCCGTGAGCGGCAACGGCCTTTATGGCATCAGCCGCCGAACTGGTGATGCCTCCGGTGTAGCCGGCACCTTCCCCGATGGGGTAGAGGTTTTTGATATTCACTGACTCAAAGTTTTCATTTCGAAGAATCCGCACCGGCGAGGATGTCCGGGTCTCAACACCCATGAGGATGGCATTTCGGGATATAAAAAGCGGTACCTCACTCCTCCACTTATGAAATGCCACCCGGAGCTCATCTGTCACAAATCCGGGCAGGATATCCCGCATCTCAGCCGCCACCACCCCCAACCTGCAGGAGACCTCACAGAGCTCACCGGCGCTCTCCTCTCCGAGGAAGTGCATGAGATTCTGAGCCGGTACCGACCAGTTGCCGCCTCCTGCCGCAAAGGCCTTTTTTTCAAGTTCTCTCTGGAAACTGATCCCCGCCAGAGCATCGTCCGAGCCATAATCGGATCGGTGACAGCTCACCACCAGGGCACCATTGGAAAAGGGTGACGATCTCTCCGAATAGCTCATTCCGTTGAGTACCAGCAGCCCCTCTTCAGAGGAGGCATTCACCACCTCACCGCCGGGACACATGCAGAAGGTGTAGACACCACGCCTGATAGCACGGTTGGTGTGATTCAGGGAGTAGGTGGCAGCACCCAGCCCCGGATACTCCACATATTTTTTCCCGTAGCGCATGAGATTGATTACAGCTGCGGGATGCTCGATGCGTACCCCCACGGCAATCTGACGCTGTTCAAGGGCCACACCACGCCTTTTGAGCAGGGTCAGGGTATCACGGGCGGAGTGCCCGAGGGCAAGGTAGATATCTGATGACAGAAACTCCTGTTCACCGTTGACCACTATCCCGACGGCCCGCTTATCAGTGATGAGCAGATCCGTCATCCTGGCTCCATAGTGAATTTCCCCGCCATGCTCAAGGACGTGGAGCCGGATGTTTTTCACTATCTCGCACAAGACATCGGTACCCAGGTGGGGCTTGCTGATATATTCGATTTCCGCCGGTGCACCGAACTGCACAAAGCGTTGCAGCACACGGTTGACGGTTGATGTATTATTGTTACGCCGTGAAAACAGCTTGCCGTCCGAGTAGGAGCCGGCCCCGCCCTCACCAAACTGGATATTGGATTCCGGGTTCAACTTTCGTTCTTTGATGAAACGCTCCACATCAAGGGAGCGCTCCTCAATCTTTTTGCCGCGTTCAACTATGATGGGTTTGGCACCCTGGTCAATGAGTTCCAGAGCGGCAAACATTCCGGCCGGACCAAAGCCCACGATGATGGGCCGTTCCCGGCTCTGATACACTGCTCTGGGCTCTGCTTCAGCAGCCCGGTACAGGGAAAAATTCCGGCGGTTTGGGTAGTCATCAGGAACTGTCACCACCAGGGAGAACAGATAATAAAACTGCTCTTTATCCCTGAGCTCAACGTTCCGGCTGAGGATTTTTGTGATGGAAAGATCAGCTACAGCACATTTCAGTTTCCGGGACACGGCAGCAAGGCGGGCGACCGGACTGTCCTCTTCAATGGGAAGCCTGATATTGTTGACAACGAGCTTCAAAGGGACTTATCCGAAAAACCCATGGCGAAGTTCACTGCTGCCAGGGCATGTATTTCTGTGGTGTCATAGAGTGGAACGTCCGTGTGCTGCTGCTGTATCAGCAGAGCAATTTCGGTACAGCCAAGGATCACAGCCTCTGCTCCATCCCTGTGAAGTAGATCGATGATGCGCAGATAATCCTGCCGTGAACTCTGTGAAATCGTTCCCAGACAGAGTTCTTCAAAGATCACCCGGTGCACAATATCCATATCAGCATTTTCAGGAACCACCACATCAATACCATGGCGATCCGTCAGCCGGGCCTTGTAAAAGTCTTCCTCCATGGTGAATCTGGTTCCCAGCAGTCCCACCCGCTGTACTCCGTTTCTCTTCAACTCTTCAGCCGTGGCATCGGCAATGTGGAGCAGGGGAATGGCAATGGAAGCCTCAATAGCAGGCGCCTCCTTATGCATGGTATTGGTGCAGATGATCAGGAAATCCGCGCCCCCGGCCTCAATGGCGCGTGCTGCAGCTGAGAGGATATCTGCCATCGCCCGCCAGTCACCCCTGCGCTGCAAGTCCTCGATCTCTGCAAAATCAACACTGTAGAGACATATCTTCGCAGAGCTGAAGCCGCCTGAAACAGTTTTCACAGCTTCATTTATAATCCGGTAGTAGCTGGCCGTTGATTCCCAGCTCATGCCACCAAGCATGCCTATTGTCTTCATAGTATGATCACGATTCCAGGAAGTATCCCCGGGCAAGTTCCGTGAACTGCTTCACCTGCTCTTCCTGCCAGTCCTCATCATGCCCAAGCTCTGCTGCCAGTATTTCCGCCACCGCCGGTGCCATCTCAATGGCAGCTCTGGCATCAAGGAACAGTGCCCGCTGCCGCCTTGCAAGGATATCCTCCACCGTGCGGGCCATCTCGTAGCGCGCTGACCAGAGTATTTCAACCGGCGTATAGGGCAGACGCGAATGCAGGGGTTCACCCAGCTCAGGACTTGCGGAGACAAGATCCCGCATTCCATCCGCGTCCGATCCATAATAGTAAAGCGGGTCATCATAGTCCACCCCGGAGAGCCAGCCATGCACCGGCATATCTTCGGTACGACAGGGATACTCTTCAAGTCCTCCCACCATGGCGACCTTGTCCACCGTATCCTGGGCCATCTTCCGGTAGGTGGTCCATTTGCCACCCGTTATGGTCACAAGGCCTGACAGTGATACCTGGAGGTGGTGACTTCTGGATATCTCCTTGGTGCTGCCACTGTCATCGTTCTCCTTTGGCGCTGCCAGAGGTCGCAGGCCGGCGAAAATGGAGAGTATATCACTGCGCAGCGGTTCACGGGTCAGATATTTCCCGGCGGTGCTCAGAATAAATTCGATCTCTTCCTCAAGGGCGCGTGGTTCAAGGCTGCAGTCATCAAGCGGCGTATCGGTGGTTCCCACCACAACCCTGCCATGCCATGGAACGGCAAAGAGCACCCGGCCATCGGAAGTCTTGGGGATCATGATTGCCGAATCGCCATCGAGAAAATCTTTCTCCAGGATAACATGTACGCCCTGGCTGGGCCGGATAAGGGGAGCCGCCTGCGGATCATCCATATGCATGATTTCATCCACAAAGACACCCGTGGCATTCACCACACTCTTCGCTGCCAGCCGGTAGTCATCACCTGTTTCATAATCCACAGCCGTAACTCCAGTCACCAGACCGTCACTGTTTTTCATGAGCCCGGTGACACCCATATAGTTGACCAGCACCCCGCCATGCTCCGCACAGGTCTGGGCAAGATTCACAGCCAGACGGGAATCATCAAACTGCCCGTCATAATAGATAACCCCGCCGCAGAGGCCCTCTGTTTTCAGGTTCGGGATGGCCTCAAGCACCTCTTCCGGTGACAGGGACTGGGAAGGGCCAAGCCCGAGTTTTCCAGCCATCATGTCATAAACCTTCATGCCCAGGGTATAGAAGGGGCCGTCCCACCAGTCGTAATTGGGGATGATAAAGGATTGGTTTTTGACCAGATGGGGAGCATTGTGTCTTAGCAGCCCGCGTTCCCGCAGGGCTTCAAGAACCAGAGAGATATCGCCCTGGGCAAGGTAGCGGACACCGCCGTGAACAAGTTTTGTGGAACGACTGGATGTCCCTTTACTGAAATCCGACTGTTCCAGAAGCAGGGTTCGATGGCCGCGTGATGCGGCATCAAGTGCTGTTCCAAGCCCCGTTGCCCCGCCGCCTATGACAATAACATCCCAGGGTTTTTCACCCTGTTTCCTGATGGTTGCAAGCATCCGTTCCCGTTTCATGGAATCCTCCTGCCTAAAGTTATGTGGCGTTTATGCTCAGACCAGACGCTGGGGCCAGTCCGTTATGACTCCTGCTCCTGCAGCCTGCATCGCGCAAGCCCGATCCATATCATTTACGGTCCAGCTGTTCACCCTGAAGCCTTCCCGGACAAGCTCTCTGACAAGTGTGTCATCACAGATTTTCCGGTCGGGGTGATAGGCGGCGGCTGAAAAACCTTTGAGATAGCTCACAAGATCCTGCGGATGCTGCCCGGTGGCAAGAACGGCAATGGTGATATCAGGGCTCAAGGCCCGCGCCCGGTGCAGGTACTCATGCCGAAACGAAGAGAGCAGGACCAGTTCCATGGTTCCCGTCTCATGAATCATATCCAGCACCCTGTCCACCACATCTGTATCACCTTCCGGTCCATGGAGATCCTTGATCTCAAGATTCACCGGAAACGTATATTTTCTGCTGAAATCCAGCACCTCGCGAAGCAGCGGAATCCGACATCCGGCAGCACCGGATACGGCCTCAGCTCCGGCCACGGTGCCATACGGGTCAGTCTCCAGAAACCATGAGCCCGCATCAAGCCTGCGCAGTTCTTCAAGGCTGAAACTCTCCACCTTCCATGGCTTCAGAGCGGCGGCATCTCTGCGCGATGCGATATCACTGCAGCGCTCAAGGGTGTCATCGTGGAAGATGATCAGCTCACCGCTGCCCGCCAGGCGCACATCCGTTTCCCAGCAATGCGCCCCACAGTTTCTGGCCGTTTCCAGGGCCAGCATGGTATTTTCAGGGGCAATGGATCTGGCACCGCGGTGGGCACAGACCAGATTGCTTTTCGGTACATGATCAAAAAACATCTTTCTCAGTCCTCTTTCCTGCTGAAATAGAGGTTAAACAGGGCAAGACAGGAGGTTCCGGCGATCAGCAGCAGGGAGATTGAATTGATCACAGGAGTTGAGCCGTCCCGCACCTGCAGGTAAAGATTAATGGGCAGGGTGGGATCAGAGCCCACCAGAAAGAGGGTTGTGTTGAAATTTTCAAAGCTCATGAGAAAGGCCACCGCAGCAGCTCCGATCACCGCCGGCCGCAGATACCTGAGGGTGATGAGCCGGATGGCCTGAAGCCTTGTGGCCCCAAGAATCATGGCAGCCTCTTCAAGGCTGCTGTCAAACTTCTTCAGCCGTGCTGAAACCACCAGTGTCACAAAGGTGGTGATAAAAGAGAACTGGCCGAAGACCACCAGCCAGAACGAGGGGCGAAACAGGCCCACATCGATGCCGAAGCTGTCCTCAAAGAAAGTTCCGGCACTGTTGGCAGCCAGCAGCAGGGAGATCCCCAGGATAACACCGGGAATGACCAGCGGAGCCAGCATCAGGAAATAGAGCCCGTTTTTAAAGGGAAAATCCTCCTGTTCAAAGAGAAAGGCGCTGCAGGTACCCACCACCGTACTCATGATGGCCACCCAGAAGGCTGTCTGAAAACTGGTCCAGATGGAGCGGAGATTCTGTTCATCATGGAAGATTCCCAGTCGTTCCGGGCCGGGAGAGATAAACCAGTCCAGCGAAAACCCGTTCCAGGGCAGGGATGGAAAGTTGGAGTCGTTGAAGGCCAGGACACAGGTCACCAGAAGGGGTGCAAAGAGAAAGATAAAATAGCAGATGACAAAGAGATTGAATGACCAGGAATAGGCCCTGGAATTTGGCAGGGAACGGATCATGCGGCCACCTCACCAAGTCTCTGTCTGCTCAGCTTCAGGCCGATCCAGATGATACCGGAACTCAGCAGCAGAAGCAGAAAACCAAAGGCCGCACCCTGGTTCCAGTTAAAACTTGCGATGAACTGGTTATAGATCTGTTCCGTGAACCAGAGTGAGTTCTTGCCGCCCATGAGATTGGGGGTGAGATAGTTGCCAAGGGCCAGCATAAAGACCACAATGGCACCGGAGGTTATCCCCGGCTTGCAGTGCGGAATGATGATGGTACGCAGGATGGTGAAACGTGATGCCTCAAGATCTGAAGCCGCCTCGATCAGGGAGTCATCAAGGCTCTCCATGGCCGATATCAGCGGCACCACCATAAAGAGCATGGAGGTGTAGACAAGTCCCATGATCATGGTGGCATCGTTGTAGAGCATCTCCACCGGCTGCTGCACAAGGCCTGTTTTCAAGAGAAAATAGTTGAGTACTCCGGACTCACGGAGCAGGATCATCCAGCCGTAAACCCGTACCAGTTCACTGACCCAGAAGGGCAGAAGAAGAAGTACGGTGAGGAACCCCCGGGTCCGGGGTCGCGCCAGCTTCACGATGTAAAAAGAGACGGGCAGGGCCAGCACAAAGGTGCAGAAGGTGGTGACAATGGCGTAGAGTGCGGTGCGGACAAAAGTATTCCAGTAGATGGGCTCAATGAAGAAATTCTTATAATTATCAAAGGTCCAGACCAGGTCGCCCATATCATTTTCGCCCCGGAAACTGAGCAGCAGCAGGTCAATATGGGGCAGGACGATAAGCAAAAAGAGCCAGAGCAGGACAGGGGCAAGAAAGAGCCAGAAACTGAGTCGGAATCCGCTTTTCATGATCACACCTTAAAGCAGAGTCCGGCATCGGGATGCCAGCCGAGAAGGATACGGTCACCCGGCTTGATATGATCAAACTGCCGGTTCTGGGGCAGGCTGACCAGCAGCTCATGACCGCCGGGCATCACCGTAAGCAGTCGGCTGTTGGCACCGTCAAAGAGGATGGTCTTCACATCCACCTCAAAGGTATTGAGATCCGTGCTGTCAGTCGGCTCGATGCGGAAAGCCTCGGGGCGCAGAAAGAGATCGACACGACTCCCTTTTTCATAGGACTCGTGACTCCGTGTCCGAAACAGAAGATCCTCTCCGGTTCGCACAGTGAGCCGCTCACCGCTCTCTGTCACCTCACCTGACCAGACGTTGTTATCTCCAACAAAACGGGCAACAAAAGGTGTCTGGGGATCGCTGTAGAGCTCACGTGGTGAACCCACCTGCTCAAAATGCCCCTCATTCATCACCGCAATACGATCAGACATCACCAGGGCCTCGGACTGGTCATGGGTGATATAGATAAAGGTGGTTCCCACCTTGGCCTGCAGCTTTTTCAGCTCCACTTTCATCTGCTCCCGCAGCTTCAGATCCAGGGCACCAAGGGGTTCATCAAGCAGCAGCACAGAGGGTTCCATCACCAGACAGCGGGCAATGGCCACCCGCTGCTTCTGGCCGCCTGAGAGCTGACGAATCTGTTTTTTTCCGTACCCCGGGAGATCAACCCGTTCCAGGATGGTCTCGGTTCGTCTGGCTATCTCGGCTGAATTCATCCCCCGCCGTTTCAGCCCGAATCCAATATTCTCAGCCACATCCATCATGGGAAAGAGGGCCAGGTGCTGAAAGACAAGGTTCACCGGCCGCTTATTGGGCGGGACCCCGCGCATATCTCTCTCCCGAATGGAAATGGTCCCGGAAGAGGGTTCATCAAAGCCGGCGATCATGCGCAGCAGGGTGGTTTTACCGCAGCCGGAAGGCCCGAGAATGGAGAAGAACGAACCTTGCGGTACGTCAAAGGAGATATTATCCACAGCAGTAAAATCCCCAAAGCTGCGAATAAGATTACGAACAGAGAGATCGTTTGCCATGGTTCTGGATACTGAAATAATTACCGGTTGAAAAAAGTGATGCCGCAACAGGGCTGCGGCATCATCTTTTACGAGGTGTGGAAGTGCTTATTTGGCAGCCTTGATCTTATCAAGGATTTTACCTTCCATGATCTCAAGTTTTGCAGGTACCGGTGGATACCACTTGATATTGTCAATGGTCTCTTTGGGGAAGGAGCGCTCAAAATTGGCCCGTACCTCGGCAGACACATGAGCATTGGCATCAAGTGAGGCAGTGGGAACCTTCTCCTGGCTGGTGAAATAGCCCGCATTCTCAGGTGCCATCATGAAATTGATCCACTTGTATGCGGCATCAATATTTTTGGCCTTTGCAGGGATGGCAAAGGTGTCAATCCAGCCAAGGGCACCTTTTTTGGGTGCCTTGAAATCAATGGCCTTGTTCTCATCATGGAGTTTCCAGCCACCATTGTCCCAGGCCATGGCAACAAAGACTTCACCGGAACGCATGGATTCCAGCAGGGCATCACCATTTGCCCAGTAATTTTTGACCAGCGGTTTGGTCCTGATCAATTCCTCAGCCACCTTATCAAGCATCTCCTTGTAGCCCTTTGCGTCACTGTAGAGGGCAAAGGGGTCGTAACCGAGGGCATATCCCATGGCAATAAGGGTCGGTCGTTTGAGACGGTAGCTGATACGGCCCTTGTATTTTGGATCAAGCAGGGCACTCCAGTCGTCGGCATCAGCCGCCTTGTCACTGTTCACAATCAGACCGGAGGTTCCCCAGCAGAAAGGAACTGCATATGATTTGTCACCCACTCTGGTGTTTGCCTTCACCGCATCCAGCATGGATGGGATAAACAGCTTTGCATCAATTTTTCCGTAGTCCACAGGCTGATAAATTTTGTACTTTTCCTGTACAGAGGAGATACGGTCCTGACTCGGCTGAGCCAGGTCAAATCCCGCCCCGCGGGTGGCCCGCAGTTTGGCAATCATCTCTTCATTGTTGGAGTAGGTGGCCTCCACCTTGATCCCGGTATCTTTTTCAAATTTTTCAATAAGGACCTGGGGTGCATAGCCTTTCCAGGTAAGGATTTTCAGGGTTTCCGCCTGTACAGCCGTGGCCATAAAGAAACAGCATGCAGCCGTCAGTAAGGTGATCTTTTTCATCATTCCCTCCAGTTTACAGTTAATGTAAATATTTGCTCCAGTGAGCCGCAACACGCGACCTGTTAACCTGTTTAGTACAGCCTGTACTCTTCCGCAGGCCCCGGAATCCACCAGAGTAAAAGCCTTTTTTTAGAAAAGCATTAGGATTCTGTTCGTTTTCAACCTGGATCCACGACCGTTCGCCGGTGATAAAGCCTGTCTCTGGTAAAAGGCTTCAGGTTGATGATTCACATCATTCAGTACCTTATGGCACAATACGCGACCCATTTCAACAAGTCATTTCAGCAAGGATTGCCACCGTCTCTTTCGCTGCTGCAGTCGGCAGTAAGGCAGTATCAGATATCCCGCTGACCACCCGGACAATATCATGATCAACGGTTCCCGCTGCCCATTGTGAAGCTTTCGGAGATGCAATATAGACCGAATAATTATGGTGCCCGGAACCGGGGCGTTCACCGATGATGTGCAAAACAGCCTTGACTCCGTCCGGATCCACCCCTGCAAACAGCAGAGAACCAATCTGATACCCGGCCCGCACCCTGCCGTAACGGAGAAAAAGAATCTCATCCGCCACCCTGTAGCCGCGGGCCTCCAGATCATCCCGCACAGTTTCCAGATAGGGCGCAAGGTGCCCTTCATCGGTGATTGCCAGACTGTTGAGGCCATCTGAAACCACAATCTGGACATCGGGTATATCTTCACCCCAGGAATGCAGAAGCCGCCCCAGCATTTCCCGGGAACTCTCACGCAACTGCTCACCCAGAAGGGGCTGCTCTATATGGTCAGAGCGATCGACGGCATGGCTGTACAGTGGAATAAAATCAGCGTCAAAGATAAAATCGGTGGACACTTCGGCCCGGAGTGCCTCCCGGGCGATGTCATAAAACCTGTGCAGCTCCCGGTCGATGGAGGGCGCAAGCTCGGCATAATCGTTTCCATAGCCCTGTGCCAGGGCAAGCCCGCGATCCCGGACACGGGTCACGGCCTCTTCCCCTTCCCGGTAAATTTCCTCCCTGCTGCGCGTATCACCTTTTTTGAGCCGATACTGGTAGTAGACCCATATCGGATCACCGAAGTGTTCCGTGTAGCTGTTATCAGAGGCAACAATGCCGATATCCTGAAAAAATTTCCACATCACATCATTCACGCGCAGGCCGTTTTCTGCACGGAGCCGGACATGGTCCTGAAAGCCGGTGGTGAGGTAGCTGAGCATGGGATCGTTTCTGGTGGGCAATGCCATCAGATAGGCGGGGCGTGCCCTGATAATTTCATTCTGCGCCTCGGTGAGATCATCAAGGCTGATATCCATGTGCAGGGTGGCGCAGATATCAAGTCCGGTGGTGAGGCCGTGCAGTTTCCCCATCACCGTATCCTCCAGACAGACCCGCACCAGCTGATCTTTGGTCCTGAACACCTCAGGCCCGATAAAGCCACCCACATCATTGACATGGATCCAGGGCTGTCGCCCGGTGACGGAAACAATCTTCTGCTCAAGTGCCCGCACAAAGCCATACTTTCTCGACTCATGCATCACCATATCGAAGCCTTTG
>Ga0256834_1000436_pt1 | contig 30466 bp, 28 predicted proteins | sample 4281140metaG_FD_190536 | JGI IMG/M metagenome (GOLD analysis project Ga0256834, IMG submission 190536) | Hydrothermal vent microbial communities from East Pacific Rise, Pacific Ocean - 4281-140 | ecosystem: Environmental > Aquatic > Marine > Hydrothermal vents | place: Pacific Ocean: East...
AAAGTTGTAAAAGAGAAAAAAGAGGTTGTTATTCCACCATTTTCTGAAATAAAGATGCCTTCTCGTGATGTCAAAGTTCCAACACCTCCATTTTGGGGCAGACGCGAACTTAAACTCACCCAACAACAAGTGGAGATGGCATTTGATTGGATCAACCATAAACTTCTTTTTAAATCACGCTGGGGCTACACTTCTAAAGGGATGAGCAAAGAGGCATACCAAAAACAGCTTGATGAAGTTGTATGGCCGGCATATGAAAAACTCAAAGCAAGATTTTTAGATGAACAACTTTTTGAACCCACCATACTCTATGGCTACTGGCCTTGTAGAAGTGATGATAATACTCTGCTTATTTTTGATGAGAGTGAGGGGTATCACTCAGAAGACGAGGTCAGCCGTGAACCGCTAGAGCAAGTGATGGGACGAGCCATAAAGCAGTTTACTTTCCCACGACAGTCTAAAAAACCGCACCGAGCACTCAGTGACTTTTTTCATCATGACAGACATGATGTTATATCACTTACCTGTGTAAGTGCAGGTGAAAAGCTCAGTGAAGTAGAGCGTGAGATCTATGAGCGTGGTGATTATACTGAGTACTATCAGTTTCATGGTCTTGGTGTTGAGTTAGCCGAAGCACTCGCAGAGATAGCGCATAAACAGATACGGCTTGATCTTAACATAAGTGAGAGTGAGGGGAGTAAACTAAGTGATGTTCAGATGAACAAGTACCAAGGATCTCGTTACTCTTTTGGTTATGCAGCATGTCCAGACTTGGAGCTCAACCGTCCACTTTTTGATCTTTTAAAACCTGAAGAGTTTGGAATAGAGCTAAGTGAAACATTTCAAATACACCCTGAGCAGTCAACTTCTGCACTGGTTGTGTACCACCCAAATGCAACTTACTATAATGTTTAACTATCATCTTCCACATAACTAAGAGTCTCTAAGATATGGCTCTTTTTTATAAGATATAGTAAAGCTTTTCTACTATTACTAAGATATTTAACCTCTTTTTAATGTAAAATCTACTATTATTGCGCGTTCAATGCCCCTTGATGGGTATACTACTGGAACAAAATATGAAAGGAAATTTATGCCTACAATCAATCAACTGATTCGTAATGAGCGCAAAAAAGTGGTTAAAAAATCAAAATCACCAGCTCTTGTTAGCTGTCCACAGCGTCGTGGAGTATGTACTCGTGTCTACACAACGACACCAAAAAAACCAAACTCAGCTTTAAGAAAAGTTGCCAAGGTTCGTCTAACTTCTGGTTTTGAGGTTATCTCATATATCGGTGGTGAAGGTCACAACCTTCAAGAGCACTCAATTGTTCTTGTTCGTGGTGGTCGTATCAAAGATTTACCTGGTGTTAAGTACCATATCGTCCGTGGTGCACTCGATACTGCTGGTGTTGCAAATCGTCAAGTTGCTCGTTCTAAATACGGAACAAAAAAGCCTAAAAAATAGAAGATTAACCACAGAGTCCTTAAGGGATTTTGAGTAAATTTTAACAATTGAAGAGAAGGAAATAGAATGCGTAGAAGAAGAGCACCGATCCGTGAGATCATGCCAGATCCAATCCATGGCAGCAAGATAGTGACTAAGTTTATCAACAAAGTGATGCTTGATGGCAAAAAGAGTGTAGCTGAAAAGATCATGTATAGTGCGATGGACATCATAACAGCGCGTGGTGAAAAGAGTGGTATAGAGACTTTTAATGAGGCGATTGAAAATATCAAGCCTATTATAGAGGTAAAGAGTAGAAGAGTTGGTGGAGCGACATATCAAGTTCCAGTAGAAGTTCGTCCTGTTCGTCAACTCTCACTAGCAATTCGTTGGCTAGTAGATGCAGCTAGAAAAAGAAATGAGCGCACAATGGCAGAGAGACTTGCCAATGAGCTTATGGACGCTGCAACTGAAAAAGGTACTGCGTTTAAGAAAAAAGATGATACCTACAAGATGGCTGAAGCAAATAAAGCATTTGCTCACTATCGCTGGTAGTCAGGGAAAATTATGGCAAGATCACACAAACTAGAAGATGTAAGAAATATAGGAATTGCAGCACATATTGATGCTGGTAAAACTACAACAACAGAGAGAATTCTCTTCTATACTGGAGTTGAACACAAAATTGGTGAAGTACACGATGGTGCTGCTACCATGGACTGGATGGAACAAGAGCAAGAGCGTGGTATTACAATAACCTCTGCTGCTACTACTTGTGAATGGGCTGGTAAACAGATAAATATCATCGATACTCCAGGTCACGTTGACTTTACCATTGAAGTTGAGCGCTCTATGCGTGTACTTGATGGTGCAGTTTCTGTATTTTGTGCTGTTGGTGGCGTTCAGCCCCAATCTGAAACTGTATGGAGACAGAGAAACCGTTATGGTGTGCCATCAATCGTCTTTGTGAACAAGATGGATAGAACTGGTGCTGATTTTTATGAAGTAGAGAATCAGATTCGTGATCGCCTTAAAGGAAACCCTGTACCTATACAGCTACCAATTGGTGCTGAAGATCAATTTGAGGGCGTTGTAGATCTTGTAACGATGAAAGAGATTGTTTGGGATGCTGAGGCTGAGATGGGCTCTGCTTATAATGAGCAAGAGATCAGACCTGAACTTCAAGAGATAGCTCAAAAATATCGTGAAAACATGATAGAAAAAATCTCTGAAGCTGACGGCAATGATGAGCTTATGGAGAAGTTTTTAGAGGGCGAAGAGCTAAGCGAAGCAGAGATTATGGCGGGAGTAAAAGCGGCTACAATCGGAATGCATATCGTACCTATGACAGCTGGAACAGCATTTAAAAATAAAGGTGTTCAGACTCTACTAGATGCTGTTGTAGCATACCTGCCATCACCTGTTGAGTGTGCCGCTATCAAAGGTACTATGATGGATGATGCTGAGCAAGAAGTTGAGATTGCATCTACAGATGATGGCGCCTTTGCCTCACTTGCATTTAAGATCATGACAGATCCATTTGTTGGGCAGCTTACATTTATCCGCGTCTATCGTGGTAGCCTTGAGTCTGGCTCATATGTACACAACTCTACTAAAGATAAAAAAGAGCGTATTGGTCGTATTATGAAAATGCATGCTATCAAGCGTGAAGAGATTAAAGAGATATATGCCGGAGAGATCGGCGCTGTTGTTGGGCTCAAATATACAACAACTGGTGACACCCTCTGTGATCCTTCAGATAAAGTAGTACTAGAGCGTATGGACTTTCCAGATCCAGTTATCTCTGTTGCGGTTGAACCAAAAACAAAAGCAGATCAAGAGAAGATGGGTATTGCATTAGGCAAACTAGCTGCTGAAGATCCATCTTTTAGAGTACATACAGATGAAGAGTCTGGTCAGACTATCATCTCTGGTATGGGTGAACTTCACCTTGAGATACTAGTTGATCGTATGTTTAGAGAGTTTAAAGTTGAAGCTGAAGTTGGTGCACCTCAAGTTGCATACAGAGAGTCTATCAAAAAAGAGGTAGAGCAAGAGTACAAATACGCAAAACAGTCAGGTGGACGCGGTCAATTTGGTCATGTCTACTTGCGTATCAAGCCAGGTGAGCCTACTAGCGGGTTTGTCTTTACCAACAACATCAAGGGTGGCTCGATTCCAAAAGAGTTTATCCCTGCTGTTGAGAAGGGGTGTAATGAAGCTATGCAAAATGGTGTACTTGCAGGATACCCTCTTGAAGATGTTGAGGTTGAGCTGTATGATGGCTCATACCACGATGTTGACTCGTCTGAAATGGCATTTAAACTAGCTGCCTCTATGGGCTTTAAAGCTGGTGCTAGAGCTGCTGATCCTGCTATCTTGGAGCCTATGATGAAGGTTGAGGTTGAGGTTCCTGAAGACTTTATGGGTGATGTTATAGGTGATCTTAACCGTCGTCGTGGTCAGGTAAACAACATGAGTGATCGTTCAGGCAATAAGATAGTAGACGCTTTTGTTCCACTATCTGAGATGTTTGGCTACTCTACTGATCTACGATCAGCCACTCAAGGTCGTGCTACTTATGCTATGGAGTTTGATCACTATGCAGAAGTACCACGCAATGTTGCAGAAGAGATTATCAAAAAACGAAACGGGTAATTTTCTACGCTATACCTCCAGCTTCTACTTTAGAGGCTGGATCTTACTCTCTTATAAGTTTACCTACACTATCAATAACCATATCAGAAGTTACACGCTTCATACAGTCATGGTGTCCTAGTGGACATGTGCGTTTCATACATGGTGCACACTCTATATCTACTCTAACAATGCTACTTTTTGGATTACGCCACTGCGAAGTCTCATCTGATTTAGTTGAGCCAAAGATCGCCACTGTAGTGACACCATAAGCAGCTGCTACATGCATAGGTCCGCTATCATTTGTAATCAAAAGATCAAGTGAGGCGATAGATGCTATAAGCTCCTCTACTGTTGTCTCTCCTGCTAGATTGAGGTAGTTGGATACACCTAAATCGACAAGATGCTTCTCTATCTCATCTGCCACTACTCTCTCGTTGGAGCTACCAAATATAAGTATGTCATATCTATCACAAAAGTGTGCCGCAACCTCTGCAAAACGCTTAGGCTCCCACCTCTTAGCAGAACCGTAAGTGGAGCCTGCGTTTATGCCTAAAAGTGCTCTAGGGCTACTATGTGGCTCTACGAATAACCGTAATCTACCTGGCTCTACTGCTTTACTAGTAGCTACATCAATAAGCTTCTGGTACTGCTCTACTAGATGTATCCCTTTTGAGACTGCCACACTTTTAAGAAGTAATATATCAGCGCTTATGCTCTTTTTGGAAATTGTAATTGGCGTATCTGTCAACTTTAACAGAAGATTGGCATATATATTGTCTCTAAAACTTATAGCTATGTCATGAGGACCTATCTTTTTGGCAAGAGAGTATGTGCTAGCCACCCTCAAGAGACTCTTTTTAGTATGATCAATATAGCTAGCAACACATAAAGGATGATGCTTTAATGCCTCTATAGACACAGCTGAACCTACAAGTGTAAGTCTAGCTTGTGGGTAGCTCTCACACAAACTCTCAATAGCAGCACTAGCCATAACTCCATCACCAAGCCAGTTTGGTAAAATAAGCAAGATTTTCATATATTATCCTCTATGAGATAGATAGGTGCAGCACCTATAAGTAGCGTATTGGTTATAAACTTCTTACCACTCATATCTACAAACTCATACTCTGATGAGAAGTATCTTCTCTGCTCGCTGCCACCACTCCAAAAAATCCGTATAGTAGAGCTATCTCTTTGAAGTAGCATCTCAAAAAGATCTCTTTTTTGTGCTAGTGTTATAAACTCTGAGCCATCAAGCACTGCTACAAGTGTCTTAAAGGCATAAAATGCCTCTCTTTTGCGCAGAGTTGAGCCTCTAGCATCAACAAGCCCATATCCAGAAGCTATCAACTGATGCCAAAAGACACTCTTGACCTGTTTAGATGCTAGTGCTAAAAGAAAATAGCGAACCATATAACAGCTATACTCACTCTCGCTAACAGCCTCTTTTTCGCTAGTAGGGGCATATGGAGCAGTACCTGTTAGTGGATAGTTAGTCTCTGTTATATATAGCGGTACCCTCTGCTTAAGCGCAATAAGCGATGATAAAAGGTTGATTTTTGATACCAGATCAAACCCCAACTGACTTCTCTCAGGTGCACCTCTGCGATCTACATATAGAAGTGAACTTATAGCATCAAACTTTAGCCTAGAAGATAAGACATGGGCAAAAAAGTGGTACTCAAAATCTATCACTCCACCACCAATTAGTAAAAGATTAGGATACTCTTTGTTGCGTAAATCAAGAGCACTTTTGTAAAATAGCAGATACTCATCAACGCTCCAAAAGCCCCATTTTGCCCTATTGATAGTTGTTCCGATAACAAACTCATTACTATATGGTGACAACACTTTAAAGATAGTTTCAAAGCTCTTCTGGCGCAACTCCTCATCAACTACACTCTCTCTATCTTGCATCAACACAAAGAGTATTTTAGTATCACATCTTTTACAAAACTGCTCAACACTTCTAAGTGAGTCTAGCTCCCACATCTTAATGCGAATCTCTATCTTTTTTACACCAAGCTCACCTATCATCTCTAAAGTCTCTTCACCATAACGCAACGGGTCGACAACAAGAGCTACAATATCTGCGCTGGTGTACTCTTTTGCTCTTCTAAAAGGGGTAGCCAGTAGGGCTAGAGGTAAAAAGATCAGCGAGTAAAGAGCTGTCCTAATAAGTGAACCTGTCACCATTTTTCTGCTCTTTTTTTTATATCTTTTATCTTTTAGCTGATATGGTTGATCTGAATAGTGATCCCACTCATAAGGATTCTGCACCGCCTACTCCTTTGTGCTTCTAAATCAATCTAGTATCTTATCAGATATCTAACCAATATAACTATTCATTGCCATATTTTTAAAAAATAATCTAGAATTTGGGTCTTATCCGCACTTACCTGGTGCACACTTCATCTGTGGATCGTTTTTCATCTCACTATCACCACACTTTATGCTTAATCTTCCACTTTCTGAGTCACGGACACACTCATTTAGCTCCTTAACAGACTCTGCACCTATAACACACCCGCGTCTTGAGTCTGATTCACGCATCTGCTCTAGCATGTTGCTCTTCTTTTTTACAAGTACCACATTGCCATCCATCATGCTAGCTCCACATTTGCCAGGTCCACACTTCATGCCACCTTCAGTCAAAGACTCTTTCTCACCACTATCTGAACTACATCCAGCAAACACCAAAGCAGCTACTGTAACTGCCATAACTATAGATATCTTCATGATCTTAACCTTTTTTAGTGTAAGTATATGATAACTCTGTGCAAAAAGTGTGTAGAGACTAAGTGTGTGTAAACTCTGATACAATCTTTTTGAGTGCCTCTATCTTGTCTGGACTGTGGAGCAAGAACTCTATATCTCTTTGCAGTCTGCCTATCTCATACTCTGTCTTTTGTGCTACAAATATGGAGCTATATGTGGTCTCTTTCTGACTCTCATCTAAAAGCAGCTCCTCGTAGAGCTTCTCACCATCTCTAAGACCTGTAAACTCTATGTTGATCTCATCCTCTTTAGCATATAGCCTAATCATCTGCTGTGCAAGATCTACTATCTTAACAGGCTCTCCCATATCTAATATAAAAAGCTCACCGCCCTTAGCTATAGATGCTGCTTGAAGCACTAGTTGACAAGCTTCTGGAATCAACATGAAGTAGCGTACCATTCGCTCATCGGTAACCGTAACTGGTCCTCCACTCTCTATCTGCTGTTTAAACTTAGGTATGACACTACCACTTGAGCCAAGCACATTACCAAAGCGCACTGCTACTATCTCACACTCCATACTATCGACATTGCTAGCATAGAGCTCTGCAACACGCTTAGTTGCGCCCATAACACTAGTGGGTCGCACTGCTTTGTCTGTTGAAATTATCACCAGCTTTGGTACAGAGTTTGCTATGCAACTATCTATAACATTTTTACTGCCTATCACATTGTTGATTATGGCAATATGTTGATTCTCTTCACACAATGGCACATGTTTATAGGCTGCTGCATGTATTACTATATCGGGGGCAAACTCACTCAAGGCATTATCCAAAAGCTCTCTATCGACCACACTAAACATAGCAAGTGAAGCATTTTTAATCTGCTCACCTATGGAGTAGAGATTGTACTCACTGTGATCTATAAGCAACATACTACATGCACCAAAAGCCTCACACTGTCTTGCTATCTCACTGCCTATGCTCCCGCCTGCTCCTGTAATAGCCACTCGTTTATTTGAGATAAAAGAGGCTATGGTTGGGGTGTCTAAATCTTGTGGATGACGCGCCAAAAGGTCCTCTATCTTAAGCTCCTCTAGCTTCTTGTTGTCTGAGCCAAGCAGGCGTGAAAGACGGATATCTCTAATGCCGTACCCAGAGAGCTTATCTGCTAGCTCTTTGAGCTCTTTTTGAGCCATAGAACTTGTGATTATAGCTGCATGTATACTGTTATCTCTGATAATCTGTTCTGCTTTTGATAGATCATAAACTCTGATATTTGCTATAAAACTCCCAATATTTTCATGCTCATCTGCTGAGGCTATGATGGCAACTATATGGTACGGTATCTGAGACTCTAGTGAGCTTTTGATGATATTGGCCGTTGAGGCATTGGCACCATAAATGATAGCTTGTGTCTGAACCTGATCACTATCTTGCTCAAGCATTAGACGCTTTGAAGCACGCAATATCCCTATGGCAAAAAGTGATAAAAATAGATCTATAGCGATAGTGCTTCTTGGAAAAGGGCTAAATAGATCTGGCAGCAGTAGATAGATGAGAGCAAAAGCGGAATATGCTACAACATGTGCTTTGATGATATTTTTAGCATCTTCAAACCCAAAAAATCTCCACACTATAAAATAGCACCTAAAGTAGTACATAGCGGCTACTTTAAGAGCTATAAGCAGTAGCGCAACTGCAAAAAAGTTATCTAAAAAACGGGGCTCTATGTTAAAGTTGAAACGAAGAGCATAGGCAAAAAGTAGAGTAAAAACTGATAGTAAAATATCGGTCAAGATAAAAAATAGCACTCTTTTTTTTGCTGTAGGACGCAATATTTTACTCATAAGCACTCTCTTATGATAGATGATATATGCTCTATATCACTACGCTCTAACTCTGTTCCACTAGGTAGACACAATCCACTCTCAAATAGTCTTTGAGAAGTGCCATCTATAACAGATAGCGACTCTTTAAAAAGTGGCTGCATATGCATGGGTTTCCACAACATGCGTGCCTCTATATTGTTTTGATCTAATGCTTTTATGATCTTCATAACACTGCTGTTAGTAAGTGTTAGTGTTGTTAGCCATCTGTTACCGCGTGAGTTTTCTATCTCTGGCATAAACTCCACACTATCACCTAACTCTTCGCCATACCATGAAAAAATCTCTCTAGCTTTATGGACTCTGCTCTTAAGAACCTCCATCTGCGCTACACCTATGGCAGCTAAAACATTGCTCATTCTATAGTTGTAGCCATACTCTATGTGCTCATAATACGGTGCTCTCTCTTTAGCACCAGTTGCATAAAATGAGGCTCTATCTATCCACTCGCTACTATCTGATACAAGCATACCTCCACCACTTGTGGTCAATAGCTTATTGCCATTAAAAGAGAAGATGCCAAAATCACCAAATGCTCCACTCTGCCTACCGCCATAACTTGCACCAAGTGACTCTGCGGCATCTTCGATAAGATATATACCACTCTCTTTACAGATTGAGACTATCTCATCTATATGCGCCATCTGACCATATAGATGTGTCAATATAAGAGCTTTTGGTCTCTTTGGTGCTTTCTTGATAGCCTCTTTTAGCAGCTTAGGACTTAAGTTCCAGCTCTTATCTGAATCTACAAACATAGGAGTTGCATCTTGGTATAGTATAGGTGCAACAGAGCCTATAAAAGTAAACGATGATGCCAATACTATATCGTCCTTGCCTACTCCAAGTACTCTTAGAGCTAGATGAATAGCAGCAGTTGCGCTAATCGTTGCCAATGCACTCTTAGTGCCTGTATGCTCTATTATAGAGCTCTCAAATCTATCTACAAATGCTCCTAGCGGGGCTATGTAGTTACTTCTAAAAACCTCATCTATGTACTTCTGCTCATTTGTGCCCATGTGAGGTGGGGATAGAAAAATTTTACGACTCATGATTTCTTGATTCTGGCAGATAAAGCTCTGCCTCTCCATCTATAACAACTCTATTTTTAACTCTACATAGTGTCTGAAAAAAGACTCTTCTACGCTCTAAATCTACACTCTTTACAATCACAATGGCCTCCACTGTATCGCCTATGTAGACGGCTCTTTTAAACTGTAGAGACTGAGAGACATAGACAGACCCTTCACCAGGCAGCTTGGTACCAAATAGTGCAGAAAAAAATGATGCTGATAATAGACCGTGTGCGATTCGTCTCTTATATCTTGAGCTGGCAGCATACTGCTCATCTAGATGAACTGGATTTCTATCGCCAGATATGCCCGCAAATGCTTTGATGTCTGCATCTGTAATACTCTGAGAGTATCTAGCCTCCATACCAACTTCTATCTCTTCAATAGATAGCTCTTTGCTATAAATCGACATAGCCCCTACCTCCTTCGCTTAAGGTTCTCTTTGGTTAGCTCAATGGCTGGGTTACCAAAAACTGTCATACCATCTGGTACGCTCTTAGTCACAACAGCGCCAGCCCCTATAACCGCACCTCTACCAATAACCAAAGGTCTATCTGCTCTACCTTGTTTGATGATGGCTCCTGTTCCTATGTATGCATGATCTCCTACCGTTACATTACCATTACATCGAACAGCTGGTGCAAATGTGACATAATCACCAATAGTGCAGTCATGTGCTACATAGCTATATATGTTGGCATGAAATGATCTGCCTATCTTTATATTTGATGTTAGAGTAACAAATGGACATAGTATTGAGCCTGAGTCCATTGATACGCTATCTAACACAATAGCGTTAGTTGCTCTAATATCTATAAGTTCTATTGAGTTTTTTAGGCATCTGTGTGTCAACTCTTCTCTTATGTTGCTATTGGCTATAGCTATGTTAACATATCGCTTCTGTGCAGGCATAGTTAAAAAGTGCTCAAACGAGATAATTTTATACCCATTAATCTCACTCTTATTGCCAATAGAGTCATCTATAAATAGTAGTTCATAATCTACACTATCACTTGACACCATATCTCTTAAAAGAGGCATAACTTCTCTACCAAAACCACTAGCTCCATATATGCCATAAATAATCTTACCCACTCTGCGACCCCCTAAATTTATCTGCTGTGACTGAATCTTGTGAGCTTATATTGTCTCTTTTGATAACTTTTAAGATAGTTAGGTATGCTATCTTGATATCTAACCATAGTGATACATGGTCTACATACCAGACATCAAGCTCAAATTTTTGCTCCCAACTTATAGCATTGCGACCATTAACCTGTGCCCAACCTGTTATACCGGGCTTAAGCTCATGTCGTCTTTTTTGTCTATCATTATATAGCTCTAGATACTCAACAAGAAGTGGGCGTGGACCTATGAAGCTCATCTCACCCTTGAGCACATTAAATAGCTGCGGCAGCTCATCTAATGAGAGTGACCTTATGATTTTACCAAAAAAATCTAACCTCTGCTCATCGCTTAGCAGATTACCGTTTTTGTCATAACCACTACTCATAGTTCTAAACTTGTATATCTTAAAAATCTTAGCATTTAGTCCAGGTCGTCTCTGCACAAATAGCAGAGGTGATCCAAGTTTAAAATAGATTGCCAAGGAGAGAAGAAGCATTATAGGGGCCAATACAACAAGCAGTATAAGTGCTAAAACTCTATCTAGTAGTGGTTTTATAACACTTGTATACATAAGGCTATATCTTCTGTTTATATATCTTTATATATGGGCTATTGGCTACTACTTCATACAGATTCCTATCATAGTTGCCAAGCACAAACATCTGTATGTAAAGAGAGTTCAGGTACCTATCATCTAAGACCAAGAACTTGCCATAACTTGCCATAAACAGTACAGAGAGTCCACTAGTAGGATCAACTTGTTGTTTATCAACTTTAACAGTACCATCTTTGAGGTTTTGGATAGTATAAAATGCTTTTAGAGGAACCTCTCTAATCCCTTTTGCTGAGTTCAAGTGCAACTTACCTGTTGCCTTATCTAGCTTGATGCTGTTGCCTATAGAGAGCATCTTCTCTGTATCTTTATAATTTGATGTCTGATAGAAAAATGCTCGTGCATATAGCTGCCCACTCTCTAAGTCGATATTACTAAAAGTCATGACAGTTGGGAGTATGTTCAACATCCTGTATGGCAAGAAAAGATAGATATCTCTTGTAGCTTGTGGCAGATCAATATCGCCATATCTAAGTTGTTCAAGATAGGCGTTTACATCAACTTGATCCTCTTGACGATTCTTAAATAGTGTATTGGCAACAATGGAGTAGTTTGAGTCCACATATGTCTCAACAGCAATTCTGCTAAGATTTGCAGCTTCAAGCTGTGAAGAGGCTGTAAGTATTCTTGAGACTATAAAGTTATCTTGATTATGCTTTCCTCCATCTATAAGAGTGTTTGTATTTGAGTAGAACCAGATAGGATATCCATAATCCCACCAGGCTATAGTGTAGTCCTTAGGATCTGAGATACTTTTGAGTTTTTGCAACACCTCAACCTCTGCCTTATTGAAGACCGTAGGTACCTTGTATGCTATGATATGTGTGATGTTTGGATAGAGCATAAGAGCGGTAAAGAGCGTAACTATAGAATACTTAACAGTTCGCTTATCACTAACTAAAGATGCTACAACATAAAATAGAAAAACTGCACTCATAGCAGCAACAGGCACAGCATACACAGTAAATCTAAGCCCACCAATTAGTGAAAATAGACCAATTCCTATAAGTGGAAGAGCCAGTATAAATGGTCTAAATTTTATAACTAAAGCTATGTAACCAACAAGCGCAACAAAGACACCGATAGTTGAGCCACTGATTCTGTTTGCCATGGTTGAGAACGGTATATCTCCAGCCTCTCTAACAGTCTGAGCTACTTGATAAAACTTCAATCCTCCACTCTCATCAACTCCTCGTATAGCGTATCCAGCTACTTTTGCCCACACAAGTGCAAAAACATTTCCAGAGATTAGAAATGCCAAAATGGCTATAATAGAGCCTATAATAAGAGGCTTTAGCGCAAACTCTTTTTGTCTAAAAAGTAGATATAGCGCTATGATAACAACTAGTTTTATCTGCCAATCTACCCCCATAAGAGCAACACTTACAAGTATGATTGACTGGTAAGTAAAGCTCTCTTTTGTATGAAAGATAACCATATATACCATATATATCAACCCCATAGCGTAAACTATAGAGAGACCAGCATCGTATAAAAATGGATAGAGCAAGATAGCAAGTGCCGCAAAAAGAGCGTTATGAAGTGACTCTTTATGAATAGTTCGCATTAAAAAGTAGAGTATGAACATCGGAGCCATAGCAGAGAACATGTCAGTATCATAATAACCGACCATAGTTCTGTTGTAGTAGCTCCAAGTAATAGAGCCTAAAAGTGCCGCAAAAAAGCCCCAACTAGTAAGACTGTAGAGTCTTGCTATTAAGATGATAGGTATCACAACTAAGCTAGAGACAACAGCGGGCATATATAGCACAATGCTCTCAATAGAAAACGGCAGAAGCTTTGCTGCCCAGTATGTGAAAAATACGGTGCCATAAGAGTACATATCCATAACACGCGGATTGTGTTCAAAATTGCCATTTAGCTCATGCAGAGCACTTGTTGCCCATAAATAGCCATCATTTGTATTGATCATGAGCTGATCATTCCAGTGAAAGCTCTCTGCATCACCAAACTGATAGACCCATATCATCCGTATAGCCATACTGAAAGTGTACGCTACAACCATTAACAGTACTACATAGACACTTTTAAGGTTCTCTTCTTCGGTCTTAAACATTACCTACCTTTAACTCTTTTATAATACTCTTTAACCTATCTGTCAAGATAGAGATTGTATGATTTTTAAGTAGGTAATTATAGCCATTTTTTCCTATTTCTTTTAACTCTGCTCTACTCATGTGGCTATAATCTTCTATAGAGTTAGCAATTTTATCTACATCTCTGCCTTTTACAACAGTTCCAGCAGATGCTAGCTCAATAATATTCTCATCTATATCCGATACAAACAGTATGGGCTTTGCACATGATAGATACTCGTAGATCTTATTCATACTGATCCCGTAGCGATAAAGCGGAAGATCTCTAAGTCCAACATATAGCAGATCTGCATCAAATAGATAAGATAGAAGTTCATCTTTTGGCAGAGTATCTACAAATAGCACACTCTGCAAACCTTCACACCTCTTAGCAAGTCTGTGCCTCTCTACCCCATCACCTATAAGCGTAAAATGTATATTTTCTCTATCTTTTAGATAGTGCGCTGTATCTATAAGCAGATCTAGATCATTTGCTACACCCATAGCACCAGCATAGACCACATTAAACTTATTTGGTGCCAAAACAGTCTGCTTGGAGTGCTCTAGCTCTTTTATGGTTGCGCCATTTGGTATCCATACTATCTTTTTATCTAACACACCTAAAGACTCTATGTAGACATGTGCTTTTGGTAGCAAAGTGATTATCTTATCTGCTCTTTTATACAGATAGCGCTCTAAAAATGCTAAGATCACTATAAAGGGGTGATATTTTGACATACCCATATCTATCAGGGTTTGTGGCCACAGATCTCTAATCTCCATGACAAAAGGGGTCTTATATCTTTTTGCTAACTTAAAAGCAGCATACACAGCAAATAGATGTACAGATGAGCCTATGATAAGATCGGGCTTTGGTAGTTTTAATTTTGGCAACAAAAAGAGAGCTTTTTGTGTATAAGAGAGCATATTTATAACTCTTTTTATGCCGTTTGAAGTGTAAGGTGGTGTCTTAAGCCAGACAAACTCTACGCCATCAATATCTTCAACAAGATACTTACTTTCGCCATACTCTCTCATCTCTTTTAGTTTAGAGTAGTGAAAACTAGAAGCCACAATAACAACATTGTGTCCACTTTTAACAAGTTCTTTTGCCATATCATAGTGCCTTGTTCCTCCACCCATATCTGGCGTTAGTGCATGATGGTTTAAGATCCAGATATTCATCTTATGATATCAACAGCTCTGCTATAATTTTTTTACTGGCCATGCCACCGCCATAGAGATCTACATTAAACTCCTTGTTAAACTCGTAACTCTTGTAAGCATCTAAAATCTTAACCCTATCAGCTCCAACTAAGACATTGAACCTATTGTCTATAAGCTCAACCCATTCGGTCTCATCTCTTAAAGTTATACATGGTTTCTCAAAAAAGAATGCCTCTTTTTGCAATCCTCCACTATCTGTCATAACTAGTTCACAGTTATCTATCAGCCACACCATCTGCAGATACCCCACAGGATCTATGATCATAAAATCTATGTTTATATTATTGCTCTCTAAGATTTTTGCTGTTCTTGGGTGTAGTGGCACTACTACTTGTCTCTCTTTGTTTATCTCATTGAGTGAATCTACTATAGACTTGAGCCTACTTAAATCATCTGTATTTTCTGCTCTATGTATGGTTGAGAGAATATACTTATCATCTATCTCAAAATCTGGCTTTACCGATAGATCTCTATAAAACATAGCTCCATCTTGCATGACATCGCCACTTTTTACTGTCTTACAGTCTAAGTTACTATAACCCTCATCCATAAGATTTTGCATGGCTGTATCTGTTGGACAAAATAGTACCTGACTGACCCTATCGGTAAGAATTCTATTGATCTCCTCTGGCATCTTTGTGTTGAAACTTCTCAGTCCAGCCTCTATGTGAGCTAGTTTGATATGCAATTTACTTGCAACAATGGCTCCAGCTAAAGTTGAGTTAGTATCGCCATATACCAAAACCCAATCAGGCTGCTCTTTTAGCACCACTTCTTCGATTTTTTCTATCATCTGCCCTGTCATTGCACCATGGCTCTTACCACCAATGCCTAAAAAATAGTCTGGTTTTGGTATCTTCATCTCATCAAAAAAAATATCGCTCATGTTTGCATCATAGTGTTGACCAGTATGGACTATGGTCTCACTAATATTTTTATGTTTTAAAATCTCTCGACTTATAGAACCAGCCTTAATAAATTGTGGTCTTGCCCCTAAAATTGTTACTATTTTCACTACTCTAACTCCTCATAAAGTCTATATAACTTAACTTCTTCCATATGCCAATTATACCTCTCAAGTACCGCTTTTTTACCATTTTTGCCCATCTCTTCTGCCTCTTTTGGATTGTTGATGATATAGCTTATCGCCTCCGCTATGGCTTCTGGACTGAGTGGGTCAACACATATTCCACAATCACTCTGCTCTACTATCTCTTGCCACAACTCTATATCTGAAGATACAACAGGTAGTCCTGCAGCCATATACTCAAACATCTTTACCGGTAGTGCATCTAAATAGTTGCTTATTGGGTGCAGGGTAACTACGCCTGCTTTAGAACGACTCAAGATATCCGCAACATCTGCTCGATCTAAAAAACCAAGCTCATTAACACTACTCCACCCCTTATAGGCTCTAACTTCAACCTCCACACTCTGCTCACTAAATCTTCCAGCTAAGTTGAGCCTTACCGTACCAATCTGTCCTATCGCTCCAACAAGCTCTTTAATGCCACGCACTTTTGCAATGGCACCTATGTAGCACACTTCATCTTTTTTCATACTCCACGCTGTTTTGTTTGCTAGCTCTTCAACTATGGGAAAGTTATTGATATCTACACTACTGCTATTGATATGTAAAAATTTCTCTTTTATGTATGGTGTTGCTGCTACTATAGCATCAAATTTTTTACAAGCATAACTCTCATACCAACCAACAGTTTTAGATAAAATTTTGAGTAAAAACTTATTTAGATATGGCTTGCTAAGTAGCTGTTTTGGCAGATCTTCATGGGCATCAAATATGACTTTTTTTCCAAGCTTTTTTAGCTTTAAGCCAACGGGCATAAGCTCTGGATCATGGAGGTGATATATGTCACTATCTAGCTCAACTGCTCTGTTGTAGACTTTTTTAACAGTTGTTGTCATGCGCGACACCCTGCTACCAGTTTTTGCACCGATATCAATTATGTTCACATTATTTTTCTCTTCATCACCAAGACCATCGGCCACCACCAAACTAACATTATAATTGCTAATCTTAGCTAGCGAACTACACTCTTTTATAAATATACGGGTGTCATATCTTGGGTGTGCTGATGTTAGATGGGTTATACTAGTTTTCATTTTTCTCCTTAGGCTAGTAAAATTTTTTAAGAGCTAATTGTATTTCTCTAAATACAGCTCTATAGTCTTAATCACACCTGAGTTAAAACTCTCATCAGCTTTTCAGCCAAGCACAGCTTTTTTAATTATAAAAGATTATTTTAGCCCTTCTTCTTTACAATATGCCATAATTGCCCCTACTCTACAGTTGTCGTAAACAGTTTTTTCCATAGCAATACTGCTCTTTTATCATCTCTTTCTGATAAAATTAGCTCCCTATTTCTCTCTTTGTCTTCTTCGCCTTGAAAAATAAAATCTTCAAAATTCATGTTTTTAAGAGACTCTGTACTATACACATCGACACTATTATCTTTGTAGTACTTAAAAGGAGTTGTTGTATCACTTATATAAACTTTTTTCTTTAAGATAAAAAACATAAGTTGATTCCCAAGTCCTTGTTGCCTTTTGTGATTTAACACACAAATGTCTACAGAATTGATAAAGTCAAGATACTCATCAAAACCCATGTATTCTAGTACCGGCTGGAACCGATCTCCAAAAATCTTCTCCCCCTCGTCAATAACATTATCAACATATGCCTTAGTGCCACCATAAGATAGTATCGAGTATATCTCTATATCTCTATTGCAAAATTTTTCAAGCAATTCAAATGCTTCTATATGCTCATTTGAAGGATCGGCTGAATTTCCTACAAGAACTCTTATCTTACCCTCACTCTTTGGTGTCGATAACTTTGTTATTCTGTCTATATCCACAGGACTCGGATACCATACTTGTGCCCACCGTGCATTACTTTTATAAACCTCTACGATTTTATCGTAATCACCCTTAATGCAAGAAGCAATCAGTGGTATTCTCTTTATTGTCCAATGCCTTAAAAGTTCTATGAAATTATCTTTTATGGAGTTAGTTTTGTATTTATAAAAATACACATCTGCTCCCCATGGAATCCAGACCATTTTGTTAAATACACTAGGATAAAAAAGAATTAAAGTCGCCATCAATACAGGCTTATTCAACTGATGCATAAGCACCTGCTCTGCTTCTTCAAATCTTTTTTTATAGTTAAAAAAAATATTTCTACTTTGCGTTACAGTACAATTGTTTTGAGAGTTATAAAATTCTACAAATTTACTCTTTTTATTTGCACACAAAATGATAAAGAAATGTTCATTCTCATCAAAATGCTCCCTGATAAAACTAACAAACTTATGTGTGTAGGGTCCATCACTAAATATATGTAAAAATTTATACTTGTTAATCACTTTTTCACTCCGCTTGCTAAACTATAGTACCAATTGAATCCATATATTAATAATAATATTGCTAAAACTACATAAATCACTAGAACTTCCTTTAGAGGCATATTTAGAATACCTGCTCCAATTACAAAAGGTAATATTCTTACTAATGTATACATTATTTCTAAAATAAAAGCTTTTTTTTGTTGGTTGTATATATGTGGTATATTTGCAAATGGAGATACTACAAACACAAAGAGGAGCCAAGGAGCCAAAATTTGTATATATTCACCAGCTACCCTCCACTCCTCACCAAAAACAAATGCAAAAATATCATCTATAAATATAAATACTGGTATCATAGGAATTGTAAAAATAATCAACTTTTTAACCGTGGCTACAAATAAAGTTTTTATCTCTCTTCCCTGCGCATGCTCTTCTGCCATTTTTTGCCCCAAGACATTAAATATAGAGGCAGATATTAAAGACAATGGTGCTTGAATAATTTTTAATCCAAATGCGTATAGTCCAAGAGTATAGCTACCGTAAAAAAATGGGATTAAAAATATTGGTATATTTGCTGAGAGTGTATTTAGAAATGTATGTGGCATACTATATTTTGGAAAATTGATATACCTTCTTGCTAAAGCTTTCATTTTAGATAGTGATGGTTTAAGTTTTTTAGCCTTAAATGATTTAAAATTAATATATAGCATAGTCAAACTAGATATAAAATAGCCAAGGATAAATCCAAAAATTAACCCTGTTTTAACACTAAGTAATGTAATCAATGCGATACTTACAATTGACTCAACAGTTGTTTTAATTACTCTTTGAGATGACATTAGTTTATAGTTTTTTATCCTATTGTTGTATCTATCAAATACATTATTGAACGCTATAAATAAAACAGTTACTGGCAGTAGATAGTAGATATAAGAAAATTGATAGATAGTGTTTATGCCGACCATAGCAACCATGTAAAATAGAGAAACCATCAAAGACAGCATAAGAGATAAGCAAACCAACTGATAGCCTGTGCTATTTCTTTTAGGTAAAATTATGCTTAGTTCATACTTAGCAGTGGTTAATACAGCCATAATGCTAACGATGCCAATAAATAGAGCTAATGCACCAAAATCTTCTGGTGTGTAGAGTCTTGTGAGTATTGGGCTTATGGCTATGGGGATTGCTTGTGCTATTGTTGTGCCTGTCATAAGCGTTAATACATTGCGACTAAATTCTGATTTTGGTTTTAATTTATTGAGCATTTTTTAGCTTTAAAAATATAGGAAACCTAGGCTTTTTGTATTTTGTTAGTCCTTTATGTTTAAAAAGAACTACAGAGCCTATGGCTGGTGGATCTGCTCTTTGTGCATCTGTAAATCCTGAACCTATTTTAAATAGCAAGCCACTATTTAGACGACAGCGTAATGCTCCAAGTAGACCTTTGTACTTGCCCCTGCCTTCTATGTACTCTACTACACGACACTCACTATCTTGGTAGCTTGTAATCTTTAGAGCTCTTGATGTTCTTGAGGCTATATAGGGTGCTGTTGGATCACGCACTACTACACCCTCACCGCCTTTAAGTTTCACCTCCTCTATGAATGCATCTAAGTGTGATCTGTCTTTTATGGCTATCTGAGGAGTGCGTTTAATAATATCGCTCTCATACGGCTTAAGCTTAGATAGTCTCTGAAAAAGATCACCATCTGTATCTGGAATCTCAAAGATATAGTGAGCAATATATCTCCAGCTATCACTTGGCACCTTATCTCTAACTACAGAGCTGATATATTCAAAATCACCCCTTTGGCTCCAGAGCTCTCCATCTATCTTAAATGGTGGATATTTTTCTGTAAACCATGCTGGTGCATGGATAATTTTGCCGCCCCTACTTATGAGGTTTTTACCATCCCAATAAGCTCTTATGCCATCTAGTTTTTCGCTCATAACCCAATCTGTAATATTTTGATCTTTATAAGTTTTAAGTAGCAATAGTTCTGGTTTAGCAGAGTGTAAAAAAGTACAGATCAGTAGAAGTAGAGCTATCTTGATCACAGCAGTGCTACCTCTAACTCTTCTTCAAGCAGTCTGTATCTAGCAAACTCATCTTCTGCCATATTGTTCTTAAATTTTAATGTATTTCCGCCTATGCCGACCCAACCTATGCGTTTTGCAGGTACACCTACCATCAGTGCGTAAGGCTTAACATCTTTGTTGATCACTGCACCACTTCCTATGAGTGCATACTCTCCTATGGTTACACCACATACTATGGTAGCGTTAGCTCCTACAGTACACCCTTTCTTCAGTAGTGTCTTTTTAAACTCGTCTCGTCTAACTATAAAAGCTCTTGGATTTATGACATTGGTAAAGACCATTGAGGGGCCTAAAAATACATCATCTTCTATCTCTACACCTTCATAGATAGAGATATTGTTTTGCACCTTTACCCCATCTCCTACTATCACTCTAGGTCCAACTACACAGTTCTGTCCAAATGAGCAGTTATTACCTATGGTTGTATCATTTAGTATGTGACAAAAGTGCCATATTTTACTATTTATGCCTATGTTTGCACCCTCATCTACATAAGCTGATGAGTGGATATATGGTGGTTTTGGATCCATTTTTATGCCTCTTGTTTATAAAGTTTTTGCAACATAAGCTGTATAGAAACTCTGTTGTTAAACTCATTTTTATTGATAGTGTAGCTGCATGTAAAGTGACCCTCTTTAGGCTTCTCTACCCTATGATGGAAAGCTATAAGATTAAGATTTTGTTTACCCTCTTGAAGTTCAAGATCTACTCTGCTATGGTTTTTCTGCTCTCCCATATAGCTAACAGAGAGCACTTTTGCATCTTTTGCCAAAAAAACAGGGCGTGGATTTGCCTCACCATATGGCTCAAACCTATCGAGTATATCTAGTAACTCAAAATCTATACTCTGTGCATCAAGCTCACCAAATATCTGCTCTTTTAAGATAAAATCATCTGCTCTAAGCTTTAGAGCTTCCATGTTAATAGCTACTCTAAACTGCTCCAAATTATCTATACTCAATGACAATCCAGCTGCCATTTTATGCCCGCCAAAACGATCTAGCAATCCATGTTGTGTACTCATAAGAGAGTAGAGATCTATGTTGGCTACGGATCTAGCGCTACCTTTAGCGATACCATCTTTGATACTCAGTACAATAGCTGGTCGCTCAAATTTCTGTGCTAATCTTGATGCAACTATGCCAACAACACCCTCATTCCACCCCTCTTGCGCCACTACGATAACTCTATCGTTGCTATCTATCATCTCGATAGCCTCTGATGTTGTATCAGACTCTATCTCTTTTCTCATGTTGTTAAGATGTGTGATCTGCTCAAACTTCTCATAAGCACTCTGCTCATCAGATGAGAGTAGAAACTCTAAAGCCAAGCTGGCATCTTCAAGTCGTCCAGCTGCGTTTAGCCTTGGTGCAATATTAAATGCTATATCTTCAGAGCTTAACACACTCTTATTGAGTGCTTCACGGATGATAACAAAACAGGGTCTATCTGATCTGCTCATCTGCTCCAATCCTGCTTTAAGTATCGCTCTATTGGTACCTAAAAGTGGCATAATATCTGCTACTATGGCTAGCGATAAGATCTCAAGAAACTCTGACATATCAACATCAGATTTTAGCTCTTTTTTTACAAGTGCCAATAATAACCATATGACTTGAGCACCACATATATCACTAGTTGGATAGTTATCATCATGCTGCTTTGGATCTACTATGGCATAGGCTTCTGGTAATATCTTTGGGGGTGTATGGTGGTCTGTTATGATAAGGTCTATGCCGCGCTCTTTGCATATTAGAGCTGCATCTACTGCAGCTATGCCATTATCTACTGTCACTATAAGGTCTGTGTCTATGCGCTCTAGCAGACTAGGCGATATGCCATAGCCATCTCTAAAACGGTTTGGGATGATGGCATCTACTCTATGACCTATGCGTCTAAAAAATAGCACCGCAATAGCTGTTGCACTCACACCATCAACATCATAATCACCAACTATAGTTATGCTCTGAGATAACCTTACAGCCTCCGCAATACGCCTAGAGGCTTTTGTGCTATCTTTGAGAAGATGGGGTGGATCTATATCACTTAACTTAGAGAATTTTCCATCAAAACGCTCAAGTAGTTTAGATAGGAGTCTATCTTTGTTAAGTAGATGAGACTGCACGGATTAGTGCACTTTAGAGTGATTTAGAGCAGCTTCAACAAAAGCGGTTATGGCTGGATTTGGGCTCTGAAGTCTTGATGTAAACTCTGGATGAAACTGTACACCTAAAAACCAAGGGTGATCATCTATCTCAACCGCCTCAATAAGTCCATCAGACTCACCAGTCACGCTCATGCCAGCTATCTCTAGCTCATCTCTATATGTTGGATTTGCCTCATATCGGTGACGGTGACGCTCATGTATCTGCTCCGCTCCACCATAAGCCATCTGCAACTTAGATCCATCTTTAGTATCACAACCATACTCACCAAGCCTCATAGTTCCTCCCATGGCAGATGAGTGTGTGCGCAACTCAACTGAGCCCGACTGATTGATAAAATTCTCTATAAGATATATCATAGGGTGTGATGTTTTAGCATTAAACTCTATGGAATTGGCATCACTATAGCCCAACACATGTCGCGCATACTCTACAAGAGCTAACTGCATGCCAAGACATATGCCAAGATATGGTATCTTGTTTACTCTAGCATACTCTATGGCTCTGATTTTCCCCTCAACTCCTCTAGAGCCAAAACCACCAGCCACCAGTACGCCATCACACTCCGATAGCAGTGTTTGAGCATCAGAGACCTCTATATCTTCACTATCGACCCAACAAAATTCTACTTTTGTATCTAGATGTGCGCCTGAGTGTATAAGTGCTTCTATAAGAGACTTATATGACTCTTTAAGTTCTAGGTATTTACCTACAAAACCTATAAGCACACTCTGCTTTGGAGAGACTATCTTCTTAACAAGCTCATCCCACATCTGCATATCGGGAGATAGCTCACCAAGTAGGAGCTCTTTAGCGATAGGTGTCAAGATATTTTGCTGCATAAAGCTTATAGGGACTGCATATATACTAGCAGCATCTAACGCCTCTATGACACTATCTTGAGGCAGATCACAAGAGAGAGCTAGCTTCTTTTTGAAACTTTTAGACAACTTAGCCTCACTTCTAGCTATGATCATCTGAGGTGTAACGCCTATACGACGCAACTCTTGAACTGAGTGTTGTGTAGGTTTGCTCTTGTGTTCTCCTGCAGCTTTTATGTATGGTATCAGTGTAACATGGATAAAAAATGTCCCCTCAACCTCTTTGTCATGTTTCATGAGACGAACAGCCTCTAAAAATGGCTGCCCCTCTATATCTCCAACTGTACCACCAAGCTCAACAACAAGTATATCTACACCCTCACCAGCTTTTTTTATACGATCTACTATCTCATCTACTATGTGCGGTATCACCTGTATGGTCTGACCAAGATACCCACCTGAGCGCTCTCGTTCTATAACAGTGCTATAGACCTGCCCTGTAGTAAAGTTACTTCTTTTTAAAAATGACTCATCTAAAAATCTCTCATAATTGCCTATGTCAAGATCGGTCTCTGCTCCATCTTTGGTCACAAAAACCTCTCCATGCTCCAATGGGCTCATAGTGCCTGGATCAACATTGATATAGGGGTCGATCTTAAGCATGCCAACACTTTTGCCTGAGTGCTTTAGCAGTGCTCCGACACTAGCGGCTGTAATACCTTTTCCAAGTGAACTCAACACCCCACCAGTAACAAAAATATATTTGGTCATTCTCTTCCTTAACCCTCATAGTTGTGTAATTATATCTAAATCATCTGGTATACTTCAATAAGTATTTTATAAAAAGGAGTTGTTTTCAGATGGATAGCCCGCTACACTACGCCGTAACTGCACTTGCTATATCGGTAGTTCTCAATATCATCTTAAAACGCTTTGGCATATCACAGGTCATAGGATATATACTAACAGGTACTATCATAGTCTACGCTTTTGATCTACATCATCTAAAGTACTCTCACACACTTGAGCAAGTAGCAGAGTTTGGCATAGTATTTTTGATGTTTACCATAGGTCTTGAGCTCTCTCTTCCTAGATTAAAAACATTAAAAAAGATAGTCTTTTTTAATGGCGCGCTTCAAGTAAGCATAACAGCTCTACTTGTATTTGTGGCTTCACACTATCTGTTTGGCATAGGCTTAACCTCATCGCTCATCATAGCCCTCTCTTTTGCACTCTCATCCACTGCAGTTGTCTTAAGCTACCTCAAAAGCTCAAAAGAGATACATCTACCCTACGGACAACGCTCTATGGGTATACTTATATTTCAAGATATAGCAGTTATACCGATACTTCTACTTATAGGTTTTTTAAGTAGTGATGGCGCAGATTGGCAGAGCACACTTCTATACACACTTCTTAGTGCTACTGTGATCTTGTTTGTACTCTTCTTTGTTGGCAAACCTTTAATGAACTACCTTCTGCATTTTGCAGCCGATAGTGGCGTAGAGGAGCTCTTCTTGGGCTCCGTGCTTGTCATAGCCATAGGTGCATCTTTGTTTGCTGATCTTATGGGGTTCACCTACTCTTTAGGAGCTTTTATAGCTGGTGTCATAGTTGCTGGAACTGCATATCATCATAAAGTAGAAGCAGATATAGCCTCCTTTAAAGATCTACTTCTAGGTGTCTTCTTTGTAACTGTTGGTATCAAGATTGACCTTGGATATTTTGTTGAACATGCATTTACAATCATCGGGCTACTAGTTGTGGTTATGGCTCTTAAGGCAGCTATTATCTACACCATAGTACGACTTAGTAGCGCTAAGCCAGTAGCTCTGAAAACTGCATGTGCTATCTCTCAATTGGGTGAGTTCTCTTTTGCTATCTTTGCACTAGCCTCCAATGCAAAACTGATAGATCCAGCTCTTGAGCAGACACTCATCATGATGGTTGTGCTCTCACTAGTGCTCACCCCATTTTATCTACACCGTATACACCCATACATAGCTAAAAAGTTCCAACAAAAGGGGCTCTATGATGATCTAGATCCCATATCGATGCAGCAACACCATGTTATAGTGTGTGGATACAGTACGGTTGGCAGATTTGTAGCACAGAGTTTAAAAAGTCAAGATATAAAGTATGTCATCATAGACAACTCACTAAAACATGTTAAAAAAGGGCTGGCAAAAGATGAACCGATCTTCTTAGGGGATCTCTCAAAACCAGCTATTGCAGAGGCTTTGCACACTGAAAATGCAGCAGCAGTCATAGTTACACTTGATAATGCTGAGAAGAAAAAACTTATCTGTGATACTGTCTTAAGTATAAATCCACAAGCAAATCTTGTTGTCAAGATAGTCTCACTTGAGGAGAAAAAACTGCTAGATGATCTCAACATAGACTCAATAGTCGATGGCAAAGAAGAGGTAGCAAAAACACTAGTAAAAAAATCTATGAGATGTAGAGTTAAGATATAAAAAGGGCGACTCGGGTAAAAAGGAGGGGAAAACCGAGTCGCGTATTATAAGGAGTGTATAAAATGGAACTCAAACGACTACACCTAGTCAATTGAGACAGTACAATTTTAACTACTCTCTTGTAAAACTAGCGTAAATAGCCGCGTGTATATTGATATATTGTGTTAGACTTAAGAAACATTTTTTGTGCTATCAAAAATATCTACAGCCATGCGTCCTATCATACAGGCATTATCTGAGCAGTATTTTAACTCTGCTAGATGTAGAGTAGCACCATATGGCTTTAGTAGATCTTCGATCTGTGAGCGTAGATATAGATTTGCACTTGCTCCACCCACTATGGCAAATCTTTGAGGTGGATTTGTTTTAAAATACTTTTTGAGCTTTCTCATGATATGCAAGGTTGCTATCTTCTCAAATGACGCAGCTATATCAGCATAGTCACTCTTATCTGCACTCTCAACAGCCAATCTCACAGCATTTTTAAGACCTGAGTAGCTAAATGCAAGTTCACCTCGTTTTTGTAGCGGAACAGTAAATGGGTAACTATCTCTATCTCCATCTCTAGCCAACCTCTCTATAACAGGTCCACCAGGATACCCAAGCCCCATCATCTTAGCCACCTTATCAAAGCTCTCACCAAAACTATCATCCATAGTGCTCATAACAACTCTCATTTTTGTTAGTGAATTAGCCTCTATAACTTGGGTGTGACCTCCTGAGACTAACAGAACTGTTAGTGGAAAGTTAGTGGACTCTTTTTCGATAAATAGTGAGTAGATATGACCATGTAGATGATTAATTTCTACAATAGGAATGTTAAGCGATATAGATAGTGCCTTTGCCATCATAATGCCCTCCATAAGAGTAACACTAAGTCCAGGGTTAGTAGTAACAGCAATAGCTTTTAAAGAGCCAAAGTAACTCCTGCACTCCTCTAGTATCATAGGTAAAGCTTTAGCATGTAGTCTTGCTGCTAGCTCAGGCACAACACCTCCATAGCGTGAGTGCTCTAGCTCTTGAGAGATCTTTTTATGAAAAATAACTCTTCTTGTCTCTATCTCTGTTATGGCAATGGAGCTATCATCACAGCTGCTCTCAATGGAGAGTATCACCGCATCATCTCTCGTATCTCTTTGTCTATTAAGAAGATATCATCAATAGTTTCTGGTAGCGTAGAGTAGTGCTCATAGGTCTCTAAAACCAGTTTTGATATATCGCCAAATGGTATCTGTGCCTCCACAAACTTATCTACAGCAACCTCATTGGCTGCATTGATGATGATGCCAGCGCGTGGCTCTTTAAGTAGCTCATCTTTGAGTCTCCATATAGGGTATTTTCTAGTCTCAATAGACTCGATCTCTAGAGCATTTAAACTAAGCAGATCTACACTGCCCACAATAGGCTCATCAACTTTGCCAAGAAGAGCATATGCTATAGGTAGTTGCATGTTTGCCTTGGCTAGATGAGCGGTAGTTGAGCCATCAGCAAAGCCTACAAAAGCGTGAATTGTAGAGCTTCTCTCTATGATGGCATCATACTCTATCTCCTCACCAAAAAGCCATCGCGCTTCTATGAGCTCATAAAGCTTGTTTGTCATGGTGGCACTATCTATGGTGATGCGTTGCCCCATGCTCCAGTTGGGATGTTTAAGAGCATCTTGCAAGGTAGCTTTTTCTGCTTTTTGTGGTGACACATCGCGAAAGGCTCCACCACTTGCGGTGATGCTCATCTTTGTAGGCTTTTTGCTCCTATCTAGCAGATATGAGAGTCCAAAGTGTTCGCTATCTATAGGTATAATCTTAGAACTATCTATAAATGCGCCTGCTACAACCAAAGACTCTTTATTGGCAAGTGCTACTGTTTTACCACACTCAATAGCCTTTAGAGTAGGCTTTAGCCCCACAAAGCCCACAAGAGCATTGATCACTTTGGTTGAGCTTGAGCTCTCAATAGCCTCCAGTATAGCCTCCTCACCTGCATACACATCAGAGTGATTAACCCTTGGTATATCATCTGCATTTGCTACTACTACTACGCGTGGATTGTGTACACCTATCTGATAATTTAGTAGCTCTATATTGTTACCTGCTACTAACACATCTACACTAAGAGAGAATCTTCTTACGATCTCTAGTGTATTGACTCCAATTGAGCCTGTTGAACCTAAAAGTATCATTATACCAATCCTCTAAGGAGTATCACCATCACAATGGTTGAGAAGAGATAGCCATCTATGCGATCCAACATACCGCCGTGCCCTGGCAAGATATCACCGCTATCTTTTACACCAGCAGCCCTTTTCAGGTAGCTCTCATACAGATCGCCAAAAATAGAGCTTATGCTAACGGCCAGTGTAATCATAATTGCCTTATCAAGATCTACTATATGCACTCCAAACCAGACACCAGCTATGGTTGCTATAACTACACCACCTATAACACCCTCTAAAGTTTTATTTGGAGATGTCTTGCTAAACTGGTGCTTACCGATAGTCTTGCCGACAATATAAGCACCTATATCAGTCAGCGCAACTACCACAATAAGCCACAACATAGCACTCATACCATAATCAAGATATAGTGTTAAAAAGAAGAGCATTCCAGCGGTCGGATAGGCAAATGGTAAAAATAACCGCCAATCAGTCTTTGGCTTATAGGCAGCATAGCTAGCAAAAACTACACCCATCAACACAAAAAGATCATCTGGATATGGATAGATTGCGGCAAGAAGCCAGATAATAAGAGCATAAGCAAATGATGAGTTGCTATGTAGTCCAAATAGCCTACCAGCCTCATAAAAAGCAAACATGTAGGCTATGCCAAGAGTAGTCCACACTAAGAAGAAGTTATCAATCCACCCTACAAATAGCACAAGCGCAACAAGCGCAACTCCTGTCAAAATCCTTGTTCTACTCTGTGATAATATACTCATAACCAACCTAACTTTTTAAAACAATTATACTATTTTACTCCTTTAGGTATAATCACAAAAAGATTACAAGGAGGCTACATGCCACTTTTAGAGAGTTTTGCTGTTGATCATACTATGATGAGTGCTCCTGCTGTAAGGCTTGCAAAGAGTATGAAAACACCGTGTGGTGACGATATAACGGTTTTTGACCTACGGTTTTGTAAACCAAATAAGCAGATATTGGGTGAGAGAGGTATCCACACACTTGAGCATCTTTTTGCTGGATTTATGAGAGAGCATTTAGATAGCAGTGGTGTTGAGATCATAGATCTATCGCCTATGGGGTGTAGAACTGGATTTTATATGAGTGTTATTGGGGCACCAGATAGACAAAATGTTGTGTGGGCTTGGATGGCATCTATGAAAGATGTTATGAGTGTTAAGAGTGAGCATGAGATACCAGAGTTAAATATCTATCAGTGTGGCACCTGCACTATGCACTCTTTGAAGGAGGCACAAGAGATAGCGAACTCCATTATAAGCTCAGGCATTACCATCATGGACAATAGCGACCTTGAGCTAGATTTTTCACAAGTTGAGAGGGCAGAGTAGTGAAGATTCTTATCCCCGTTGATTCAAAAGATCTAGATAGTGCAAAGCTAACAAACATTAGCGCTGAAGTAGACTGGCTCTGCATGGAGATAGTTGAGGCAAAAGTGGTCTCAAAAAAGATATATAGTAGCAGCAACGAGGCTCTTGAAGAGTGGGTTGATGCTGTTGTTGTATGTGGTGACTTTGAGCCTGTTATGGAGTTTATAGAGTCGCAAGTGATGGTACTTGTTGCTCACACTCAAAGAGAACTTGATGACATAGTAGAAGCATTTTTATTTAAGGAACTTATGGAGCTTGGTTTTTAAAGATCTCTATCTCTTAGTGGTTCTACTAAACTATTGCAAGCGATCTTATGCTCCATATCTATCTTTTTGTATCCAACAAGCTCACTCTTGCTAGCAAGCGTAGAGTCTCTGCACTCTTTTATGCTATTTAGATAGACTTTAAAGTTGTTGCGGTAAAGAGCCAACCTTGTCTTAAGTGCAATAGAGTAAGTTGTGATGATACTAGAGTTGTGAGTTAGACGATCTAGCTCCTTAAAGTACTCTAGAGTCCAAAGAGTTGGGTTTGAGCTTGGACTAAATGCATCTTGGTAGATGATATCAAACAGCCCAATTTGAGTAGCCACAAACTCTCTAGCATCCATAAATACTACCTCTATGCTGATCTGATCACTACTGTAGCTGCCAGTTGAAGCGATAGAGCTTATGATGTGACGCAAATCATCAAACTCTTGAGGATAGGCAAAGCTCTTAAGAGATGAAACAAGAGTGTGGTCTAGCTCTACAGATAGTATCTCAAGCTTCATATCTATAGAGTGTTGTTGCAGATAGTAGACAGTAGCAAGTGTGTTAAAGCCCAATCCAAAACAGATATCTAAAATCCGCACACTATCTCTGCCTTTAACTGCCTCCATAGCAGGTATAACATGCTTATACAAAGACTCACTCAATGCACCATCAGTTACAGAGTGATAGTGCTCCTCAAACTCTGCGCTATAAGCTGTAAAACTGCCATCTTTACACTCTATGCTATCTATCATCATCTACCCTTGATCTTCTCTAGCCACTCTTTAAGCTTAAGCTCAAAACCTATGCTGCTTAGCTCTACAAATCTGTGTGGCTCTTTAAGGTAGTTCTGCTTAACCCAACCACCGCTATCGTGTGGATACAGA
>Ga0256834_1000437_pt1 | contig 30286 bp, 28 predicted proteins | sample 4281140metaG_FD_190536 | JGI IMG/M metagenome (GOLD analysis project Ga0256834, IMG submission 190536) | Hydrothermal vent microbial communities from East Pacific Rise, Pacific Ocean - 4281-140 | ecosystem: Environmental > Aquatic > Marine > Hydrothermal vents | place: Pacific Ocean: East...
CACCCCCCGCGAGTCTCTGTAATTCGCCCCTACGACACCTGCCCAGGTGGCGGAATGGTAGACGCGCTAGCTTCAGGTGCTAGTGTCCTTACGGGCGTGGAGGTTCAAGTCCTCTCCTGGGCACCAATTAACTTTCTCATACATTCTCATATCTACTCAAAATCATTGATTTTTTACCGATTTTGTGATCCGCTCCTGAACATAGCTTACCACCACATACCCCACTTTCTCGTCTAATAGTGGGGTACAAAAGTGGGGTACAATTAGCATGTATAGGAGAAGATACCCCACTTGGCCCTTTCTGAATTCAAAATACACAAGGCAAAAACCAAAGATAAGCCGTACAAATTGTATGACACGTTGGGGCTTTTCCTGTTGGTCAATCCAAGTGGTTCAAAACTCTGGCGGCACAAATATAAATACATGGGAAAGGAGCGGTTAATTACCCACGGATCCTACCCAGCAGTTAGTTTGGCCAAGGCACGGCGGCGGCGGGACGAGGTTAGAGAACAGCTAGAAGATGGCGTCGATCCCGCCACTCAACGCAAACTCGATAAAATCAACGCCGAAACCCAAGCCAGGACTACATTCAAACTGGTTGCCGAAGAATATCTCGAAAATTCGAAAGAACGCGGTTTAGCGCCTTCAACTATGAAGAAAAAGCGCTGGTTCTTGCTAGACCTTGCATCACCATTGCACAAACGGCCAATAAACGAAATCACCTCTGCAGAATTGCTGTACCTTCTGAAATCCATTGAAAAGAGCGGGCGACGTGAAACAGCCAAAAAGATGCGGGGTGCAATTTCAGCAGTGTTCCGTTTGGCGATTGTGACACTTCGCGCTGAAACGGATCCAACGTTACCGTTACGGGATGCACTATTGCCACCAAAACCCGTAGGGCGGGCGGCGATCACTGACGAAAAGAAGTTCGGCACATTATTGCGCGATCTAGAGGAATACACAGGTTGGCGCATTCTGGTTGATGCACTTAAATTTCAAATCCTGACCATGACACGGCCTGGTGAAGTGCGTGGCGCCAAGAAGCAAGAGATTGATCTAGAGAAACGCACCTGGACCATTCCCGCCGAGCGGATGAAAATGCGCCGTGAACACGTCATCCCACTTTCAGATCAAGCGCTGGAAATTGTCGAAGAAAACTGGCCCAAGATTAAAGACGTTGAGCTTTTATTTCCGTCATTGATTTCCAATCGGAAATGGTTATCTGATAATGCCTTCAACTCTGCCTTACGGCGCATGGGTTACGAAAGGAAAGAAGTGTCAGCCCACGGCTTTCGAGTAACTGCCAGCACAATTCTAAACACACGTGGCTATGAACCAGACGTCATTGAGGCCGCATTAGCCCACCAAGACAAGAATGTAATTCGCCGGACATACAACCGTTCAATCTACTGGGATCAGCGGGTGAAGTTGATGCAGGATTGGGCGGATTTGGTGGATGAGTTTAGGGGTATTGACTACGATCATTGATATTTTGACAATATCATCACTGGGTATGTATTTCGGAATTCCCTGCAATTAGTCCACCCATTGGGCAGCCTGTCGAAGTGGTGGCACATAGTTCTGCGTCATCGTCCTGTCAGCTTTGATAACGCTCCGTTGATCGGTCGACATTCAGGGCAGATCACGCCCGACGCTGGCTCACTAAATATGTCTCCCTCAGATGGGCTACCGCTTTGAGCTTGGCGTCGGCATCACCACTTTTTTGAGTTCACGTCCCGCAGCATGGCATTATCCAGCATCTGCTCAGCCAGAAGCTTTTCAACCGGGCGTTCTAGGACTCCAAAGCGCGCAGCATCCGAGGGCTACATTCCGCCATACTTGCTTTTGCACTTGTAGAACGTGCCCTGGCTGATCCCGTGCCGTCGGCACACATCCGCTGTTTTCTCGCTGGCTTCATGTTCCTTGATCATCTGAATAATCTGTTCGTCGGTGAATTACTTCTTCATTTGTCCGTCCTTTGTTTGGGCGAACTCTACATCATTCTGGAGGAGCTTTAGAGGCGCAGGTCAGCAGCTAGCTTGTGTTTTCCAGAATTTGTTGTAGCGTATTAATATAGCAGGTTTTCACTATGGCAGAAAAGTCCAACAAATTATCCATCTATATGCTTAAGCTCGGTGCACCGGTCGGTGCAGTGCTGAAAAAAGACTATGAGGCCATCGAACTCGAGAGTGGTGCATTTTACTATGACCCATCTCACTCCAACCCTCCTTCCTGGCTAACAAACTTTTTTGGGTCTGCATTGGGTGATGTGACATTATTCAACAGCAGTTCAAAAGGTGTGTATGTCACGGAGGTTGATTTCGAAGGCACAACCAGAGTTTTTGCTGTTCCATTCGGCTATGGTCACTCAATGATCGACAAAACTCAATGCGTGGATGACTTCGGGCTTAAGCTTGTTTTGAACACGGTTGACCGAAATAGCATCCGCAGGATTGGCAAGCGAACGCTGTCGTCTGATCCTAAAAATACCATTGAACAACTAAGCAAGGTCGGTACGATTTCTGATTTCGGGATTGATATTGAGCAGGACCTTGTTGAGGAAATCACTGGCAAGCCTAAAGAGAACCTCCAAGATAAATTTGGCAAGAACCTCGTGAACGGAAAGATCGCGTTCACGATCACGTTGAAAATCGACGTTTCGAAAATCGAAGATTTCCTAATAATCTGCAAAGAGTACTACGAAAAAGACGATTACAAAAAGGATTTTGAATTTATCGACCAGGTGAAAGAAATCAAAGATACAACTCATCTGAATGACAGATTGGTTCAGAAGCTGAAGGATCCAAGCCTCACGACAGTCCAAGTCTGGATGGCAATTCCCGAGATTATTGACTGGGTTGATGTTGAAGGATTCACTTTCGGCCGGAAGAAGGAAGATCTGCTTCCCGATATCTCACTCAGAGACTTCAGAGATACACTTTCAGAGAGCCAGCTAACGGCTTTAGACCTTGGTGCGATCCGTCGAAAAAGAGTGACAGCATTCAGATCGGCAACAGATGATGAATACAATAGCTGGTCGGTCTACCAGTGCATGTACTGTGAGATTTCTGAAGACGATAGAACCGTCATCCTTACAAACGGCAAGTGGTATGAGATCGCAAAGGATTTCGTTGAGAAGGTGAACACCAATTATACCAATGTTATGACAGCGTCTGCAGCCATCTCTTTGATCGATGCAAATCCAGGTGAGCACGAGGACGCTTACAACAAACGCCTGGCGCACAGTATTCAAAACGCCATTCTTATGGACCGAAAGAATATTTCGTATGGAGGCGGCGCGAGCTCCATCGAGTTCTGCGATGTCTATGATGCGGATTCAAAACGGTTTATCCATGTGAAGAATTACTATGGCTCAAGTGCTCTTAGTCACCTGTTCGCACAAGGCAGGGTTTCAGGTCAACTTTTCCTCAACGACAAACCCTTTAGAGAAAAGGTAAAAGAAAAAGAGGAAACTCTGCCTATCGATGTCTCTACCGCCCCCGTGCCAACAGACTACAAGATTGTCTTCGGAATCATTAGTGACTCAGAGGATAACCTGAATTTACCATTCTTCAGCAAGGTGAACTTGAAGAACGAAAAGAAGCTACTAGAAGCGTTTGGATTCAGGGAAATCTACCTAACTAAGATCCAAAGGAACTAGGTGATTTTTGAGGCTAAGACCTTTGAAAAATTTCCCCGCAATAAATCCAGCGTGTCGTCGCAATGCACGCGATTATGCGATTGCAGGGTATTTTCGAAAACGGACTTGGGTATGCCCGCAGATATTCTCCTGACTTGGCGTTTTGCCGAGCTGGTGGTGTGATGATCAAAATTATCGGACAGAACGATATGCTCGAAATGTGACTCGGGACTCCCCGCAAACAGGGACAGCTTGCAGTCCAATATGGAAAATACGGCTCTATTGAGCCGTATTTTTCGTGTTTTTGATGTTCGAACTCGTGTTTTTAGGGAAAGAGGGACAGATCAGCCAAAATCGCTGTTTTATGGCTCAACAAAGCCACAAAACAATGTTCGAACTTTTTCTGTATGCCATGGGGTTTGTGGGACTTCGAACAGCGAAAAAACAGCGTTTAACTGCTGACGGTATTTTGCAGTCCCAGCTCTTGCAATGCCGTTTGCATTGGCTCGGTATCCAGATTGGTCACATCTGCCTTCGCAATCCCCTTAAGCCAGGCAGCAGGCATACAAACCAATTCCCCATCTACCAGTTCCATCTGGGCGAATGTGTTCCGAAGCAGTTGTCGCTTTGCCGCTATGTCTGCGTTTTCAAACGCATCCCGCAGCGAAACAGAAATCGCAACCAGCTCTTCATAGTCTTCAAGGTTAATTCGTCGCTGTTGGAGGGCCTTCAGTTCTCCTCGCAAGTGCTCCATGTCAAATGCCAGGTTGTCTTGGCGCAGTTTAAACGCATCTTGATTTACTGTTCCCTCAACAAGCAGATCGGTAAGGCGTTCTTGCTTTGCATGTATGTCAGAAATTCTAAGCCGAAGAGACCGCTCCATGTCTTTCTGCCCGCCATCTTCCAGCCAAGCCTTTAATTTTGAGTAGATTTTCTCCTGATCTTTCGGCTCTATCTGCACCTGCGTCAAAGCCCTTGCAATCGATTGCATCAGTCTGTCTTCCCGAATAGTCCGCCCCGGACAATCGGATGTATGGCAGCGGTAATATACCTGCTGACGTTGTTTCTCGGCTGTCAGAAGGCTTTTGCAATGGCCACAGTGAATAAGCCCACGATATGGGTGGCCGTGCTTTGTGTTCTTCTTTCCATAGCGGCGGGATTTGATCGCCTGCACCTGGCGGTACTGCGCCACGGTGATCAGTGGTTCATGGTTTCCCTTATAGAGTTTGCCCATCACCAAAATCTGCCCGCAATAGAAAGGGGTTTTGAGGATGGTTTCGACATTGCGGCGTACCACTGGGCGGTTGTTGTATCCGGTTAATCCTCTGCGGCACATCTCATCTGTTAATGTTGTGATGGAATAATCGCCGGTCAGATATAGCCGGAACAATTCCTTCACCAACGGGCCTTTGATCGGATCAATCGACTTCAACTGTCCGCCCCCTTCGTCACGATAGCCAATGGGTGCGCGGAATGGGTAGATGCCTTGTTTCAACCTTCCATAGAGGCCTTTCTTGGCTTCGATACTAAGGTTTCGAGAATAGTCTGCGGCCAAGGCCATTTGTATATCAGCAAGCAATCGCCCGCCTCGGGTATCAAAATCTAGACTGTCCGCAGCAAAGAACACTTTGATACCACTTCGGGATACTTCATCAAGTCGTGCCCAATCTGAGAAGTTACGGGCCGAACGATCAATCCGGTGCATGATCACACCTTCCGCCCTGCCTTGTTTCAACTGCTTGAGCATATCGCCAAAGACTGGGCGGCCAGACTTTGACGCCGTTTCCAATTCTTCAAACCATTTGGTTATCTGGATTCCATTCTGACTCGCAAAGACCGTGATTGCGTCTTTCTGTGCTTCGAGCGATGCCCCTTCACCCTGCTTGGCGGTGGACACTCGAATGTATCCAAAACACGGTTTCATTGCTTGTCTGTATTATCCTCCGACTCTACCAGATTCTCAGAATTTTGCGAATCCAGCCACGGCCAAGATCCTTCTCGCTGCATCTTTTCAAAGATGCTTTTGCAGATTTCCAAATGCCGTTCTAAATGTTCGTCATGGGTCATGGTTTCATTTTATAGAACCTTCACATCACAGAAAGACTGCGAAACTTCTTCTCCGCCGATATTCCCAGGCAATGTATCCGCTGAAAACACCCGCGTCTTTTGTCCGGAAACCACCATTTGCATATAGGCGCGGTGGTTGGGTTGGTTGATCAGGTCGCGTATTTCGATGGTATCCAGTTGCCGTGCAAAAGTTGGGGCATCCTGTGCGCCAACACGAAACACCATCAGGCTCCCAACGTTCCCTAAAACAGCCTCAAATACATCGCTGTCTGTCTGCACAATATGCTGGTGGGCAAGCGTGATTCCTAGCCCGTATTTCCGCATCTCTGAAAGCATTCCTGCGAAGGCTGAAGTGGTGAAGGAATGAAACTCATCCACATAGAGCATAAACGGGCGGCGCTTTTGTTCCGGCAGGTTGTGGCGGGAAAATGCGGCATTCATGATGCTGGAAACAATAAGACCACCAAGCACGTTGGCCGTATCGGTTCCAAGCTGCCCTTTGGCGAGCGATACGATCAAGCTTTGTCCGTGATCCATGATCTGGCGAAACCGCAATGGGGTTTCCGGTTCGCACAGCGCTTTGCGCACCACTGGGTTGGCAAGGAACGCACCCAACTTGTTGGCAATCGGGGCGACACCATCGGCAGCATTTTGATAGTTCATTCGGGGGAATTCTTCGGTCCAGAATCCGCGCACCTGGGGGTCTTGGATATGCTGCAAGACTGTATGCCGGAAGTCCTTCTCCACATACAACCGAACGATATCCTTGATATCGGCTTGTGGCGTTTCCAACAGCGCAAGGATGGCATAGCGCAGCAGGTGTTCCATACGGGCACCCCAAGCGTCCGGCCATTGCTTCTTGAGCGTTTCAATCAGACCCGATGCCACCAAAGGACGGTGGGCTGCGGATACGCGGGTCAGTGGATTGTATCCGTATGGGCTGTTGGGATCGGCCACCTGCCAATAGAGGTGTTCTGTGCCAAGGTTCTGCGAAAGTTCACCAGCAAGATCCCCATGTGGATCAACAAGGCAAAAGCCGATACCTGCCCGTGCATCCTGCATCGCAAGGTTATAGAGTAGCGTTGATTTTCCGGTGCCGGTTTGACCGACGATATACAAATGCGCCAGCCGGTCTTCCAGACGGATACCAAAAGGCTGCGGGCGATGGTGGCTGTGTGTTGTGCCAAGCGTGGTGACGTGATCTGGGTTGGAAATCATGACCGTATTGTCTGCCCGATAACAGGTATCACAAAGGCCTCGAAAACCACCCCGGTCAGATATCGCCCCATGGGATATTTCCCACCCTTGGCCCCTGCCGCTTAGGCGATACACTTAGGCCAGATCAGTTCCTTCCATCGCCTTGCGCCGGGTGCGCCTGAACTTCTTTCGGACGACCACCCTAACGCAAGGAGATGAAACCATGGGATACATAAAACCCGATATAGAAGACCTCGTTGGCTCCTACCCGGCCTGTGGCCAATGCGGTGCTAGAAACGTTGTGCGCGATGCCTGGGCCAAGTGGAATAGCGCAACCCGTGAATGGGTGCTCAAGGCGCTGTTTGACGAATACGCTTGTGACAAATGCGGCGAGCATAACGTGCCGGTCTGGAAAATCGACAAGGAGTTCCGCAAGAAACGCATTCAACGTCTGAATGACGAAATGCGGATTGGGAACTTCAAGATTGGCTCGGTTGTTATGACCGTTGGCATACAGGCCTTAAGTGACGAATGGCGCGCCACCATTGTGGATCAGATCAGCCGGTTTGATAATTTCACTGAGGAAAATGACCCTCACGGGGAACATGACTTTGGCAGCCTGGAAGTGGCTGGCAGCAAGATCTTCTGGAAGATTGACTATTTCGACCTGAAGCTGAAATGGCATTCGCCGGATGCGGCCAATCCAGATGTGACCCATCGTGTGCTGACGATTATGTTGGCATGTGAATACTAAATGGCCGCCCCTTTTCGGGGCGGTTTTCTACTGATTCACCTCCAAGGTGGAAAAGTAGCCTGCTTTCTAAATTTGACCAGACTGCAGTTTTCTCTTGCGAATTGGCGGAAGCGACATCCCAAACAAGGCTTCATAGATCAGCGTGATTGAATGTGGTGAATTATTCTTGTGCTTCATTATCATTGCAAAATCCGCCCAAAAATCCTTTCTCCGCCGAAAGGTAGACAGATAATTCTTGCGTGATTGGAACTGAACACGTCGAGGATCGCCCTTAGTCGTTGTTTCAGACATTTTAATACTACTACCACAGTAGTTGAGGCAAATTGTAGAACCTACTTCGATAGCACCAAAATCATCCCCATACTTGGAATACCATCGTTGGAGGTTTTGGCGGACATCTGCAAAATTGCCACTAGGAATGTTATGGGCATGTATCGATTTGATTGGCTGGTGTCGCCGAATCCAAAATGTCAAAAATGCACACTGTTTAAATTCGTCTAGTTCTTTAGTTTTATGGTCACTATCATGCTCAAGAAGTCGATCCAAATCCGCCACCCAGAATTCCCAAGCTTCTCGAAGCTTATGTTTCGATAAACTGATATCGCACCAGAATTTCTTAGCACCGTTAAAAAAATTGAATGCTATACATCCCTGAAAAAAATTAACGTCTTGGGACAGTTTCTTCAGGATATCCTCTTGAAACAAATCGAATTCATTTTCAGTTGGGAGCACAGCATCCACCATTAGAAGAAGCGCCTATTCAAAGGCGCTTCTCACTACTTCCAGGAAAGCAGAGTCGTTTGGATCGAAAATTTCACTGGCAATTTCACGCTCCTCTGGCGACAAAAGTCCCCCATTCGACGTTAAATTGTTCCGGAAATAATGAGGCCGAAGGATTGGTTTATCCTTAGCCGTGGTTGGTGCAAATTCGTCATCATCAACGAGAATCCGCTCTAGGTTGAATTCCACTTCTCTTTTTTGGGTCATTGTTTCCTCGTTCGTTGTGTGAATCCCCTTATGCATGATACCCTGGATAAAAATAAAGTTTTGTTGTTTATCAACAGACTATACATTCCGGTTTATTGTCACTGGAGCACTGATAGCGGGTATGCTCGGTGAGGTCTAGCATCTATTCTGTTGTACTTCGCACGTGTTGCAGTTGATCCACGGCTGATGGCCTCCTGCCGCCTTTTTACATTTATCCAAATTGAAATTATTTTTGCTAAAACTGCCCCCCTGAAAGATTCCGCCCCCTCACCCGTCATCACTAGAACGGGCGGATATCGCGTTGCGGTATCTCCCCCTGCCTAGCAATGGGTGTCGGATTTTTGATATTCTGATACTTCTTGGGAATAACGTAGAGAGATCACGTAAGCACAACCACCAGCACGGGATGGCAGCTATCCGGAAAGGTTTCACCTTTCCGGTCTACAGCCTGTCCATCCCGGGTTGGTGGTTTTATGGTCTTAACGTGATGAGATATCCAAACTGGGCATATTGCGCCTCCTAGAGTGACGGTCCCAAGGGGGATACACTCGGGGATGTATTATAAGAATAAGCAACAAATATATGACCACACAATTTGCCCTTGATCTGCGCCTGTCGCGACGCAAGGCGGGGTATACACAACGCGATATCGCGCATCTGTTAGGGGTGCAGCAATCGGCGGTATCGGACTTTGAGCGGGGGCGGCATCTGCCGGACTTAAAGGAAATTATCACGCTGTCTTTGATCTATGGTCGATCCTTCGAGAGCCTGTTTGCGCAGTTGATGCGAGAAGCGCGGGCGGGGTTGAAGAAACGACTATCCAACATCCCCGATAATGTGCGCCAATATGCAGGCACACTCAGCCGGGAACATTCTCTGAAGCATCTGAAACGCAGGTTAGAAGCCGAAGAACCGGATCATGGCGCGTAGATTGTTGGCCATTGCCGCTGCAACTGGGCGGGTGGGCTATGTGTTCTTTATCGGCAAGCATCTGACCGATTGGCGGGTATCCGAGAAGGCGGCGAAGTCTTCCGAGAAAGCCGCAGGTGAAGTGCAGAAATGGATCAACGAATTGCAGCCGGATGTGGTGGTGACCGAGAAGGTCGGGCGGCGTGCAAAAAAGGATGGCATGACGCTGGAGATCAACGCGGCCATGGCCCGCACCGCAGAGCATAACTATTTGCTGGATGTGGCAGTGGAACGTGACCCAGAGCTACCCAACAAATATGATGAAGCCAAAGCCCAGGCAGAGCGGTTCCCCGAGATCGCTGCATGGCTTCCAAAGAAACGTCGGTTCTTTGACAATGAATCGCGCAACATCGTTCTTTTTGAAGCCCTGACATTGGCGGAATCCATCCTCAACGGCCCAACCCCGGCATTAGCACGGGCAACATAACACAAGAATCCAGAGTGGATTTTGTTTGACAAGCTGCAACGCAAAGTTGCAGCTTATTTGCATTTAGACGAAGGGGTATTTTGATGAGCAATATGAGATCATATGAAACCGCACGCGGGATGTTTTCCTTCTTAGCACTCGTTGGGTGGTCGGCCGTTGCAATTGGGGTGCTTGCTGCCTTTGCCGGTGCCAACGCTCGATCCGGTGGAATGTTTGGTGGGAACATTGGCATCATTGGTGCTGTTCCAGGGATCATCATTGCGGTGTTGGGGCTGTTCCAGGTGGCAATCGTGCAGGCTGCCCGCGCCACGGTTGATACTGCAGAATACACCCAGCAGATGCTCAAGATTGCTCGGGATCAACTGGATGTTTCCAAGCAGGCTCTGAAGCAAAACAAACGTACGAAAACAGGATTTGCCAAATCAAAGTCCCCCAAGAACAAAGAAGCCAAGGCAAGTTTCGCAGACAAAGCCGGTAAGCCCGAACACAAGAAAAAGAAGAAAAAAGCCAAAGCACCAGTAGAGGCAATTGCAGCGGCTGCAGCGGTTGAGTTGCATGTGGAAGAGGCTGTTGCAGCAGCACCCGAGCCGTTTGAAATAGAAGCAACCCAGCCCCTGCCAATCCCTGAACTGCCTGTTGATCCAACCGAGGAATTAATTCCAGAAACTGTGGCCCGAGAAAGAAATCCAGAGCCTAAACCGGAGATTATTCCAGAACCAGAACAGGAAGTCATTCCCGAGCCTTTGCCTGAACCTGAACCCGAATTCTTTGAATACAAAGGACGGACAATTGAATGGACGGGACGTCATTATGTCTATTCCGGCATTGAGTTCATCTCGATGGAAAAAGCCGAACAATACATTGATGCTTTCGCCAGCCCATTACCGGATCAATCCGCATGAGAAACCCCCATAGAGCACCCCCAACCTCTATGGGTATGCCGTATGTGGAAACATAGCTGAACACAAAGGAACATACCTTCACATGAGCACCACTTTCACAACCGTGACTTCATCCGCTTTCGCGGATGATATGCGCGTGCCCTTGGGCACGCTCAACTGCCCTTAAACCGGCTTATTATCATGCGTGTTTCCATCACCCATCACACGATACGAAAGGGACTGTTGTTCAAGAAGACCTATCATGAGGTTCATCTAACCGTTGCCTTTACCCATGAAGAAAAACAGATCATCAAACAACGTGGTTTGCTCAAAACCAAACTGGTTGATCGTCGTCCTGCCGATGCAAAAAATGATGCGCGGGATGAAAAGTTTGAGCTGCGGGTTGAACATTTAATGGACGGCAGAACGGATCGGTTTCTTTGCGCCACGCCGTCGAAATCCAAAATCTATGAAGAAGATTTGTTGGCCGTGATGCAGCAGATGAAACTCTGGCTATCGGACAACGCGGAAACCGGCACCAGCACTGTGGTTGAGCTCTGATGGCCAGTTCCCAAAACAGTGGCTTCGTCGGCGACGTTCTTTCCTTTGTGGTGGTGGCGATGCTGCTGCTTCTGGCATTGATCATCACCCCTATCATTCTGGTCGGTATTCCGGCCTATGTGTTCTACCGCCTCTATACCGAAAGCCCAAAACGCCTGGAACGATTGGCCCGTGAAGAAACCCAGCTTTTGTATGATCATGCGCTGGCGGGAAGTGTGCAGCTATCTGACACTGAGGTGGAAACGGCACTTACCCAGCATTGGCCACCAGACACGCCCACGACGCTGCGTATCCAGCTTCTAGAGATCGGCAAGGCACTGTTCGCCCAAGAAGGCTTGATGCCAGAAATCCCGCCGCTACCGGCGCTCTGCAATACGGTAGAGGGCGCGAGGTATCGCGATATGCTGGCGCGGGCCGGTCAGGCGCGTTCTGATCGGGTGATGGTGCTCTCAGCCTTGGAAATCATCTCGCAAAGCCTTTCGGCCATTGCCCAGGTTGCACCACCGATTGAAGGCGATGTGTTGGTCGAGATCACCCAGTTCGCCCATCCACTTGGCCAAGCCGTGCAGAACGTCATTGGTCCCTTCTTTGACGACAATGACTACAACCACTTCAAGGCCCTGCGGGACCGGTTGGACGCCAACCTGCACCGCACCCATCGCACCCAACCAATCTATCCCGCAGATTACAAAGGCAGTGATGTGGTCGATACCTATCTGGGCGGCACCCTGCTCAAAGACCTGTTCACCCTGCGCACCCCCTTTGCCATTCCCGAGCAATCGCGGTTTGAACACATGCATATGGTGGCCGGTAGCGGCCACGGCAAAACCCAAACGCTGCAATACTTCATTGCCAAAGATCTGGATGACGTGGCGCGGGGTGACAAATCGATCGTCGTGATTGATAGCCAAGGAGATCTGATCAACACCATCCTTGGATCATGCGCCCTGCCCCCTGAAAAGATCGTGCTGATTGATCCCGAAGACATTGCCTATCCGGTCAGCCTCAATCTGTTCTCGGTCGGGCAGGATCGCCTTGCTTCATACAATGACCTTGAACGCGAACGCCTGACCAATTCCATTATCGAGTTGTATGACTTCGTGCTGGGTTCACTGTTGTCTGCCGGCATGACCGCCAAGCAAAGCGTGGTGTTTCGATATGTGACGCGGTTGATGTTTCATATCCCAGACGCCACCATCCACACCCTGAAAGAACTGATGGAGCCAGGCGGCACCGACAAATACCGCGAACACATCGCCAAGCTAGAAGGCACCCCACGCCGCTTCTTTGAAACCGAGTTTGACAGCAAAGAGTTCACCAACACCAAGACCCAAGTGCTGCGCCGCCTCTATGGCGTGTTGGAAAACCAAACCTTCGAGCGGATGTTTTCCAATCCGCAATCCAAGTTCGATATGTTCACTGAACTGAATGCTGGCAAGCTGATCCTGATCAACACCTCCAAGTCTCTGCTGAAAGAACAAGGCACCCAAATCCTTGGCCGCTTCTTCATTGCAATGATTGCCCAAGCCGCCCAGGAACGCGCCACACTGCCGGATCGCGACCGTATGCCCGCCATGGTCTACATTGACGAAGCCCAAGACTACTTCGATCAAAACATCGGCCTGATCCTCTCTCAGGCCCGCAAATACCGCGTGGGTATGATCATGGCCCACCAATACCTCGGGCAGCTCACCTCGGGCCTGCAGGAGGCCTTTGAAGCCAATACTTCAATCAAACTGGCCGGTGGTGTTTCCGCACGGGATGCCCGCACATTGGCGGGGCAAATGTCTGCTGATGCCGAAATGATCCAGCGTCAACCCAAAGGTACATTCGCCACATTTGTGCGCGGATTAACAGAACGCGCGGTTCCGATATCCTTTCCATTCTTTGTTTTAGAGAAGCGACCGCAGGCAACAAAAGAAGAGCGTGATGCGATCCGGCAACACAGCCGCGAGACCTACGCCGAACCACTGCGGCGCACTCCAGAACATGACGACACATCTGCGCAAGAGCCGCCCGAACCGGATGATGAAATCGACCCGGATGATCCCACAATCCCTTCGCCAGAGCTGTGATCTGCCGTATCTTTAGCTTATGCAAACGTCACACACAGACCGATTGGGACGGGCTACGTTCCACCACATCCCACCGCGAGACAACGTGCGCCCAACCCCGCGCGAGATCCGATGGCTGAAACATATCGAGCGCCACGGCCCACAATCCTCAGCTTATCTGTATGAGCTAACACGCGACACGCATTCCTGCCGCGACACAGCCCTGCGCCAATTGCAGAAACTCCGTGCGGGTGGATATCTTATGCTGCCACGGCAACAACGCGCAACTGAGCACGCCAATTTCAACCCGTATATCTATGACCTAACAAAACAGGCAAAAGATCATTTGTTTGATTTGGGCATTGCGGAACCAACCATGCGCCCCACCGGCCATTGGTGGCATGGCTATATGACCTCCTGCGTCACCAGCTCGATTGATATTGCGGCCGCCCGGAAAGGCGTGCGATACATCCCAACCCATGAAATCCTCGCGATCAACAATGCGCCACTGGCCATTCCAATCGGCAACCAAAAGCTCATCCCAGATCAACTCTTTGCATTGGATTATGGCGGCAGCTACCGCGTATTTGCATTGGAAGTGGACCGAGGCACAGAGCCAAAAACATCGCCCGCCAATCGCAAGAGCTGGGCGCGGTCGATTGATCTGTACCGGCAGGTAATTGGGCGAAAATTATACAAATCGCATTATGGGTTGAAGGCGAACTTATTGATCCTGTGGGTGTTTAACAGCTGTGCAAATGAACAGCGGTTTGTAGAGATGGTGAAACAAGCGACAAAGACTGCAACAGGCTCAATTCTGACAACAACAGTTCCGAAGGCGCTGAATTCAAATCTGGGGTTTTCTGCCTTACAAGATCGCCTGCTCATCCCCTGGGATCGCTGCCTTGGTGACGACCTAGATTTGTTCGCTGCTAGTCCACGCCATCAATAAAGGTCTGAACGAAATCTTTGATCTTATGAATCACGCGCTCAGAAATAGATGCTCGTTCTTTAAGGCTCGGTCTCTTGCTCATGATGCCAATGACCTCATCGCGCATTGGTGTTTTCTCAGTAAACAAGTAATTGCCGATAACCTTTTCCAAACCTTCAACATCCAGACCTTCGGTCTCGCTTAACTCCTGAATGGCCTTCTTCTTTTCTTCGGTCCAATAGCTCTCAAATTCTTCGCCAATATCCCCACCTTTTGGAATGTCCGGGAAATGATCTGCGATAAACCGTTCAATCAGTTCTTTCTTGCTACGCAATTGCGTTTCGGTATCCAGGATGTTCATGATCGACTTATGCTGCTTTTCGCGCTCCTCAGGGGTAGCATCCTGCAGGTTTTGCAACAGCGCAATAATATAGCTCACGTTGATCTTGTCGCGGCGGATCAGTTCCAGTTCAAAATCAATGTCATCCAGGATCGAGACTTTCTCTTTCTCGGTATCCCCGCGCACCTTGTCATATAGGTCCAGATATTTGCTTCGATAATCAGCAAACAATTGCTCTCCCATCGGAAGGTCATCAAAACTAAACTCGGTAAAGCACTCCAGCACGTTTTTGATCCGCATGATCTCGCGAAAGGCCTGAATGAACTTGGCTTCGTCTTCTTCGCTCACCAGATCATCAACGCTCTCGATTGTCGGCACCACAGCCAAAAGATTGGCAAAGGCCGCCTCAAAGCGCTCGATGTAATTCTCGTATGGGGCCAGGATGATATCCTCGATTGCATCCTTATTCGCAAACAGCTCAATCGCCTGATCAGTTGCAGGCTTCAGATTGCGAAAGCACACCACGTTTCCTTGTGACTTCTTTTGCCCCATGGTCCGATTGGTGCGCGAATAGGCCTGGATCAACCCGTGATACTTAAGGTTTTTATCCACATAGATCGTGTTCAGCGGCTTGCTGTCGAAACCAGTCAGGAACATGTTCACCACCAGCAGGATATCAACCTGCTTGGCCTTCACCCGCTTGCCGATGTCTTTGTAGTAACCATAGAAATTATCGGTTGAATAGTTGGTGCCGAACATCGTGTTGTAGTCGTTAATATATTCGTCCAGCTTTTCGCGGCTGTGCTTGTTCACGGGCTTGCTCTCGTCGGGCATATCATCGCTGCCCATCCCATCTGCGTCGCGATCTTCTTCATTGGCTTGATAAGAAAAGATCGTACCGATTTTCAGATTATGTTCGCCCGCGTCTTTCTTTTGCTTGAACAGCTCGTAATAGGCCATCAAAGTTTTGACGTTTGAAACACAAAAGATCGCTGTGAACTCTTTCGCATGCGTTTTGCGCCCGTGATTGGCGATGATGTAATCGGTGATCCGCTCCAATCGTTCGGGGGCTTCCATCACCTCGGCGGTATCAATCGCTTCCACCTCAATATCGGCCACACCCTCTTTCTGCTTCACCGTCCGGATATATTCGATAGAAAACTTAAGCACATTTTCATCGCGGATCGCATCGGTGATCACATAGCTGTGCAATTGTTCGCCAAACAGGTCTTTGGTGGTGCGTTTCCCCAGTGCATTCTTGGCGGCATTGGCGGCAAAAATCGGTGTGCCGGTAAACCCAAACATCTGCACATTCTTGAAAAACGCCTTGATCCGGTTGTGCGTTTCCCCGAACTGGCTGCGGTGGCATTCGTCAAAGATGAACACCATTCGTTCGTCTTGCAGCGCCTCCATCCGCCCCAGGTGCTTGGGGTTCTGGATTGCATTGTTCAGCTTTTGCAGCGTCGTAACAATCAGCGGCGTGTCATCGGCGAATTGCTTCACCAATTGTCCGGTGTTGTTGGTGCCATCAACCGAGCCTTCGGAAAAGCTGTTGAACTCTTTGATCGTCTGGTAATCCAGATCCTTGCGATCCACCACAAACACCACTTTATGAACCTTCGGGCTTTGCGTCAGGATCTGCGCCGTTTTGAACGAGGTCAGCGTCTTGCCCGATCCGGTGGTGTGCCAGATATAGCCGAATTTTCTGGTCTGCTCGACCCGATCCACAATCGCCTCGACCGCGTAGTATTGATAGGGACGTAGCGCCATCAACATCTGTGCACTTTCGTTCAGCACCACGTATTTGGTGATCATTTTCGACAGTTGGCATTTTTCCAAAAACGCCTCGGCAAAATCACTGATCTGGGTGATCTTTTTATTCTCCACATCCGCCCAGAAAAACGTCTGTTTGAAATCGCGTTTATTCACCGGATTGTTGGCGTAATATTTGGTGTTCACCCCGTTGCTGATCACAAACAACTGGATATAGCCAAACAACCCGTAGCCCGCTGAAAACGAATGCCGATGATAACGGTTGGTTTGGTTGAAGGCTTCTTTCATCTCCAACCCGCGCCGCTTTAGCTCGATCTGCACCAAAGGCAGGCCGTTCACCAACAGAGTCACGTCATAGCGGTTGGTGTATTTACCCTTCATCGTGACCTGATTGGTCACCTGATACTGGTTCTTGCACCATTGGTGTTGATTGATCAGCTCGATATAGCCAACCGTGCCGTCCTCGCGCAGGTAATCCACCTTGTCGCGCAGGATTTTGGCCTTTTCGAATATATTCCCCTTGGCCAGCTTGTTCAGAACCTGTTTGAATTCACCGTCCGACAGCGTCACCCCGTTGTGTTTTTCCAACTGCACCCGCAGGTTTTTCAACAGCGCGTCTTCATCATCAATCTGCACACGATCAAAACCCAAGGTTTGAAGCTGGGCGATCAGGTTGTTTTCAAGCTGTTGTTCGGATTGTGTGGCCATAAAACTATTCTTCATAAACGTCGGGGTTAAAGCGCTCTAGTTCGTCAATGTATCGGTTATAATCGTGATCATACACGAGTTTACTAAAAGGTATTTGTCCAATGGCCTCACCTTGTTGATCAAGTTCTGTATTAAAGGCTTCGAATTTATCGTAAGGGATCTGTTCAGATTCTATCATGTCCGCAACAACCAAGACATAGCGTGCGTGAGCTAAGGAAATATCGAACAAAAATCGTGCTGTTTTTTCGTCAGTATACTTTTTGGGGCCAAGGTGCCCATGCGTAATATCACCGTGTCGATTTCGCATCTGCCGGATTGATTCAAAAAGACAATGAAGCGCCTCAAAAAACTCTTCTGACAATTCTTCATTTGCTAGCTTGGGACGTAACGCATTCCAGTGTTTTTCTGTGTTTACTTGCTTTTCGATTTTGTTCGCGCTCAGGCTCTTATCCACAAGAAACCGTAAATTCTTTGCAGTTGCCTCGTTCAAGGAATGGGCCAAATCGACCAAAGTATCTGGTGTGAGATTATCTAGAGAAAGATGAGCCATCAAATTTGAGACAGCTTCAAAATTCGGATGCTTCTCTTCAATTTTCCCTAATAGTTCATCAAGTGTCATAGTTAAATAAACATCTGTTGCAACAAGCCCTTTTTGAAGGTCTTGGCGTGGTCAAGCTCGGTGGCAACGAGGTCGATTTTCCGGTCGATGGAAGACAGGAAGTCGGCGATTTTTTGTTGTTCTTTCAGTGAAGGGAGCATGAAGCTAAACTTGTTAAATAAGTTCTTTTTACTAATCCTGACCCTGCCAGAACCGCTAGACAAGCTTAATAATTTTCTCTGGTTTGGAGTATAAAGCATTAAGCTCATCAAGAAATAATTGTTGAAATATTGGTTTTCGCGAATCCAACAAACATCCACACTTGTTACAAAATCACCCTCCTTATTCATAAGACAGCAATACAGATTGCTATCGACCATTCTATTTATCAGGAGATCGCCACAGTAAATTTTTGTACCTCGTAACTCTGTGAATTTTTTTAGCGTGAGTGTTTTCATTGGTTTTTCAACAAAATTCCCAAGCCCAATGTTGCCTAGCTGAACAATTTTGAACTCACCATCTTTAGAAATATCCTGTGATAGAATCCAATCACCGTCACCGTGAACTAGCTCGTTGAATTCCCCCAGCCGTTTCTCCTCCCAATCAGGAAAATCATCGCCTTGGGCGTCTTTGAAGCGAAGCTCTTGGGAAAAGAGCTTTTGCATCATGCCTTTTTTATACCGCTGCAACAGCGCTTTCTTCTGCCCAAGCTGCGCGATCCTGCGATCCACCGAAGACAAAAACGCGGCGATTTTTTGTTGTTCTGGGAGAGTGGGAAAGGCAAAGTCCAAGTCTTTTATTAAACCGCCTGATAAGTTCTTCTGCCCACCATCATTCGCTAAATCACGCAATTTTCCGTATCGCCCAACTAAGTCTTGAAACAAAAACTTTGAATTTACTTCTGTGTTCGGAGTAATCGCCGCACAAGCTTGATTGGTAGCTGCTTCGATACCCAAAATGGCGGCACGCCCTCGCGTTTGACCTTGCCCATACATAGCGAGCAAAATTGTCCCTGGTTGAAACAATTTCGCAGATGAGTTTTGCAAACCCAATTCTGAAATTGTCTGACTAGCCGTTTCTATAATATTTTCTTTGATTTCAGATGTTGTAACCCAAGGTATAGAACCACCCCAGTAGTCTTTTCTGCTTCGAGTCGGAGTTCCGCCAGATGTCACCTGAGCAATCTGGTGGAACCGTTTTTTCGACCACTCCCCGCTAAACTCAGGAAACCGCAAGGTTGGCACGTTATGTTCTTGTGTCTGTGTCATACGGGTTCATTTGCTTTACGAAGTTCAAAACTCACCTGATAGCGGTAGAAGTCAATATTAGGGGCGACCTTCAAGGCTTGCTCAATCCGCCTGTCTGCCTCCAGCGCAATAATCACCCCTCGCACAGTTTGGCCTTCTTCGGCCAGTTCGCTTTGTACATACCCCATATAACGCTGGATTTGCCCTACCACGGAATCGCTGGCGCGGCCCCGTTTCAATTCAACAACAAGCAATTCTTTGAGATCCTTACTGATGGCCAACACATCAATCGGCCCCGTGTCAGACGGGTATTGCTGGCCAATTATCTCGCCATCTTCGGTGTAAATATCATGGGTTTTACCTAAAAGGGTTTGTGACCAGTTGGCGACCAAGAAATCTTCAAGATGCTTTTCCAGAGCAAAGACAGACGGGTCTTCTACCGTTTCATCGTGGGCAACCAAAACCGGCAAGCCCTCATTGCCGATCAGGCGCTCGATCTCTTCTGCATGTTTGGTGACATTGCTGAGTGTACCGATAGACCCAGCAGAGTTTCGCAAACCGTCGCTGAGCTGGCTGCGCGGTATAGTGCGTTCGAACCATTTGACTGGGCGTTTGTGGGGCAATTCATAATCTGGATCGTAATAGTAATCTCCGGCAATTTCACCAAAATGATAATTCCCATCTGGGTCGGGTGACATTACGATGTCGCCCACATTTGAACCTTTGCAGATCGTGTGTAACATCCCGCAAGCAAGCCCTGCCGCCACTCTGGATTTTTCAGGGTTTTGTTCCAAGTAAATCGGGATCATTTTTTTATTAAATGCCCGCCATTCATCTGGAAACTGTCCTGTCAGATCAATACCGAAAATATGGCCGGCGGCGACAAAACCACCTTTAAATGCATCCTCTGCATTGGCAGAGCTTTTACCTAACATTATCCGTCGATATTCTTTGGTCATATTCATACAGGCGCAGTTATGCCCAGCTCCTTACAAAATCCGGCGATGGTGGCATCAGTCTCGGCCATATCGCTTTCCAGTGCGTGCAGCTCTGCCGCCACGGCCTCTATGTCCACCGGCTCTTCCTCCTCGAAGGTATCCACATAGCGCGGGATGTTGAGGTTGTAATCATTCTCGGCCACCTCGGACAGCGGCGCAACATAGGCGTATTTATCGATGTTTTCACGGGCCTGATAGGTCTCGATAATCTTGGCCACATGATCATCCGTCAGCGCGTTCTGGTTGCCAACCTTCTCAAAATGCGCGCTGGCATCGATGAACAGGATATTGTCATCATGCACACGGCATTTTTTGAACACCAGAATACAGGCCGGAATCGAGGTGCCATAAAACAGGTTGGCAGGCAGGCCGATCACTGCATCCAGATAGTTCTGTTCCTTGATGATATACTCGCGGATTTTCCCCTCGGCAGCGCCACGGAACAACACCCCATGCGGTAACACCACCGCCATGGTACCGCTGTCGTCCAACTGATAGATCATATGCTGCACAAAGGCGAAATCGGCCTTGGTGGTGGGGGCCAGTGCGCCATATTGGCTAAACCGGTCGTCGGTTTCATTCAGCGGGTTATTCTTGCCCTTCCACTTGGCCGAAAACGGCGGATTGGCCACCACCACGTCAAAGCTGTGATCAAGGTGGGCGGGATGTTCCAGCGTGTCTTCCTGTTTGATATCGAACTTGGTGTAATGCACATCATGCAGGATCATGTTCATCCGCGCGAGGTTATAGGTGGTGCGGTTCAGCTCTTGGCCGAAAAACTCGCCCACATCGGCCTCGCGGGCGATCCGCAACAGCAAAGACCCCGAACCACAGGCCGGATCATAGGCTGATTTAATGCGGGATTTGTCCATGGTGACGATTTTCGCAAGGATTTTGGAAACCTGCTGCGGGGTATAGAATTCACCAGCCTTTTTACCCGCGCCTGATGCAAATTGCGCGATCAGGTATTCATAGGCATCGCCCAGCACATCGGAATTGGCATCCTCCAGCGCAAAGTCAATTTTGTTCAGGTGTGAAAGCACTTTGGCAATCAGCGTATTGCGCGCCTCGACTGACCGGCCCAGCTTGGTACTGTTCAGGTCCAGATCCTCGAATAACTGGTTGAAGTCGTCTTCGCTCTCGGTCCCCATCGTCGATTGTTCGATAGAGTTCAGGATCGCTTGCAGGTCTTCCAGAATAAAGTTGCTTTGCCCTTCAGTGTCCGCATTCCCGCGCTTGGTGATCGCATCAAACATTTCTTCAGGACGCAGGAAATAGCCCAGTTTGATCAGGGATTCCTCTTTGATAGCCTCGATCAGCTCATCATCGGACACATCTGAATAGTCTTTCACATCCTCGGTTTCGAGCAAGTGATTGGCGTATAGATGCTGTTTTTCCGAAAGGTATTTATAGAAAATGAACCCAAGGATATAGTCGCGAAATTCATCCGCGCCCATCTTGCCGCGCAACTCGTTTGCAATATTCCAAAGTTGCTGCTCAAGGCGCTGTTTTTGTGCTTCTGTCATTAATCCATTGTACCTTTGCATCGAGGTTGAAGCAAAGTAACCACGGGTAGAGCGTTAGGCAACATGTCATTGATGGCTAGGGCAAAACGGGTGGCCAGTCTTGCAAGCCCAGCCACCCTGCTCCGGTTGGGGAGCGTCGGTTAGGTGTTTTCTCTTTCATCCAATCGTTTTTGCAGCCAGTCCAGCACTTCACTTTCAACCCATCCCACTCTGTTGGGACCGAGTTGTACCCGCATTGGGAATTTCCCGGCCTTTTCCAGACGTGCGACATGTTGCGGCGAATACAAAACCAACTCCTTCAATTGGCGCTTCGAAATCATCCTCATCACGATATCTCCTCATATTGAGGAGCATCGCGATGCCCCAGGTTACGACTATACCTAGGTGGGTTGAATATATCTGCGAAAATCCCGTTTGGCGAGAAGTCGATACATAATGGCTGGATCAGAGAATTGACTTAGGGTATTTTTGGCTCGAGGGATGGCAAAATATCGCGCACTTAGGGGTGAATATAGCTGATCATACGCTCTTATAGGTATGCTTTAGGGAATTGAACCTTCGTATAAGTTGTATTTTTGGGGTACATTTGGGGGTATTTTGAATAACCGAACTTCCCTAATACTCGTTATTTCAAATAGTTATGAGCTAACTTCGAGTCTTCTCCTGGCACCAAAAAACCCCTCTATAATTAGATATAACAGTAGGTTAGCTTGCAATCATCCATTGCTTATCCACCCTTTTATCCACCATTCTGTTACGACGCTTTGTTGTTTCCCTGTTATTGACGCGATAGCAATTTCTCTGCCTACTACCCGAATGTGTGGCCGATTCATATTAGGCGAAAGCAATTGGGCAGAGTATCACGAATCCCTGTCAATTCTGCGCCCAGAACCGGCAAAGGTTAGTTACAACATTAAACCGACTCAATCCGTTCCTATTGCTTACAGTGGTGAAAACGGACTGGTAGCGTCGAACGCCCGCTGGTGGTTTGTTCCTCACTGGCACAAGGGTGAGGTGAAAAACTGGAAAGCAACCACGTTCAATGCCAAGATTGAAACCGTCCATGATAAGCCCACATTCCGCACAGCATGGAAAACGGGTCGCTGTCTTATCCCTGCATCCGGTTACTATGAATGGACTGGCGAGAAAGGCAATAAACAGCCTTGGTTCATAGGTGTTGAAACCAATGCACCCGTTTTCTATTTCGCGGGGCTTCGATCCAAGCTGGCGGATGGTAGCGAGACCTGCACTATCCTGACCCGTGCGAGTGCGCCACAGATTGACCACCTGCATACCCGTATGCCCGTTATTCTAAGCCCAGACCACCTATTGCCGTGGCTGGCAGGTGATATGGGAACCCATGAGGCCATAGACAAGTTGGGGGTAAATTGGGAAGGTAGGTTCCAATTTCACACCGTCAACAAGTTTGGAATGAAGGATGATGGCCCCGATTTGATCGAGCGTGATGCTCTTTGGTAGATGATCAATGCATTGCCTGCATATCCCGCCTAAACTGCAACAAATTCTATATAACCCTTTATGCTTGCCCAATAAGAGCACTCGGGGTTCTTCAAGAAGGGTTATTGGAGCGGCACATTCCTGCTACAAGTCCATCCCCGTTCAATACCAATATTCCTCGATGTCCGGCAAAGGCCCATCATCAAAAACATACTGCCAAACTTCCTCAAGATAGGTGTAAAAATCATCTTCTGATTTGAACTCGAATCCTGTCAGGCCAAGGTAGAACCGTTGAGACCAAAGACGATTGTCGATGATTTGGCGGAGTTCTTCTTTCACACTTTCTAAATCGGCAGTGGAAAGATACCTAATTTCACTTCTAGTATTTTCTGGCTCGTATTCATCCGCAATTAAACAGTAAAATATTTCCTTCAGCGGTTTCGATATTTGATTCTTGATCATAAAGATTCTCACGGTATTGTTGGAAACATAGTATACAAAAAGTATGTGCCATCACCCTTCTTTTTTAGATACACGAATAGCTCTGTATTTGATGGAAATACAGTGTCTATTGACCCTGTTGGAACCTTGCGGCTACCAACCCGTGTCCTCCCCAGAATCCGCGCATCCCATTTCTTTCCGAGAAGTTCTTCTATTGGCAGACTTATACGAATGTTATCTTTGCCTATAGCTATTTGACTTTTCACAGCCGGATTCTCCAGCGCCTTCTCATACGCCCTAACAAAATCCGCCGGCGTTTTGATTTTTGTCGCATCCTTGCCATACCCGTGATTGCCCCCATGCACGCCATCCACCCGCGTTCCCGTCATCGGGTCTTTGCCATACATGCACCGCTCGTCCAGCTGCCGGACCGTCACATCCCCTTCGTGCCGCTGAACCCCGTGCGAGCCGGGGCCGTGATGGGCAAGATTATCAAGCTTGCGCCTCCAAACCCGCGCGGGCAGAAATTTGCGCTGGGTTATATCCATAATCCCGCTGGCTTTTTCAGCGATGCTCTGACGCAGTTTCTTGCCCAGTGTTTTGATTTTGCCGATGATCTCGGCAATCTTGTCCATTACCTTTAGCAGTTTCGCAGCAGCTGAGCCGCCCTTGATGGCCTTGCGGATTTTAGAGGCAATCCCTACACAACGCGCCGCCAGCACCGTTGCACCGGCTCCGGCGCTGATTGCGGCGATAACGCTGATTTAATACCAGTATTTCTCGATGTCCGGCAAAGGGCCGTCGTTAAACACATATTGAAAGACCTCTTCAAGATAGGTGTAAAAATCATCCTCTGATTTGAACTCGAATCCTGTCAGGCCAAGGTAGAACCTTTGCGACCAAAGCCGCTTGTCGATGATTTCGCGGAGCTCTGCTTTCATCAGAACAGGTATATCTCTATCTTTTATTGACGATAGATAATCGCAAACATCCTGGGGTTCGTAATCGTTAGCCGTGAAATTGCATTGAAACAACGACTTCAGGGCACCAGATATTGTGTCATTCTTTTCCATATTGTCGCCTCAAGGTATGCTGGGATACATTGTATACAAGAAATAGCTTCCATCTCCGTTCTTTTTGAAAACAGCTAGTATTTCAGTGTTATCGGGAAAAACGGTATCAATTGCCGCCGTCGGATTTCTTCGGCTTCCAACTCGGCTACGGCCAAGGATTCGGGCACGCCAGCTTCGGCCCAAAGCCTCTTTCGCAGGTAGAGATATTGCAAATTTTGAGACGTCTGATGCTGCTTTTACTTGATATTCGGCGGTTGCTGCAATCTTCTCATACGCCCTAACAAAATCCGCTGGCGTCTTAATCTTAGTTGCATCCTTGCCATACCCGTGATTGCCCCCATGCACGCCATCCACCCGCGTTCCCGTCATCGGGTCTTTGCCATACATGCACCGCTCGTCCAGCTGCCGGACCGTCACATCCCCTTCGTGCCGCTGAACCCCGTGCGAGCCGGGGCCGTGATGGGCAAGATTATCAAGCTTGCGCCTCCAAACCCGCGCGGGCAGAAATTTGCGCTGGGTTATATCCATAATCCCGCTGGCTTTTTCAGCGATGCTCTGACGCAGTTTCTTGCCCAGTGTTTTGATTTTGCCGATGATCTCGGCAATCTTGTCCATTACCTTTAGCAGTTTCGCAGCAGCTGAGCCGCCCTTGATGGCCTTGCGGATTTTAGAGGCAATCCCTATACAACGCGCCGCCAGCACCGTTGCACCGGCTCCGGCGCTGATTGCGGCGATAAGGGTTGTTACCACCCAGATAATCACCTCGGGAATAATAAACCCAACACCTTCGCCCAAGGCTTCGGACCAGAAATTCGGAGTCATCATCAGCAAAACGCGCATGAAAGTACTGCTGATCAATCCCAGAACCGGCGTGCGGCGCACTATTTCAATCATATCGCGGATGGTGTCGATACCATTTGCAATGGTGTCCGCAATCATCTGGCCGAATTCACCAATTGCCCCGCCGATATCTTTAAGGCCCGTCAGCTTTTGAAATCCTGCGATAATACCGTCAATGTCACCGAACAGGAATGCGCGCATTAGGCCCGATAAATCTTCGAGAAACTCCATAATGTCGACGCCGCTAAACAATCCGCCAACCCAATCCGCAACATCACTCCCGATTTTTACGCCAAGGTTGACTGCTGCAGATTGAGGATAAATAGAGGGAACAGGGCCGTTCTCAACGGCGTCGTAGACATATCCACCAACCGCTGCTGCCGAGCTTTTGAGCACACCCCATGCAGAGCCCCAAAACCCGACCTCTCCATCCCACCAGCTTTTGGCGCCTTTCATTATGCCATCGCGATAGGCCTGTGGCACAGACAGGATGCCCTGCTTTTGCCAAACTTCTACATAGGGTTTGAAAACTGGGGTCATTGCCTGTTCGAAGTCCCAAAGTTTTCCGACTATATTTTGCTCCAGTTCCCATGCATCGTCCGCTGCGCTTTTGATATCTTGTGACGGGTTGGTTACGGCAACAGCCGCACCACCGCTATAGGGTGCCGCGCCATAGATAACACCACCCAGTTCAGGGCGGAGCGCCCCAACGCCTTGGGTTACATCTTGCATCCCTCTGGACAGCGGGGCTTGCGTTTGGGTGGAATCGACCAACACGGTTCCCGAATTATCAGCCAACCGCACTTCAAGATCAGTAATTGGTGTTTTCAGCGGGTCATCGTAAAAGAATTGCACACCAACAGGGCGCACGCATTTTCCGGTTGGGCAACCAAATTCTCCTGCATTGGCAAGGCCTACAGGTTCAGCACGAGCCGTAACTTCATCGGGTTGTAGTGTCATAGCTCGACATTTCCGAACTTTAATTCACTCAACCGAGCTTTCAACTGCTTCATCTTCACGCTCTCCAACTGGTTACTTTGACAAATTTGGGTCAAGATACCTTGGGGGTCCTTGTTTTCAAACCCCTCTCCGTAAAATGCTGCCCAAGCAGATGTTAAGTAGAGGTTTTCTATGCTGACAATGTCATAACCTTGCATATTCTTGATCGAGCCGCCCACCTCTCGCAACAGCAGGTCTTCGGACATATGGCGCAGCTCTGCGCTAAAATTTTCACGCAGTAGTTTAACAATTTTACGAGTATCTGCCGCCTCTCGTATATCTTTGAATGGTGCCAATTCAACAGAGCTAATAGTAAGCGGGCCTAATCGGGTGTTTTCCAGTCCTGACATTTTATCTACGGGGGTAATAACGGTTGCCATGCGGCCATCTGAGCTTTCGGCAAGAATGCTGTGAATAGCTGTTTGGCGACCAAACCATTGTGCTATTTTTCCTTGATTCTTCTGAATGGAAGGGTAGTAGATATTGGCAATTCTTGGGTCCCAAAACCTAAAAAATACCCACCGTTTATCGTCTTCCATTTGCACTTTGGTAAACTTGCGGAAGTGCGCCCATACTTCATCCATAGATGCCGTTGTGCGAACAAATATCCCTGTATTCTTCCCCCAGTGGCTTGCAAAGAACTTCTTATGAAAGGGCGAAACTGCATCGTTGTCATCCCACGCCCTTTGCGGCAATGTCATATCAATCAGATAAGGCGCGGCCTCTTTCATGGTTTCGGCGGCCTCGCCTTTGAACAAGCACCGTACCGGCACATCCACATTTTCCAAATCGAACACACCAGCAATTTTTACGTGCAAGGCTGCATCAACAATAAAATATGTGCGCAAGCAGAATTCAGTTTCCGACGGGGTAAACAATAACTCTTTCAGTTCCAAAGCAATCCAGTCTTGTTCCCAGAATGGCAGGTTATTTTGAATGGGTGGATTGGAAATAGCGTGCTTGGTGATGGTCAAGTATTCTGGGATGTTCTCAACTGGTGTTTCGCCCATGCCGGGCCCCGATGCTCCTGCCCCTAGCGCTCCAATCTCGACCGGATGCTTCTCGCTGACCTTTGCCGCCAGCCTTTGGGCATCCTTGCGGTTCGGGTGTTTTTGCGCCCACTTCGCAGCGGACATCACATCCTCGGCCAGTATCATCTGCAAACCGTGGGTGTTGGTGTGGAAATGCACCTCGCGCTCGAATTCCTCAACACTGTCGGCCCAGGCGGCAACAAGGGTTTGCTGGCTGGAACGGGTGTCATCCGCTTCCTTGCGGATATGGCAAAGGCCGAGCCAGGGGGAAAGGTCACGCATAAACAACTACCAAATTCAACTTTACCCAAGGTAGGCCGCCAGCTTCCGGAATGCAATCGTGGCATTCGGGGAAAGGTTACGGGTCTTGATGCGCTTTGCGCCACGCGACCCAGCGCTTCCTTTGCGCCTCTGCTATCCTTGCCTTGCCCTCTGGCGTCTTTGGCCCTGTAGACATGCCACCATGATACTTGCAGCGCCTCTTGCCCGCTTCTGACATCATTTTGCAGGGATGGCCCTTACGCGTCTTGGCCCCGCATCGCTGGCGATACCTTCCCACCTTGTGCGACAGGCTCATTTCGGCCACCTCGTGCGGGGCGTTGGCAACCTCGCTGGCCCAATCCCGAAACGTGCTGTGAAACCCGTGAACCATTGCACCCTCGACCTTCATCCGGCGCAACAGCATCAGCATGGCCATATCCAGATATCTTGCCAAGCGATGTTCTGCAAAAAGGTCCAAGCGTGTTACGGGAGCGCCCAAAGGCCAAGAAGGCATTGGGAACGCTTATCGAAGCGGGGTGGCTGGTTGCGCTTGACGCTAACACCGAAGTGCGCGGTAAGGTGCGTAAAGAGGCTTACAGGATTGTGAAGGGCTAGAAAGCCAAACAATGGGCGCTTGCAGGATTCCACGCTTGCGAACGCCCATTGTTTATTGACTTGTGACGGGCAGAAAACTTGAGTGAAAATGAAGTTCTTGCGGCAGCTCTCGTATTAATGTTATTTGGAGGCTCTAATTTAACTCAAGGTGGTTTCGTGAGGGGGCCGGTATTTAGTCGTGGTGTGATTCTCCGCGTTAAATTTATTGATGTATTCGCACAAATAGGGTGAGAATTAATGACAAAAATAATTGAAGCATCAGACGGAATAGGAAACATAAAACTGAAAGCATCTTGGAAGTATGGATATTGCTTCGAATATGTTGAATTGTCTGGATGGACCACTAAAACGATAACCTACACCCCTGATGATGTTGCCGAGGTGCAAGAGGTAACAGAAGAAAATTATCGTTCGCTTGGCACAACTGCTGCATGGGCTATTGGTGCCGGTTTGCTTACTGGTGGTGTTGGTCTCATTGTTGGTGCCGCATTTGGGGGGCGGAAAAAGAAAACTGCCACTTACTTGGTTCGGTTTACCGATGGTAAGTCAATCGCGTTTCACCAAGGTCATGGATCAGCACTAAAGGCTTTTCAGAAGGCTTTGCTCAAAGAGCAGATGCGCGATCAAATTAAAGGCACATAGGTTAGCCGTGTAAACAAAACAGTTGCCACGCTGCGTTTCGGGAAAGCGGCCCAATAAGCACTCTCCTCATTTATGGAATTACATAGGCCGGTTAGCACAAATAGCATGATTAGCACGCGCCCTCAAGATTGAACGTTTTTCCTTACCTACCCGTCTAGCTATTTACAGATTTGAATAAGCTAAGATTGACTTTACTAATTCGTGATGAATGTTCGTTACCTAAACTAAGAAAGTTTGCAAATGCGCTTCTACTATCTGCTTCTTACCCTAACCATCGGCATCATAAGTTCCACTTCAAATGCTTCGGCGGACTTTCTGAGGAAAGGCTACATCTCAAATGAACAAGGTGAAAAGTGCTGGTATAAACAGACTCTGGAAAACAAAGGTAGATATTTTATAGAAATCGCGACTTCGCACACGCGCACACTCATATTTGACGACCCCAAGTGTATGGCTAACAATGGTCTGGGACTTGGTATCAACAAAATGATGATAAACAACATCATCACTAGTCCTTATTCACATAACGATGCGGCTTTCCAAACACATGCAGAAGAGCTTTTTATGGGCAGCCTGTTTCAAACCAAAGGTCAGTGTATTCAGTCGAAAACATATGCCAGCGTTGGTGTAATGGTGGATTATTTGGTCGAAAACGACAGCATCATAAAAGTTGTTCACGCTATGGCCATTGAGGGTTGCACAAATAACTAGCTAGATTAATTGGTTTTCACATCGCCCAGCGCCTTTTGCTGCGCCTTCGCTTTGATCCGCGCAATTTCATTATCTAGCCGCTCTTGCTCCCAATCGACTAAGACCCCATCCCCGCGCCCGCGCGTATTGGTGCGCAAAATCATTCTACCCCCCTCAATCCCATCCGCTTTGCAAACACCCGCGCAATCCTGTTTTCCATATCCTGCGCCTGTCGCCTCGCCCGCAAATATGTATGCCAGCGCATCCGATAAGGTTTGCGCGGGAACAGGCAACCAATGCCCCTTTCTGTCTGCCCGAACCTTTGACGATGCCGGATTGCCCTTCTTAACAACCGATCCAGTTTGCTTTCATGCTCGCTTGCATAGTGCAGCCCCAGACATTGCCTGCACCGAACCGGATAGAGGATTGCGCACCGGCGGTCACAGCACGGGCTGTCAATGAGCGTTTAAAACTGACCCTGTTTTGGCATTTAAAAGTGACCCACCGTTGAGGGGCAAAGCCAATAGGCGAGATGCCCTCATATAGCGAGCTCGTCTATTGGCTTTGTTTGCGCTGCG
>Ga0256834_1000438_pt1 | contig 30210 bp, 25 predicted proteins | sample 4281140metaG_FD_190536 | JGI IMG/M metagenome (GOLD analysis project Ga0256834, IMG submission 190536) | Hydrothermal vent microbial communities from East Pacific Rise, Pacific Ocean - 4281-140 | ecosystem: Environmental > Aquatic > Marine > Hydrothermal vents | place: Pacific Ocean: East...
AGGTGCTGCTTCAAAGGCAGATTCGCGAAGTTGTTTAGATTGGTCGAAGTGTTTGCCCGCTAGTAACTTGGTGGCCTCTACGATTTCAGCAATCCACTGCTCAGGATCACCAAAAATAAGGGGTGATTGTTTACCGCTAAAAATTTCGCTACGTAGCTGCTCACATTTGAGTGCTTCACGATAGGTTTGCACCATGGGAAGTGCTGCATCATCTAACTCACCGATAACATTGAGCTGAACTTGAGCTTTTTCCCAATCTCCTAGAACAATAAAAAGTTGGAATAGAAAAATGCGTTCTTTAGTATTTGCGGGGTCATTACGCACACGCTCTTTAACCTGAGCTAATGCCTCTTTTAGATTGCCACTTTGCAAACTCTGTAATGCATTATCCATTTACTTATCCATCAGCGTCGTGAAGGTTGATTTAAGAAATTGTTCAGTTGCATACCCTCTCTAAATATTTTGATTTAGGAGGGTATGCATACCAATTACTTTGATTCTGTAACATAACGGCTTTCAGCCGTTCTTAAAACAACCTATGGACTTTTAGTCCATAGTCGTTGAGTTACACTTCGATATTTTCCTCAATATTGAAACCAAATGTCATGGTGGCACCACCAGAGCCGTCATTCATCTGTTCGGTATAATCTACTGAAAATTCAGCAAAATTCAATGAAACGCTCTCTGTCATTCTGTCAGCACCATCTTCAGCAGTTGTTGATATATTGGTGACCAGAATTTTTTTCAGGGTAATAATAAAATATTCTATTTGTTCACCACCCGCTTTACGGACTACAAGTTTGCCCTCATCAAAATGTTTTCCGGTACAGCAATAGAGCATTAGGTTGGTTGAGGCGGTATCAACATATTTGCTAATGGTGATATTTTGAACACTAACTTTTCCGCAGCCACCGCCGCCGCCCTCATGGAAACTACCGGGTTGGCTCATCCCCCAATCCCAGCCGTTGACGTTGATTGCTCCCTCATAAACGCTGTCTTTACATTCGCCTTTGATGTCATCGCCAAGATCTAAAAATATATCAGTAGCCATTGTTTAATCCTTTTTAAAATATAGTGGGTATAGTTAAATTACGAATTAGCTTTTTGCTGAAGGTAGTTTAGAAACAAGCCGTAGTGACACTGTCAGACCTTCTAGCTGATAGTGTGGTCTTAGGTAAAACTTTGCAGCGTAATAGCCTGGGTTGCCTTCAATCTCTTCAAGTGCAACTTCTGCTGAGGCCAGTGGTTTTTTGGCTTTAGTTGTTTCACTTGAATTTTGAGGATCGCCATCGACATATTGCATGATCCATTTCTGTAGCCAGCGCTGCATATCGTCGCGCTCTTTGAATGAACCGATTTTGTCTCGGACAATACATTTCAGGTAGTGGGCAAAGCGGCAAGTAGCAAACAGATAAGGTAAGCGAGCAGCGAGCTGGGCATTGGCTGTTGCGTCAGGATCATCATACTCAGCTGGTTTTTGTAGTGATTGAGCACCAATGAAGGCTGCAATATCTGAGTTTTTACGGTGGATGAGTGGCATAAAACCATTTTGTGCCAGCTCAGCTTCACGTCGATCGCTGATTGCGATCTCTGTTGGGCACTTCATATCCACACCACCATCATCGGTAGGGAATGAATGAACAGGCAGTCCTTCAACAGCACCACCTGACTCAATACCCCGAATACGTGAACACCAACCATACTCTTTAAATGAGCGGTTAATATTTACGGCCATAGCATAGGCTGAGTTTGCCCAAGTGTAGTTACCAGAATCTGTGTTTTCTGTCTCCTCTTCAAAGTTGAAACCCTCAACAGGATCAGATTTAGCACCATAAGGCAGGCGAGATAAGAAGCGTGGCATTGCTAAGCCAAGATAACGGGCATCTTCAGACTCTCGGAGAGAGCGCCAGGCTGCATAGTCGGGTGTTGAGAAGATTTTTGTTAAATCTCTTGGGTTGGTTAACTCCTGCCAGGAGTCCATCTGCATTAGGGCAGGTTCTGCACCGGTGATAAAAGGTGCGTGTGCGGCAGCAGAGATTTGAGCCATGCCACTCAATAGTTCTACATCTTGTGGGCTATGGTCAAAGTGGTAGTCACCAACAATGCAGCCGTATGGTTCGCCACCAAATTGCCCATACTCCTCTTCATACATTTTTTTGAAGATGGGGCTTTGGTCCCATGCGGTGCCTTTGAATTTCTTGAGTGTTTTGCCAAGCTCTTTTTTAGAGATATTCATTACGCGAATTTTCAACATCTCGTCTGTTTCAGTGTTGTTTACGAGATAGTGAAGTCCACGCCATGAACCCTCTAATTTCTGGAACTCATTATTATGAATAATAAGATTGACTTGCTCGGTTAGCTTTTTGTCAATTTCAGCAATAATGGCGCTGATAGTACTAACCGCTTCATCAGATATCAGTGTTGTATCTTTAAGCACAAAGTCGGCTAATGTAGATACGGCAGTCTCTACTGCCTCCTTTGCACGATCTGATTTTGGCTTAAACTCTTTCTGTAAGAGGGCGCCAAAAGCACTGGGTTCTAATGTTTCTGTGGCCGCTTCGGATGCGGCTAGCTCTTCTTCAGCCATCTTTATGACTCCTCTTCTTTATCTGATGATTTTGCTGCTGATACTAATGACTGCATGAGAGCGGGGTCATTGATCGCTTGAGCAATGAGCTCTTCAGCCCCTGTTTTGCCATCCATGTAGGTGACAAGGTTTGAGAGCTGTGTACGTGCATCCAGCAGCTTTTTGAGGGAGTCGACTTTATTAGCAACAGCATCGGGTGAAAAGTCATCCATGCTCTCAAAAGAGATATCTACATTCATATTCCCTTCACCTGTTAAGGTGTTGGGTACTGAAAAAGCGACGCGTGGCTTCATTGCTTTCAGTCGGCCATCAAAATTATCAACATCAATTTCAACAGCTTTACGATCAGCAATCGATTCGAGAGGCTCTTTTGGCTTGCCTGTTAAATCGCCCATTACTCCCATTACAAATGGCACCTGCACCTTTTTCTCTGCACCATATACTTCAACGTCGTACTCAATTTGTACGCGAGGTGCTCTATTACGAGCAATAAATTTTTGACTGCTTGGTTTTGCCATGGTGTTTCTCCCTGGTCAGGTTGTCTTATGTGTATAAGTCGTAAGTTTTGTTAAGTCGGTTACAAATAATCTTGTAACTATTCAGCGTATTCATCTTTTGTCTCAACTCTTCGTTATTTTCATACTTAATCGGTCACGTATGCCCTATATACTCCCTATTTTCTGTGCGAAAATACTTCGATTGGAGGCGAAATCTAAACACGTTGATTAGCCACGTTATTTCATTTTTTTTCATCAGCACCCATGATCTTCTCTGCCTGCGAAACCCCATCTGAGGCGAGGTCTTTAACAAGCTCCATAAAATTCATTGAAACAAGACGTTTGGCTCGTTTTAGTAGTAAGGGTACCGGACTTGATGGCTCATTACATGTGTAGTAATCACAAATTTTATCGAGCATGTTGTTGACGTCTGCACGGCTATTAATTTCGCCTGATAGGCTGGCTGTGGTTTTATTAGTAGATGTGGCTGGCATTTCACCCTCGTCAGATTTGATTTTTGGAGCCTCTTCAGGCACTCCTCGGCGTGAAAGTTCTTTATCTAATATTGATTGGGCGTGTATGAGTTCAGCTGATAATTCTTTTAATTGGGGTGTATTATCAACACCGACAAAATCGAGTAGTTGCTTTCTAATCTGTTTAATTGAGCCGATAGCGTTTGTGATGGCTGTTGCATTTGCGGTTAGCTCATCTAGCGCATAGGCCATGAGTGCACCATCAATCAGTGCTTGTGTAGGTGGTTCGCCCTCTTCATCTTTTCTCTGTGAGATTTTGCCAGAGGCTATGTCGATGTCACGAAGGCTAAAGATGCCAATGCCTTGAGCTTGTATTAAGGGTGCACGTCTTAGTGAGTGTACAGCGGTCGGCACGTCACTGAGTGCACTGATGGCGTTTGTTCTGCCGATAGGGTCAAGTTCGTCATCTGGATCTAGCTGTGGGTGTACGCTCTCCCAATACTGCTCAAGGTATCCTTGAATCAGTGATAGTGCTTGGCTACAGCCTGGGAACCCTTCGGTGTGTATGAGTGCAGGAGCAAGATAAGTTGCAACAATATGTAGATCTTTTGTTCGTAAAAGCAGCTCTATCGCTTGTGATTTAACTTTACTCCAGTCGGGCTCTTCTGCTGGAACAACGGTATCACCAAATTCTTGCGCTGGTTTAACGGTGGCACTGTTTTCCAGTGCTTGCAGTGCAGAGTCATACTCAAGAGACTCACCACAAGGCATCTCTTCAGATATTTTTTCTAGTAGTTTATTAATATCGATAGATTCCATACTGATTCCTTGAGGAATAGATCATTTACTCAGAAAAAACCTCGACAATGGCAACACTCACATTGTCTCTGGCTCCTTTCTGTAGTGAAAGATTAATTAGTTGTTGTGTGACACCTAACACATCATCGCCTTGAATTATTTGTGCAATTTCGGTATCGGTAACCTCTTTATTCAACCCATCGCTGCAGAGTAGGAAGCGGTCGCCTGCTTTTAGGTCGAGGTAGCCTATATCCAACTCCAACTCATCGGTTGCACCTACCGCGCGCGTTACGATGTTGGCGTATCTCTCGCTCATCTCCTCATTGGCAAATGGAGTCTCTGTTTCATAGCTGTGGTCTTTTGTTAACTGCTGCAGCTCCCCATCACGACTGAGGTAGATGCGGCTATCACCTGCCCATAAAAAAGCGGCTCGCTGGCCGAACATGAGTAGTACAACAACGGTGCAACCGATGGTGGAAACAGATCGCTCTTCGGCTTGTTTTAAAAGTTGTTCATTGACAAATTTCAGATGATCCGTGGCGTTGCTAATAAAATCATTCAGAGTTGTGGCAGGTTCAAGGTTGCTCAGTACATCTATCGTCATGTTGCTGGCAAAATCACCGGCCGCATGTCCCCCCATCCCGTCAGCGACAGCCCATAGGCCAGAGTCTGGAAGATTAAGGCAGGCATCTTCGTTTACTTTTCTAATCTGTCCTACATGGCTGATAGCGCTGGAACGCCACATTAAGGGTGTTGTCTTGATGTTGGGTTCTGGTTGCTCAATAGGTGATTTAGGGCTTGGCTGGCTGGTGTTGAGCTGCTTGTCTTGTGCTATTTTAAGAGTGGGCCATGCCTCCCAAACGCTATTTTCCCATTGACCATCCATCAATGTAGTAAAGCTTTCAGCAGGTGGTAGACCAGCTGAGACGAGTAGGCTGGGTGTTACTCGTTCTGATCCATTACTCCACCAGAGGCTGTAGGTACTAAAACGAGCTGAGAGCATCTGCCGGGATAATTCAGAATAGGTTGATGCTGCTTCATCAATGCTGGGTATTGGCAATTGCCAAAGTGGCCCTAGCCCCAATCTCGCTTGAGTAGAGGCTTCATGATTGGCAAAGTGTTTAGTGAGCTGTTCTGCTTTTTTCTTAAACTTACTCAGATCGGTGTACTGTTCATCAAGCAGCCCAAGCATCATCTCTTCGGTCTCCATAAACCAGTGCTTATGGTTTGTTAAGAGATCAAAGGGGTTGAACTCTGTGGGTAGAGCACAAGCCATTGTCATGGGGAAATAACGTCCAACTTTATCAACACTCGGCATCATTAAGCCTGTCCAGGCGTGGTTGCCACACAGACCGGGTGAGAGGTAGTAGCGCCAAATTGGGCTGGTTAAATAGATATCTAACCATTGGTCTGTAAGATTATTACGGCTGTTTGTAATTGCACTTTGTAGCCAAGCATCCCATTGATCAATGAATTCACGCGGCAGACCATAGTAGACAAAATCACCACGGCTAGGGATCTTGCCGTGATAACCCGTCTTGAAAAAAGTCCCTGTATATAGGTTACTCAACGTTAATATCCCAATTCAGCCCTTAAAGTTTACCGGGGCAACGAAACTTTGATAGCTCTTTAAGGCGAAAGGGGTTGTATGTGCTACTTGCATGCAGTTCATACCGTGCCTTACGTCCACCCATATCGAAAATAATTCGATAACGCTCTGGTTGTGCTGTTGATTTTATGTTCGCACTATCGAGTACCCTAAACCATGCCCAAGGCCCTAACTCTCTGACACTTGATGTTGCGCCTTCAAGTGAGGGCAGATATTGAAGTTGAACTTGATTTGCACCGTTAGGGCCTGGCCATTGCAACGGGGTAAGTCTCACTGGACCATGACTGTAAGTGACTTTTTGACCATCTAGATTGAGTAAAAAACGGGTGATTTCCCTATCCATATTGATAGGTTTAAGCTGGAAGCGAACCTCCGGGTGTTTCCCCGTGCCTTGGAAAAATGTCTCGCGTATCACTCTTGCACGCCTGAACTGCTCTAAGGTGCTTCGTTTAATACCTCCTTCCCCGCGCCAACGCCATGGAACGGTTGAGGTATCAACAAATTTAGCAAGATTTTCATTATAAAAACTATCCATGATGCCACCAGGGCCAAAAAATTGACCAAAATCTTCTAAGGTGATTTCATGTGATGCATGAGAGATTATGGGGTAACGTTTGTTGATTGCTCTGCGGCAAAAGGGGAGAGGCTTAGAACTCCACAGCTCATTGAGGTGTTCGCGAACACCACCAATCGTCAGGTTTTTACTGCTGCTTGCGGCTGATACCATTAATCGAGCAACAAACGCCGGTTGTCGTTTTGCTTTAACCTGAATTTTACTAACGATTTTACTTAATGCATCGCTGCCTTTGATAGCATCCATCGCCTTTTGGCCGCGATTGTCGGCACTTGCAATGGAATCAAGATAGACAAAAAGCTCATTGAGATCTTTTAACAGTCCATCAATGGGAGCTGTTCCATCCTCTCTATTTTTAACAAGCTTATTGAGAGCCGCAAAGTGGTTCTCTACCAACTGACCTGGTTTTTTACTTCTCTCGGCGGCAGCCTCTTTTTCATCACTCATGCCAATCACATTGGTCAGCTTCTCTTTGAGTGAATTTACGCCTTCTGTGGTTGTGTTTATTAGATCTGAGCCTATCAAAAGGCTTTTGGTCAACATGGTCTCGTTTGAGATAGCTACAAGTAGCTTACGAAGGGGTGAATTGGTACCTGATAAGACATTAAGAATATCAACTTCACGATTGATATTTGTCACGGGAGTCAGTTGAATATCGGCTAAAAATGCCTCCCACCGAGCGATATACTCTCTTTGGTAGAGCTGTAAAACTTCTTGACTGAGCTGAGTTTTTGCCTCTTCGTTATCAACTATATTTTCATCACTGCCTATGATCCAGCGCTCTGTTGCCATTACTGTAGTTAGCGTTTCACTCTGTGGCAAAAAGTGTTCATGAAATCCTTTATGAGTAAAGAAACCATCGATGCCTTCATTAATCGGTTGACCACTTTTGCGCGATAAGACTGTTGCTGTATCAGCACCCCCTACCTCTGAGACCAGGAATGGTGGAATGTTGCTATTTAAATTTGCTCGCTTAAGGCGTGCATAGGCTCGTTCAGCTAGTGGGATTTTTTGCAGGGTTTTGCGAGTATCACTGATTAACTGTTCATCAAGCTCCATTGGTAAGACAGGGGGGCCAGCGTTGAATAGTGTACTCAGATGGCTGTTCATCTGTTGAAGATGCACTTCAGTAAAATCTCTAGGCCTATTTTGCTCCCAATCAAGAGATACCCATGCCTGAATTGATTCACTGTCAAAATGAGCCTGCTCTTTCAGCATGAGGTAGGTTTTTAGCCCTTCAAAAAGATAGTCAGGGTTGTTGATGCCTATCTGTAGTTGCTCTTCAAGACGCAAAATAATGCGTGGTAATAAAATACTATTTAGAAGGCGTTGGTATGTAGCACGAGCCTTTGCACCAATACTTTTACCTTGATAGAGCCCAAGCCCCATTGAAAAAGGTGGGTTGTCTGCACGGCTATCTAGCCCTGTTGATATCGAACGGATAGTGTTTAAAAGTGGAAGAACAAGTGAGCTTTCACGATGAGCGGGGGTTAATGCCTCAATACCTGCTTGAGTTTCTGTTACCTGTTTAGAGGCATCTTCAATGTAACTCTGGTTTTTGTTATAGCTGATTATCCAGGCTGTAATGCAGAGCAATGTTAAGCCTGCAGCAATGATATAAGAGCCATTCTGTAACCAAATACGATGGCGCTCTAAACGATGATTTTTTCCTGTGATTTCAGCTTCGGGTATGACTACTTTCTTGAGTAGATCGGTAATGAAATAGGCGCGATTTTGACCGCCAAAAGAGGGGACAGCTTGCTGATTTAGGCCAAAACTACGGGCCAAACTGCCCATGATACGATCAATTGGTGTACCTTCTTGTGTGCCGCTGGTGAAATAGACACCCCGTAACATGACGGGTGAGTCAAAACGGCTTGGGCGAAAAATATCTTTTAGAAATAGATCCAGCGTATCTTTGATGGCAGCTAACTGTTGTGGGAAACCATAAATTAATGTTCGGCGTTTGCTGTCACGCTCTTCGCTTAAGCGCCTAACCATACGTTCATTGATGCGCTGCAAGAGACCATCAAATTCACGTCCAAAACTCTCTACAGCTAAACCGGATACTTGCTCCTCCAGTGGAAAGGTCATCCCCCAAACTTGAGTGCGCTCTTCTCGTCTTAAATCATCAAAAAATTCTGAGAAACCAGCAATAAGATCACTCTTTGTTAAGAGAACATAGATGGGGAAATTCATGCCAAAATGTTGGTAGAGTTCATGAATGCGCTGTTTTATAGCATTAATGTGCAGCTTGCGCTCAACATCGCTCTGAACCATTAGGTCAGAGATGCTAATGGTGACCATGACACCATTGATGGGCCTGCGGCGACGATATTTTTTTAGAAGATCAAGAAAGCCTATCCATGCTGCATTATCTACTTCTGCTTGACTATCTTGTGTAACATATCGGCCTGCGGTGTCGAGTAGGACAGCATTGTTACTGAACCACCAATCGCAATTACGTGTGCCACCAACGCCTTGTAGAGCTTGCTCACCAAATTTGTCGGCGAGTGGAAACTCTAATCCTGAATTGATTAATGCTGTTGTTTTACCTGAACCAGGTGGGCCAATGATGACATACCAGGGTAGGTCGTAAAGTGATGTTCTTTTTTGCCAGAATCCTCCCTTTGTTTGGCCAAGCACTTTAACTGCTTCTTCAAAACACTCTTTGAGTTGAGTGACCTCATCTTCTGTGTGGTTAGGTTTATTGCTTTGAGAAAAAGAGTGAGAAATTCCAGCTAGTAGTTGTTTGTTGGCTAATATTGATTTGATTCTGATGGAGGCTAACCGCCCCCCCCAGATTACAAAAATAACAGCGATTAAAATTGAGCGAATAAGCTCACTCTCAAGCGGGGCTGTTCCAGCGATTGCGATTAATGGGCCAACGTACCAAATGATGAGGGAGAGCGCTGTGGCACCGAACAAAGTAACAATCCAGCGTTGAGTGAAGAGTCTAAAAAAACGTTTTATCATTTTAGTTTCCCCCTCCATTGTTCACTAGCATCAGTGTGATCTCTACACGGCGATTGTGGGCCTTATTGGTGGGGCTATTGTTTGCTACTAAAGGTTGTGTATCTGCAAAACCCTCGGCTATTATGCGCCCTGAGTGACTCATGTTAGAACTTAGTAGGCTGGCGACTGTTTCTGCTCGTTTTTGTGATAGATCCCAATTGCTTGGGAATTTTAATCGTAGGCTGCCACCAACGGGGTCATTATCAGTATGACCAGCGACCAAAATATGACCAGAGAAACGCTCAAGAATTTGAGCGATTTTTTTAACGAGCGGAATACGCTCATTAGTCAAATTTGCTTGAGCTGGCTTAAACAAGCCGATGCCTCGTAGACGGATGGTAATACTCTCATTAGTTTCTGTGACATCAACCAACTTTTTTGATATCTCAGCTGATAAAGCTTGGGTGACAGAAAAATTGGAGGTTTTTTTTGGAACAATGGCCGCCCTTTCAACCATAGAGGGGACATTTCGTCCAAGCAGTTGCAACTCTTCCATAACAGGCTCAGAGTGAGTGCTTAGGCTCATACTAAAACCAAACCAAAGTAGCAGTAATAGTGTGCCAGTAACAGCGCTGACAACCCATAAGGGGACAAAGCGAGCAAGTTGATTGCGTTTGTCTTCGACGCCATGCCAGTGTGGTGACAGCTCAGGATCTGAATCGCCTCGTTGCTGGAGCAGTGCACTCATTACTTGGTGTTGGATCTCTTCAACTTGATTAACGCCACCCGCTTGAATGCGATATTTACCCTTAAAGCCGAGCGCTAAGCAGATATAGACAAGCTCAAGCAAAACAAGGTTGCAAGCAGGTGCTTGCATTAACTTATCGAGGATCTGAAAAAATTTATCACCGCCACTCACCTCATTGTGGAACTTGCTTAGGAGCGTCTGTTGACTCCAGTTGCTCTGACTTCCCCAGGGGGTTGTCAGTACAATTTCATCCATAAAGGTGCAGAGCAGATAGCGGGCTGTAAAAATAATCTCAGGTGTTGCCCCACTTTTTTGTGCACTGTTCTCGAATGTTGTTAGTTCACGAGCAATAAGATTGCGTAACATCTCTGGGTTGGGATGGCTTGTGGTATCACGTAGTTGGCCTGCAGCTAGCAATAAAGCATTGGCTGCACCAACAAGAGGGTTAAGCCCATAGGCACCCGTAGCACTTGAGATGGTTTGGCTGCTTCCCAGTGATGTTTGTGAATTTTGTTGTACGGGTGGCTGGTTTGGACGAGTTCTACCCCCAGGGTTAGGGCGAACAACCGTTCTATCTTCATGGGGTGAATTTGAAAATGGGCCGTTAGAACTCATTGTTCTAGCCTCCTTTTATGGCCCAAAAATCCATTGATATTCCTGGGAAATCGCCGCTCAGGTGCAGTGCGATTGCACCACTGAGTTTCAATTTATCCCAATACTCGCCCCCTTTCTCTAACTCAAAATAGACTGACCCTGCATGAAATGGGATTTGACGAGGTGCAACAGGAAGAGGGTTGATCTTAATTCCTTGTAGCTGTACGTTGACAAGCTCACTAATTTGCTCAACAGAACCAATCTTTACTCGATTTGGAAAGTCATTGCGTAGCGTTTCATTTGGCATCTCAGCACTAATGGCAAGTACAAAACTCGCGTGCTCAAAAAGTGATTTATCAGCAACACTTCCTACGTGAATACCATAGCGCTTTTCATTCAAAGGGATTGAGATAGCGGTCTGTTCAAGTACTGTTGATAACGCCTTACGTACATCATCCATTACAGGTGTAAATGTTGCCTCAAGATCTTGATGTTTGTAAGAGGGGTAAGTTGCTGCTTGGCGGCTATCGCAAGTAAATGTGGCTAACTCTCCTGCTAATGCAATCATTTCTCTGTAGAGTGCTTCTGGGTGAAGAGCGCGCATTTCAGTAAAATGGGCAAAAAGCGGGGTGTACCTGTTTACAACCTGAAGGAAAAGATAGTCCGCAATCTCAGCTGCCCCACCACGCCCAGATAATGTCACTCTGCCGGCTAATGCCTCAACTCTGTGCCGTAAAAGCCCTGATAACTCATTTAAATAGCCGGTTAATACAGGTGTAGCTTCACAACGTAAAACTGGAGGGATAAAATCACTATCAAGCACAATACTACCGTCAGATTTGCTCTCAACTATTTTTGCAATTGCTAACGTTGCATGGTCGCTTGTTGACTCGCCATCTAATAGATAGCTTAAAGCCAGCTGGCCTACCTGAATCTCTGAAGAGCCGTTGTCGGGGATGGTGGCATCTATTGTGTTGTCTATTGTGAGTCGATTTCTGGCAAGCCCAACATGGTTGCCTGCAACGTCAGCCTCTACTACACCTTGGCGTTTTAGAGGGAGTGAAAGATAGATGGTGCAATCCCGAACGGCATCAGATATCTCTATTGGCGTGGGTAGAGTCTCATCTTCTGGGAAATTAAATGGGGTGCCATCTGGCAGAACACCTTGTGCTTCTAGGATAGAAAATTTACCAAGAGCGAGTAGTTTCTGGTCTATTTTGAGTATTGATAATCCCCAGCCATGTGTTCCAAAAGCGGAGCAACGCCCTTCAATAAATGTTTCAATATATCTAGATTGTTGCTGGAAGTGCTGTGCTCGGATAAACATCCCTTCAGACCAAATCACTTTACTGTTCCACGACATGCACCTACTCCATGCAGATGGGGTTGAATCCATCCAAATTAATTGTTGCTTATATGTTGGTTTTTTTGAGAAAAGTACTAGGGAGCCTCTGAATCCTAGTGGTTATGGTTTATTTCTTAATAAAGTCGATTGATATCTCTAAATCGGTCGCTTTTATTTGTAAAACCCTGCTTTTCATAAAATCAAAAAAACCCTCTTCAGGTATTTCTAATGTGGCACGCCATTGAGCGTTTTCTAGATCTCGGTAGGCTGCAACTACAGCAAGATAGGTCGCATCTGGTGAGATACTTAGGATGTAGTCAGTATCTTCTCCTGGTTGTAAAACATGCTCCTCAATAGCGATGAAGTCCTCGCCCAGATATTTTTTCCCCTCGTCATAGAGTGAGAAAAAGTCTGCCTCATTGAATGTGGTAATTCCTTTGAGATGATATGTTTTAACGATAATAGGCGAGGGTCGTCCCTCATGATCTGGGTTGATATCGTCATTGGCAGTAAAGTTACCATCGAATAGACGAGGTTCAGGGGTGCTTGAACAACCTGAAATCATTATCAATGTGCTTAAGGCTATAAAGAGATGCCATCTAAAAGTCATAGGTTAATTCTCATTTGTCTTGATAGTTTGAATCATGGTTGGTTCTCTCCATTCGGCGCATTTGCTCTTCATATGCTCGCATAAAACCTTCACCCAAAACGTTTTGGAAGTTATCTGTTGCTTCCTTAGCGATATCCTTGTAGAGCTCTTTGTACCGATCCCAATATTTTGTTTTGTTATAGGCTGAAAGCAGAAGATTACCTTTTGGACCAACAGTGAAGCGTTGCTCTAATGTTTCAGGGTCAAAGCGACGCATAACATCCTGCAAAGCACCCTGCATCCCCGCCATTGTTGCCATTTGGTGTGCTTTAATATCATTAAAGCCCTCTTGGATAGCATCTAATGCTGGAAGGTAGCCACGGCCATTTCTGAATAGCATGTTCTCAATCGCCTCATCTACGCCGACTGAAAACTTTAATGGGTTATTTTCAACCGGTTGAATCATTGTCTGGTCAACACGAAAAGCACTCTTCATGTTGGAGCGTGCCATTAAAACTTCGATTAATCCGGTAACACTTTGCCTCACCATTAAACCGATAATTTCAGGTAGTATGCTTGCCAACTCTTCTGGAATTGTTTTTGGGTCAATACCAAGCGCTTCTAAAACTTTTTGATACTCTTCGCTTGAGGCTGGGGTTTTATTGGTGACTCTCTTTTCAGTCTGAGGAATAGACTTTCTTTTAGGCGCTGTATAACCGCCTGGGCGTGGACGCTCAATCGCTATTGGTTGTTCTTCTTGGGCTAACGATGGTTCTGTTTGAATTTGCGGAATGATTGCTTCTATTGGTGCCGGCTTTGGTGTTGCAGCTGGTGTTGGTGGTGTGGTTAGACTCCAGTTGGTAGGTATCTGCTGTTCTTGGCCTTGGCTGCTGATAGGTGCAATTTTAGGGGAGGAGGATAAGTCTTGAGGTGCTGCTGTCACTTTGCTTAACTGGGGCGTTTTAGGTGCTTGGGTTAAGTCCCAGTCATCGGGTATTTGTCGTTCAACTTGAGGTGCCGGAGGCGTAAAATGTTCATCTAATCCTGGTGTAGGATTTATGGTGTTTGCGCTGAAAGTGTTGATTGATACGGGCTGTGTAGGTGTCTCGTAGGAGGGTTCATCATAACCACCCAGAAGCTCTAATGGATCAATATCATTGGGTATTTGACCCATGTTTGAAACTATATCGGATTGATCAAAGTCTGTATTAGGCTGGGTGATATCTGCGGTAATTGCGGCTGAAATCACATACTCTCCAATATAGATGCGATCACTATTGCCTAATTTTACCCTTTGGTCTCGACCTATGGCTGATTCCTCATTGTTCAAAAAGACGCCATTCGTGCTGGTATCGAGAAGGTAGTATTCACCTTGCTCATATTCGATAATAGCATGGCGACTGGAGACATAACGCTGCGGGTCAGGTAACTCCCAATCATCACTTTGACTGCGGCCAATCGTCCCGCCACAGCCTGTGAAAACCTTTGGTTTTACCTGTGAGGCAACTGACATATCACCAGCATCAATGATACTGAGGGTTAAGGGCATATAAACTCCAGATTTATATTGAGCATCGTCTTCCATCTGTTGGGATAGATTACATCTATTTGCTATCTTAGCCAAACCCAATTTGTACTGCATCACTTAAGTGATATTTATAATGAATTAGTAGCTTAAACCTATTTTTGAATAGATGGTTATTGAAGGAATGTATTTTTGGTGAGGCTATTTTATTGATTAATAATTGATGGTTTTTTCGCATAGCTTCCCTGCAGGGAAGCTATGCGATTTAATACTATTTTAACTGCTCTTGACGAAGATAAATTCACCACCACTGTGGCCGGTGAATTTTATAGGGGCGTAGGTGGGGGACTGCTCAAAACCAATGTTTGCAGCATTTTTTTGTACCTGTGGAGATATATTTAGATAGATTTTATAGGCATCAATTAATCCGTTTGCTTGCTCCAGTTGATCAAGGAAGGCGCGAGCAAAAACAGAGTTTGAACCACCTCCGCTATCAAGAACTGGGGCAATCCCTCCTGATGTTAATACTGTTCTTGAGGCTGTTTTAGCCATCACTTTTAGCCATTTTTCTTGGTCTTTATCATTTAATTGAATATCTAATTTTGCAATTGAGCTGCGTGTCATTGAGCCTGAGTAGCAGGAGTCAGCGACGACAAGAATATGTTTGGCAGGCATGGTGTTGAGTAGACCAGAGATGGCAGCGTTAGATATCCAATTAGCGGTGTTCTCTTGCTCGGCATCAACGGGCAGCCAATAACCTTGGAGTGTTGAAATATCGCGTTCACCATGCCCCGCGTAATAGATCAATAGGTTGTCCTTGTCGGTTAATTTCCCTTTAACTTCATTGAGTGCCGAGAGGATTGTGTAGCGGTCTGCATTGCGAATAAATTGTGTCTCAAAACCAAATTTTTCTTTAAGGATGGTAGCTACATCTTCAGCATCATTGGTTGCAGTTTGGAGAGTGGGGTAATTTTGGTACTCATTGTTGCCGATGACAACCGCATAATAGCGGCCAAAATCGACTGAGCCTGCAATACGACCAGGGAGGGAGATATTAGCTCCTCTCTTTGCGATGCTCTTCTCTGTGATCATTATGAATGAGAAGTCAGCATTTTGCCCTGATTGGTCAATGACCTGTATGAATACCTCTTTTTCACTTGTGTCAATGGTCACGGCTGCATTAAATAGTCCACTGCTATCAAGGGCAATAGGTTGGCCATTTAATGTGGCGCTTTTTAGTCCCGCAGGGGTCTCTATTCGGCCACTGATTATACGTACCTTGCTGCCCGATCGTACTCTGACTTTTGTTGTGCCATTTCGAGTAATGACGATGGAAGGATCAAACACTTCTATTGATGGGCCTGGGATATCTACTGATGCTAATAGTGTACTTTGCTCATTGAGCTGTATTGATTGTCTATTAAGTGTTTGTTTGGTTATCACTACCTTGTTTTTTAGTGTTTCAAGGCTCCCCTCTAGGCGTGCTATCTTTTCTACCTGAGTACTGTAGGCTCGGTTGAGTTCATTAAATTTGGTGCTTTTTGGTGTGTTATCTAGTTTCTGTTTTAGCTGCTTGAGCTGCTGCTTAGATGCCAGCAATGCATGGCTATCTTTAGTCGCTTGCTGCTGGGCAATCGAGAGGGATACTTTGAGCTTTTCTACATCATTGGTGCGGCGCTTAATTTCATGGCGGAGTAGTTCATTCTGTTCCTGAGCCAAAGAGGCCGCTTTAACCTCAATAGCAGCGGTGTAATCAATTTCATCGTCAACACCTGAGGCTTTTCGATACCAGTTAAGAGCCGTTAAGCTGTTTTGCTCAACACCTAACCCTTTCTCATAGAGATAGCCTAAATTTATCTGGGCGCGTGAGTAGCCTTGATTGGCCGCTTTTGAGTACCAGACAAAGGCGGCTTTATAGTTGCTTGGCAGGCCTAACCCCTTTTCATATATCTCTCCCACATAAGATTGCGCTTCGGGGTCACCTTGTTTGGCTTTTTCTAACCAGACATTGAGAGAGGTACGATAGTCAGCTCGATCAAAAGTGACATATTCACCACCGCGTATTTCACACTCCCGGGCAGTTGATTTTATCGCTTTTCGGGCGGCTAGATAGACCATTTGGCCACCCAATTTTCGTACTTGTGCAGGCAGTAGACAATCAACAGGAAGTAGCTGATCGGCAGACCCTCTACCTTGTGGTTCAGTGAGTGAAATACTCTTGTCTGCTGTTGTGACACAGCCACTCAGCCAGCTGCTAGAGATGATTGCTATACCGATCCACACTTTATGAGTAAGGGAATAGGAATTAGATTGGCTTGATTTAGGTAGCATAATTATTCCTGAGCAAGTTGATTGAGTTGCTGCTCTAGCGCTTGCAAAGCTGTGTGGCCAGAATGAATGCCAAGACCCTCTACAACAAACTTCTTTGCTTGTTCGAAATTGCCCTCAGCTATTGCTTGAGTGGCCAGCTCTGCAAGCTGATTGAGTAGTGCCTCTAAGCCCGCGATGGCTTGGCGATTATAGGGGTGTAGCGTAAGTACTTTTTGATATTCAGTGAGTGCATTGCTGCCAGGTGGGCTGAGCAGTCTTCCAACCATCATGTGCACCTCGGCTACTTCAAGAATATCATCAAGTTGTTTTTGAAGTTGTGAGCTGATCTCGGTAGTGGGCGGTGGGTTATCAAATAGGCTGGGTTCAACAATTTCTGGTGGACGGGTGATGAAGTATCCGGTGCTTACAATTGCAGCAAAAGCGAAAGCGAGTGATATTAGCTTCCAGGGTTCTCTCTTTTTTGGCAGTAACCCATCAAGAAACTCATCCACATTAGCTGCACGAGATTCTCGTGTTAGAGATAGCCCTCTTAAAAGTGCCTTCCATTGAGTATCTTTGAGCCACTTAATACGCTCAGGAACCATGCCTGCCTCATAGGCATCATTTGCTGATCTTCTTTGATAGGGGTGTTTCCCCACTAAGAGCTGATAACAGATGCAGGCAAATGCATAGATATCATCAGAAGGGTTTGGCGCCTCGCCCATGAACATCTCAAGGCTGGCGTAGGAGGGTGTTAATGCAAAAAGCTCATCTCCTTCAGTTGTTTGGCTGACCTGTTGGCTTGAAGTGGAGGTGATCTCTCTCTTTTTGTAATTTATCGCCTCTACATCAGACTGCATAATGGCTCTGGCAATGCCAAAATCTAGGATTTTTGGCCCATCATCAGTGAGAAAAATATTAGCCGGTTTTAGATCTGAGTGAACAATGTTGTGTTCATGTGCGTACTTCAAGCCAGCTGCGATGCCGGTGATGATGGGCATCACCTCAGCTAAGGGTGTAGTTGAATAGCGTTTTTCATCGAGATAGAGATCGAGTGGGCGGCCGCTCATCAGCTCCATGGTCATATAGACCGCATCACCCGTGCGGTCAAAATCGTAAACGGTAATGATATTTTGATGAGAGAGTCCCCGCGCTTTTTTGGTCTCCTGCTGTAGCATTCTTAATGCATCAGGATGCTCTTTAAAATCATCCGATAAAAGTTTGATGGCGACAAGAGAGTTCTCTTCACCAACGGTCTCTTGAACTAGATCTCGCGCGGTATAGACTACCCCCATGCCACCGCGGCCCAACTCTTTAACCAGTTGGAATCGATCTTTAATAAGTGTGCCAGGTTGAAGTGTCGTAAGTTTTTTAGTGCGGTTTGCTGAGGCAACGGCAAGCCGGGTGGGTGCATCCATAGCCTCATAGCTATCGTGTTGAGCTGGCGTTTTCCGTGCTTGCTTAGCAGGCTGGATGCGAGTGGCATTATCACTATCCATTGGTATGATGGATGGTTGAATACGTGTTAGCTCCTCCTCTGCTTCTTTATTCATGTCAGTGGTTCATCAGAACTCAAATCGGCCGCCAGCTGAGAGGGTATGTTGTGTTAAATCATCTTTACCAAGCAGGGTTTCGTACTGAATGTAGGCTGACTTCCCATTGCCCAATGTGGCAGTGACACCTGTAGTAAGGTTGAAATAATCTCGATCGGGATCATCACTGCTCAACTCAAATTTAGTACCTGTTGGGTCATTAACAAATGAGGCGCTAATGTTACGGCTATTGTTTCTGAACTCGTGTGTCCATTCAAAGCTTAGGTGCGGTAGAAATACACCATGTGAGGTGCTGAGTGCATAGCTGAGTTGGCCACCTATTTGGGTACTCAGTGAGGTCACATTTTGATCATCAAAACTCAATGCAAGGCCAACAGCACTTGATTCGGAGTAGCCATCAATATCAGTGTTGACGTAGTTGATTCGGCCATAAGGGCCAAAGCTTAGCTCGTTTTTATAGTAGTCATACCCACCGCCAACACTTAATGAATATTTAATGCCACCGGTATCACCTGAGGCTTTGCCGCTAAAACTTTCAAAGCTCATTTTTCTACTGTTATTGAAGCTGTTCCACCCCACGCTGGCAATGGCGTCTAAATAGAGCGCTTCACTATGGTAGTAGGTTGAATAGAGTGAAAGGGTGTGGCCATCGATACTCATTGAGCCACGAGAGTCTTTAAAATTAGTATCGTTTCTCACATAACCAATCGCACCACCAATAATCAGTTGGTCATCTAAACGGTAGTCTGCACCTGCGGTTAAGCCTTTAGTGGTGAAATCGAAGGCTAACTCATCACTGGAGGCGTCTTTATCACCTAAGCTGATATCGCCATTGATGAAGAAACCGAGTCGGCTGTAGAGCGGTGTGCTTGTGCCTTGCTCATTAGTGGCATTGAGAGCGGTGAGTGGGTTAAAGATGGTTCCCGGCAGTATTAAGCCTTGATAGTGTAGTGTCAGCCCTAATGTGCTCACACCTTTAATGCCACTGCGTAGGTTGCTCATACGGGCAGTAACATTATTAGATTGTTTGGTAGAGGCTTCGATGGCAGCACCACCTTGGGCGGGTGCTTGTTTAGGGAGTAGCTCCTGTATGGCTTTGATTTTTTCTTCACTCGTTCCTGTGTTAATTAAGTTACATGTGGCTAGTAGCTCTTGCTGTTTAGTCGTTGGTTGTTGATCCATTGCATCAAGATCTGTGCATGCCGCATCAAAAGCATTTGCTAATGCTTGTTCATTACTACTTAGATCTTTGAAATTTGAAAAGGTAAAGGTCTTAACAGATGTTGTTAGGCTGGCGCTTCCACCTGTGCATGGAGTAGTAGTTCCTATACCTATAAAACAACCGACCTGAAAAGTAAGAGAGTAATCTGCTACCGCTGGTGGAGAAGCCCATTCAAAACGATATACGGCAGTGTTACCTGGAAGTAGTTCGTCACAATAATAGAGGCCATCAGGTGTGCAGTTGCTAGAAGTATTTATAAACGCACCAGTAATATTCTCGCTTAGGGTATTGAAGACCCCAATGTTCGGCTCGGCTGCAAGTTCAGTAGCGGGGTTGTGTACTGTGATTGTGTAACTTATATTGCTCCCTGCTGCAATAGGGTTTTCCTGGTCTTGAACCACACTGACAATAGTGACATCAGAGAAAACTGAATTACAGAATAGCAGGGTAAAAATTGTGGCTACAACAAGCCAAGTGCGGTTTTTTAGCTGTTTTTGTATCATCATTGCTAAATAGTCCATGCATGCAAGTCAATGGTTCGATGGTAACTGCTTTATTGAGCAGCTTTCAACGCTATACCTCTTTTAATTTCCATGTGGGAATTTTAAAGAGGCAGGGCTTTGACTAATATAATAGTTTGTGAGCGAGTAAATTTGGTGCCTAGTGGGCTGTACAATTAAGACTTATGCTGATCTTACCTGCAAGCTTAATGCTATAAAAATAAGAGGTCTCTTATATTTATGCTCTTCACCAGAAGGGCTTTCGGTTTAAATCAATGGGGTTGCTTGTTTTTGCTATCAGCCAGAGAGTGGTTGCAAAGGCTGATATTTATTCAGTGGACTCTGCTCTCTACTGTACAAATTGCACTACTCTAATGCGGTTGGGCTTTGTTAGCATGAACCACGGATGCTAAGCTAACCTTTTTACTTTGTCGCTCAATTGCCAGCGACTTGCTTGGCCCATGATTAAACTGCCGAAAAAAGCCTACATCCTCATTGCGATACTCTCTGTTTTATTGGTTTCTCTCTCTCTTTGGGCAGCCAAGGAGAACGGCACTATTTATGCGCTGATTCCACTTCTATCGCTGCTTATTCTGCTCCCGCTATTGGCTGCATACTGTCTAGCCAAGGAGCACTGGTTTTCCGATCTTTTTAAATGGGAGGAGTTACGCAAGGCGGTTTTAGTGGTTCTTGTCATTAATTTGCTCAGTTCAGCACTGCTGTTGATCGCCTCTGAAGCGACCCATATCGACAACACTTTGGGTGGCGTCAATCTGTTTCGTCTCTCACTGCTGGTTGGTGCGCCGATTGGTGTGATGTTTTGGATTAAGTTATCAAAAGTTTTTGATATAAAAAGCATCGTTATGTTGAAGATGTTTATGATCTCATTTGCCATGATTAACGCAACGGCAGCCTCACAGCTTAACCGGAAATCTGCAGGTTCTACGGAGTCTTCGATGACGGTTGATGTTTTACGAAAAGAGCAGGCTGGTGTTGGCTTCTCCTCCTATTTGATGCGGGAGGAGGCACCTCTTTTAATCTTCATTTTGTACAATGATGAAGAGGAGCAGTTGGTTGTTCCTGAGAGGGTTTGGAATGTGGCGTATAGCCATGCGACTATGGAGCTATCAACAAAAGAGGGGTATTTGGGCTACCGCTATGTTCAGCGTTTTAGCCGGTGATTCTTGAAATAATACCCGATGGCCATCCTTGCCATCGGGCTTTTAACGACTATTTCCCGATCCTTGGGGGTGCATCCCTGCATCATCCATACGCATCCTGCTCTCCTTGCGCCTTTTGTCTCAATCCTTGAGTCTCCGTCAGCGACTGCATTAATATTGGCACATTAGAGATCTATGTCTGTACGAATTGTCTGAACAATGTGTCGGAATTTTCTGACATAAGTTGAAAGAACCCAATAAAGCAGCTTCACAATTATTAGAAAATTAGGATTAAATCGAGATGATTGGCCTCTTGCAGCGAGTATCTTCAGCGCATGTTAGTGTGGCGGGTGTAACGGTTGGCACTATCAATGACGGGCTGTTGGTGTTGATAGGTGTACAGCGTGGGGATGATGAGGCTAAGGCCGATCGTCTTCTACAGCGATTGTTGGGTTATCGGATCTTTGCTGATGATGAGGGGCGAATGAATCGTAGCCTGCGCGATATCGATGGTGGTCTACTGCTGGTTCCGCAATTTACATTGGCGGCTGATACGAAAAAGGGGATGCGCCCTGGTTTCTCCACCGCCGCACCGCCTGATGAGGGTGAGCGCCTGTTTAGTTATCTGTTAGCAGAGGCTAAAGCGGCGTTTCCTACGGTTGAGTCAGGTGTTTTTGGTGCCGATATGCAGGTTCAGTTGCTGAATAATGGCCCCGTAACCTTTTGGTTGGAGAGCTGAAGCAACAAACTTGTAGCACTTCTTGATCAAGCCGTGAATTTTTTATCAAATCTGGCTAAAATAGGCGATTACTCATATTGGAGCGACTCCTATGCAGCGCATGGCCGAAGTTGAGCGCGACACGCTTGAGACCAAGATTAAAGTCACCCTTAATCTCGATGGTTCAGGCAGAGCCAATTTTAATACCGGAATCCCTTTTCTGGAGCATATGCTTGACCAGGTGGCACGGCATGGCCTGATCGATATCGATATTCAAGCGGATGGTGATCGCCACATTGATGATCACCACACGGTGGAAGATATCGGCATCACCTTTGGTATGGCGTTGGCTAAAGCGGTTGGCGATAAAAAGGGCATGACCCGTTATGGTCACGCCTATGTACCGCTGGATGAGGCGCTATCACGCGTGGTGATTGATTTCTCTGGGCGTCCTGGTTTGGTCTATCAAGTCGACTATAGTCGTGCCTCTATTGGCCAGTTTGAGGTTGACCTCTTTCAGGAGTTTTTCCAAGGGCTGGTCAACCACGCGGGTATCACGCTGCATATTGATAATCTACGCGGCATCAATGCACACCATCAGGCTGAGACCATCTTTAAAGCACTAGGCCGGGCACTGCGGATGGCGTTAGAGGCCGATCCGCGTATGCAGGGCATGATGCCATCAACCAAGGGTTCGCTCTAAAGCGGCTATTAATTCGAGTTCTCTATGGCACAACGAATCTCAGTGATCGACTATGGGATGGGCAATCTGCGCTCCGTCTCCAAAGCGGTGGAACATGTAGCAGGCAGCAGTGATGAGGTGCTGGTCACTGATAATCCTGAGCTGATTCTCTCCTCTGATCGAGTGGTTTTTCCGGGTCAGGGTGCTGCGCGTGACTGTATGGCTGCAATTTCCGATCACCATCTCAATAAGGCGGTACTTGAAGCGGCGGCTAGTCGGCCTTTTTTGGGTATCTGTATGGGTTTGCAGGTGTTATTGACGTTCAGTGAAGAGAATGAGGGAACGGATCTGCTGGGGCTTATCCCAGGTCAGGTGCGCCATTTTGAACGTGACATGGTTGGGCCGGATGAGAGACGTTTAAAGATTCCTCAGATGGGTTGGAACCGTGTTAAGCAGAAGAGCGATCACCCACTTTGGGCCGACATCAAGCAAGATAGCCGCTTCTATTTTGTACACAGCTATTTTATCTCACCGGACGATGAGCATTTAGTAGCGGCAACGACGGATTACGGTATCCGTTATGCCAGTGCCATTGCTAAAGAGAACCTGTTTGCAGTGCAGTTCCACCCTGAAAAAAGTGCCGACGATGGGCTGCAACTACTTAAAAATTTCGTTAACTGGAAGGTGTGACCATCCCGCACAAGCCAACCCCTGAACTGTTACAACATTAAGGCTTTATAGCCTGGAGCAACTACTGTGTTATTAATTCCTGCAATTGATCTGAAAGATGGTCGCTGTGTGCGTCTACGCCAAGGCCGTATGGATGATGAGACCATCTTTTCCGATGATCCGGTCGATGTGGCGGGTCGTTGGGTTGAGGCGGGTGCGCGTCGCCTGCATCTGGTCGATCTGAATGGTGCCTTTGCGGGTGAGCCGGTCAATGGTGAGGTGATCCAGGCGATCGCCAAACGCTATCCCGATCTGCCGATCCAAGTGGGTGGTGGTATTCGTGATGAGGCGACCATCCAAGCCTACCTCGATGTCGGTGTCACCTATGTGATCATCGGTACCCAGGCGGTTAAAGAGCCCGAATTTGTCGCGCGTGCCTGCAAAGCCTTTCCTGGCCATGTGATGGTCGGTTTAGATGCCAAAGATGGCAAGGTGGCAATCAACGGCTGGGCTGAGATTACGGAACATAATGTGGTTGATATGGCTAAACAGTTTGAACAGGATGGCGTAGAGGCGATTGTCTATACCGATATCGGTCGCGATGGCATGTTGACGGGGCCCAATGTTGAGGCGACTCAAGCACTGGCTGAAGCGATTAATATCCCTGTGGTTGCCTCCGGTGGCATCACCAATATCGATGATATTCGTGCTCTCTGCGGGGTGGAATCCAGCGGCATTAACTCAGCCATCACGGGCCGAGCCATCTATGAAGGAACACTCGATTTTGCCGAAGGCCAGAATCTGGCTGATAAGCTGAGTAACGGTTAATGCTTGCTAAACGTATCATCCCCTGCCTTGATGTAGACAATGGTCGCGTGGTCAAAGGTGTCCAGTTTGTCGATATCCGTGATGCAGGCGACCCTGTTGAGGTGGCTCGCCGCTACAACCATGAGGGAGCCGATGAGATCACCTTTCTCGATATCACCGCCAGCTCCGACAATCGCGAGACCATCGTGCATGTGGTTGAACAGGTGGCGAGTGAGGTCTTTATCCCGCTTACCGTGGGTGGTGGAATCCGCACGGAAGAGGATGTACGCCGCATGCTCAATGCCGGAGCCGATAAAGTGGCAATCAACACGGCCGCCATCTTCAACCCTGAATTTGTTAAACAGGCAACCACCCGTTTTGGTTCACAATGTATCGTTATTGCGATCGATGCAAAAAAGGTGAGTGCCGAGGGTGAGCCGCTTAAGTGGGAGATCTTCACCCACGGCGGTCGCAAGCCAACGGGGCTGGATGCGGTTGAGTGGGCCAAAAAGATGGTGGACTACGGTGCGGGTGAGATTCTGCTGACCAGTATGGATCGTGATGGCACCAAGATCGGTTTTGATCTGCCACTGACCCGTGCGATCAGTGATGCGGTAACCGTTCCTGTGATCGCCTCAGGCGGTGTTGGCAACCTACAACATCTGGTCGATGGCGTTAAAGAGGGCGGTGCCGATGCGGTGCTAGCCGCCTCTATTTTTCACTTCGCTGAATACAGTGTTGGCGAAGCCAAGGCCTTTATGGCCGAGCAAGGTGTTGAGGTTCGTTTATGAGTCAAGCGTGGCTGGATGAGATTAAGTTTGATGAGAAGGGTTTAGTCCCCACCATCGCCCAAGAGAGCGGCACAGGTAAGATTTTGATGGTTGCCTGGATGAACCGCGAGTCACTGATGCTGACCAAAGAGACGGGGCATGCGGTCTACTTCTCACGTTCACGGCAGAAGCTCTGGCACAAGGGTGAAGAGTCCGGCAATCAGCAGGTGGTCAAATCAATTCGTACCGATTGTGACTCTGATGTGCTGCTGATTGAAGTGGAACAGAAGGGGGGCATTGCGTGTCATACTGGTCGCCACAACTGTTTTTATAAAGCGTTGCAGGGTGATCAATGGCGTGAGGTTGAGCCGGTGTTAAAAGACCCTAAAGAGATCTACCGCTAATGAGCGATGCTGTACTGAAAGCGTTAGCGGCTGTGCTTGAGTCACGCAAAGGTGCCGATCCCGATAGCTCCTATGTCGCCAAACTCTATGACAAAGGGTTGGACTCCATCTTAAAAAAGATTGGTGAAGAGGCGACGGAGACGGTGATGGCGGCCAAAGATGGCGTGCCGGATAAGATCGTCTACGAGGTGGCCGATCTCTGGTTTCACACGATGGTACTGCTGGCTCAGCAGGGCCTGGGACCCGATGATGTATTAAAGGAGCTGGAGCGCCGTTTTGGTCTCTCCGGTTTGGAAGAGAAGGCATCCCGTACTTGTCAGTGAGATGAGTGGCGCGATACCATAAACAATTATATTTAACGCGCTGTAGAGCGAGGAATTCAGATGTTTCGTGGCAGTATGGTGGCACTGATCACCCCTATGCATGACGATGGTGCGCCCGATTGGGAGAGCCTGCGTGCGCTGGTTGATTTCCATGTTGAGCAAGGCACCGATGCGATCGTGGCCGTGGGTACAACGGGTGAGGCCTCAACGCTGGATGAGAAGGATCACTGTCTCGTAATCAGACGTGTTGTTGAGTTTAGTGCAGGCCGCTTGCCGGTTATTGCGGGTACCGGTGCCAACTCAACCACCGAAGCGATTGCGCTCACCCGCTGCGCCAAAGAGGTGGGAGCCGATGCAGCACTGTTGGTAACGCCCTACTACAACAAACCGACTCAGGAAGGGCTCTACCTGCACCATAAAGCGGTTGCAGAGGCGGTTGATATTCCGCAACTGCTCTACAATGTTCCAGGTCGAACAGCGTGTGACATGGTGCCTGAGACGATTGCCCGCTTGGCAAAAATCGACAACATCATCGGCGTTAAAGAGGCGACCGGTGAGCTTGATCGCGTGACACAAATTCGCCAGCTCTGTGGTGAAGATTTTCTCCTGATCAGTGGTGATGATGCGACCACCCGTCAATTCCTGCTGATGGGCGGCAATGGCACGATCTCCGTGACCGCTAACGTAGCTCCCAAGCAGATGCACCGGATGTGTGCCGCCGCACTTGCGGGAGATGCTAGCAAAGCAGAACAACTGGATCAGCCGCTTGCCGGATTACATGACAAACTTTTTGTTGAAGCCAACCCGATCCCCGTTAAATGGGCCGTCCATCGTTTGGGCCGTGCAGCTACGGGTATCCGTCTGCCATTGACTTGGTTGTCGCAGGAGCTACAAGCGCCTGTTGAAGCCGCAATGGAACAGGCTGGCATTCTCTAAACAACCCTTTGAAGATGAATATGACGTTAAACTTGATTCGCCTGACGGCTCTGATCGGCCTTCTATCTCTCCTCTCTGCCTGTAGCTCAACTGTATCGGGAGAGAAAGCCGATTATAAAAAGCAGGTACAGGCTGAAGAGAACCTGGAGATTCCGCCCAATCTTACCAGCGGCTCAATAAAAGATTCGATGAAGGTGCCCGATATGACACCTGACTCCAGCGCCACCTTCTCCGATTTTGGCGATGATCGCCAAACCAAAGAGGGCAACCGAGTGATTACGGGTGTTCTGCCTGAGATTGATAAAATCACCGTTCATCGTGATGGTAACCAGCGTTGGTTGGAGATTGAAGGCTCTGTGGATGAGGTGTGGTATCAGGTAGTTGAATTCTGGCGTGATAGCGGCCTACTGTTAGTCGAACAGGACCCAACACTAGGCACGATGAAGACCGATTGGTTAGAGGATCGGGCGGATATTGATATGGGAGGCATCACAGAACTGTTGCGTAAGGCACTTAAAAGTATCTACTCATCAGGTACTCGCGACCAGTTTCGTGTCCGGCTTGAGAGGGGTGAACGGGATGGAATTACCAATCTATACCTCACTCATCGTGGGATGGAAGAGCAGTTAAAAGGGGAGACCACCTTCTGGGTATCCGTACCCAATGACCCTGAATTGGAGGCGGTGATGTTACGTCGCCTAATGGTCTTCATGGGTGTTGATGAAGCTCAGGCCAAACATGATTTGGCGCAGGAAGAGGTGCGCAAAATGCGCTCTCAACTAATTAAAACTGAAGAGTCGGTTGCACTGCAGATCAATGAGCCATTCGCTCGCGCTTGGCGTCTGACTGGTGTGGCGCTTGACCGGGTTGGTTTTGCTGTTGAAGATCGTGATCGTACCAACAGGATCTTTTTTGTCCGTTACGATGACCCTGATAAAGAGAGCGAAGAGGGTTGGTTTAGTAGCCTCTTCAGCAGTGATGAGAAGAGTGATAGTGGCAATCAATATCAGGTTAAGCTTGTTGAGCAGGAGGGCAAAACCCAACTGCAGATCCTCACTCATGAAGGCAGCCGTGACCATTCATCAACCGCCAACCGTATTTTAGGTCTGATCCACGAACAGATCAGATGAGGTTCGCCTCACTCGGCAGTGGTAGTAAAGGTAACGCGACCTTAATCGAAGCGGGCGATGTACGGGTTCTGGTCGATTGCGGTTTTGCCGCAAAAGAGCTGGAGAAACGACTGGCTGAGTTGGCGGTGGATCCTGCCACACTCACCGCTATTTTGGTGACGCACGAACATGGTGATCATATTCGTGGCGTTGGGCCGGTGGCCCGCCGGTATCAGGTTCCGGTATGGATGACGGCTGGTACACTAAAAACAGATCGGTGTGGCCAGCTTTCCGAGTTGAACTTAATCAACTGCCACGCTGGTAATTTTACCATTGGCGGGCTAGAGGTGACCCCCTTTCCGGTGCCGCATGATGCACGCGAGCCGTGTCAGTTTAGCTTTGTTCATGGTGGCCGATGTTTTACCCTGTTGACCGACCTAGGGCAGGTGACACCCCATATCATGCAAGAGGTGGCACGTTGTGATGTGCTGCTATTGGAGTGCAACCATGACCTTGATATGTTGGCCAATGGCCCCTATCCACCACGGTTACAGGCGCGTGTTAGCGGTACATTTGGGCACCTGAGTAACTGCCAAGCTACTGAGCTACTGCTGCAAATTGAGAGCAGCAAATTGAGCCATCTTGTTGTTGCCCATTTGAGCCAACAGAATAATAGCCCCGAGCGGGTGAGAGAGACCATACTAAAAAGTCTGCCAGAGTTGGGTGACCGTTTAACGGTTGCGCAGCAAAATGGTGTGAGTGAGTGGTTTGAGTGTTGATGCCTCATAGTGTGTACCATAAATATCCCCTGTTGAGGTTCATGTTCAAATGATAGAGCGCCATAAAAGCAAAGCGGTTCGCGTCGGCAATATTATTGTGGGCGGTGATGCACCGATCGTGGTGCAGTCGATGACCAATACCGATACGGCTGATGTCGGGGCGACGGTCAAACAGACCATTGAGCTGGCCGAGGCGGGTTCAGAGCTGGTGCGTATCACCGTCAATACTATCGAGGCGGCTGAAGCTGTGCCGAAGATACGTGATGAGCTGGATCGACAAAACTGTTCAGTGCCGCTGGTGGGTGATTTTCACTTCAATGGCCACAAGTTACTAAAAAGTGTACCGGCATGTGCAACAGCATTGGAAAAGTATCGTATTAATCCTGGCAATGTGGGTAAAGCGGGATCGGCAGATGACCCTTTTGGAGCGATGATTGAGATCGCCTGTCGTCATGATAAGGCGGTTCGTATCGGCGTAAACTGGGGCAGCATGGATCAGGCATTGGTTCAGCGGATGATGGATGATAATGCCCAGCAGGCCGAGCCGTTGCCGAGTGATCAGTTGATTCAAGAGATCCTGGTGGTCTCTGCTATCGACAATGCCAAGCGTGCTGAAGCATTGGGGCTAGCCGCTGAACGAATCATACTCTCCTGCAAGATGAGTGGTGTACAAGATCTTATCGGTGTCTACCGCAAGTTAGCGAGCCGGTGTGACTATGCACTCCATCTCGGTTTGACCGAAGCGGGTATGGGGTCGAAAGGCATTGTCGCCTCCACCGCCGCGTTGGCAGTACTGCTGCAAGAGGGCATTGGTGACACCATTCGCATCTCATTGACACCAGAACCTGGGGGGACGCGTACTCAAGAGGTGGTGGTCGCCCAAGAGATTCTACAGTCGATGGGGCTGCGGGCCTTCACACCGATGGTGATCGCCTGCCCCGGTTGTGGTCGCACCAGCAGTGACTATTTTCAGCAGTTGGCACAAGATATCCAAAGTTATCTGCGCCATCAAATGCCTGCGTGGCGTGATCAACATCCCGGTGTTGAGGCGATGAGTGTGGCGGTGATGGGCTGCGTGGTAAATGGCCCGGGTGAGAGTAAACATGCCAATATCGGTATCAGTCTACCAGGTACGGGTGAGCAGCCCGTTGCCCCCGTTTATGTTGATGGTGTACGGGTGGTTACCCTAAAAGGCGAAAGCATCGCTACCGAATTTCAGCAGATCGTTGATGACTACGTGAAGAGTCACTACGGTTTGTGATCCAAAACAACAGTCACTCTTTAGTCTGCTTATCTTTTGCCTCAACTTGGGACAAAGAGGGATAGGCTGAAGAGTGACAAATAACCTAATGAACCCAATATGGCACTAATCAATCTAAATAATATTCAACTCGGCTTTGGCGGCCCGCTGCTGCTGGATGGCGTCAACATGAGTATCGACCGAGGTGAACGGATCTGTCTGATCGGCCGTAACGGTGAAGGTAAATCAACCCTGATGCGGCTGATTGCGGGTGATTTAAAGGCGGATGATGGCGAGATTGTCTTTCAGGATGGTTGTCGTATTACTCGGTTAACTCAAGAGGTGCCAGCAGGTCTTGAAGGCTCTGTTTTCAATGTGGTTGCTGCGGGACTCGGTGAGCTGGGTGAACTGGTCACACGATACCATGAGATCATTGTTCAATTAGAGACAGACTGTAGTGAAGAGCTGCTCTCTAAATTGGAGAGGATACAACATCAGCTAGAGGCCGCCGATGGCTGGCAGAGTGAACAGCAAGTTGAGAAGGTGATCTCTCGCTTGTCACTCGATCCTAACATGGAGTTTAGCGCCCTCTCGGGTGGTTTGAAGCGTCGTGTTCTACTCGCTCAAGCGTTGGTTTTAGAGCCTGATCTGCTGCTGCTTGATGAGCCAACCAACCACCTTGATATTGAATCGATCCGCTGGTTGGAGGAGTTCCTGATTGGTTACCGAGGCAG
>Ga0256834_1000439_pt1 | contig 30100 bp, 29 predicted proteins | sample 4281140metaG_FD_190536 | JGI IMG/M metagenome (GOLD analysis project Ga0256834, IMG submission 190536) | Hydrothermal vent microbial communities from East Pacific Rise, Pacific Ocean - 4281-140 | ecosystem: Environmental > Aquatic > Marine > Hydrothermal vents | place: Pacific Ocean: East...
ACTCTGCCCCCAATGAAGTTTGGGGCGTATTTTTATTGTAAGCTATCCATTTTTACAAAAATAATACTATCGGCAAATTTATAAGGCGTTAAACTTTGTTCGGGTTTTAGTGTGTCGTTAGCAAAATGGTGTCCGCAAAGGCGGTAATATCGGGGTTTGTATTTTAATACTTTGGTTTGTTTTTTTGTAGAACGGCAAGAGCATAAAATCAGGCTTAAAAAAGCAAATGGTAAAATCAATTTTTGCATAATTCCTTGTGTTTAAGGCATACAAATTTAGTTAAAAAAGCCGTATTCTAAAAAAGTTATTAATCCCGCACTTTTATTTTTAGCGTTTTCCTGCGCCCTGCGGACTTGCAAAACACAAAAATAATCAAGCGGGACGGTTGCAAGCAACCGCAAAAGCCTATAAAAAAGCCGTATTCCTAAAAAGTTATTAACAATCGCCCATTTTAGCGCTCTACTATTGTATTTACGGAGCGGTTAACCTGACACCGCAAGCATATTCCATATTTCAATTAGGTTTTACTAGTGTTTTATTCGTATTTCATTCGTGCCTTAGTGGCAAATATCCTGTATCCTCAAGCATATTTTATGTTTAAGGTAAAGTTTTTATAAAATCATATGTATTATTATCCAAAATGGCAGAAAAGATGTTTTTTGGATTAAATGTATAAAAATTAATGATTATTTTAGCATTATAAAAAAGCTTGATGAACAAATTAATCATAAACGAACAGAAAATTCAAAATAAGATATTTACATTACGAAATCAGCAAGTAATGTTGGATAGAGATTTGGCAGAATTATATCAAGTTGAAACAAGAACACTTAAACAAGCCGTAAAAAGAAATATTGATAGATTTCCTGACGATTTTATGTTCGAAGTCACTGAAACAGAAGTGGATTTTATGGTATCACAAAATGTGATACCTTCAAAACAACATTTAGGTGGTGCCAAACCCTACGCATTTACGGAACAAGGAGTTTCAATGCTTTCATCTGTTTTAAAAAGCAAAATCGCAATAAATGTCAATATTGCTATATTTAGAGCTTTTGCAAAAATGCGAAAATTTTTGATAGAAAATGCAAGCATATTTCAAAAATTTAATTTCATTGAGCAAAAATTGCTACAACACGACCAAAATTTTGAGAAAGTTTTCAAAGCTATTGAGAGTAATGATTTAAAACCAAAACAAGGAATATTTTATAACGGACAAATCTTTGATGCTTATGTATTTGTAAACGATTTGATAAAATCAGCTAATAAATCGATAGTGCTGATAGATAATTATGTTGACGAAACTGTTTTGACTTTATTTAGCAAAAATCAAAAAGTAAAAGTTACAATCTATACAAAAAATATAAACAAACAACTCAAATTAGATTTAGCAAAATACAATGCCCAATATAAACCAATTGAAATTAAAAAATTCAATGAAGCTCACGACAGATTTATGATAATAGACGATAAAGAAATTTACCATATTGGTGCTAGTCTAAAAGATTTAGGAAAAAAATGGTTTGCTTTTTCAAAATTCAATCTTAATGCAATTGATATTCTAAAAAGATTAAAATAGAAAATAAAAAAGGCTTGTAACATTTTGTCTAGCCAATAGTTTCCACAGTCAAACCCACCTGTCACCGCTAGCTTGTAGCTAGTGGCATACAAGAATAAATATATAAAATTAAAAACATAAACACCTCGCCCCCCACAACAGCGGGACTTTTTATATAAAAAAACTGCTTATTGATGGTTATCGGCGGGCAAAAGTGCCCGCAATAAAGCAATAAATGGGGGTAATCTCAAAAAGTTATCAATCCTGCACTTTTATTTTATAGTTTTTGCTTCTTTGCAGTTGCAAAACCGGTGGTTTTGCGAAGCAAAATAAAAATCCGCGTAAATCCGGTAAATCCGTTTAATCCGCGTCAAAAAAAGAAAATCGGGCTTTCAAGAATCCGTTGAATGGATATCGAACATCGAACCGCCGTCTCAATAGCTGTCAAGATTGTATGCTGATAAACAAAGACGGCTGAGTCCCCTTAGCGCAGGCCGGGAAGTAACAAATTGCCGGACACTTCGGTATATTCCGGCTTAACGCCGGAACACTCAATGTCCTCGTAATACAGAATTAATGGCGGCTGAGTTTTTTTAACGCGTTTTGAGAAGTGTCGAAGCCACCGGCAAAGTATTTCGAAACATATATTATTTTAACATTACTACTGATTTTATCGCGTCTTTTTTGCTTTTTAATTGTTTATAAAAATACTAAAATACATTAATAATATTTTCGCTAAATTTGTGTGATTTTTATGACCAAAGTCATATTTAGCCACAATTAAGGCTTTAAATTTGTTTGACAATTTAATTATAATATATGGGAACTATAGCAATATTGGTTTTTTTATTGGCGGGTGTCGGTTTAATATTGATAGCCAATAATTTATCAAATTTAATTTCGACCAAATCTTCCAATCCCGATAAGTTTGAACCTTATGAATCGGGTGTTAAAACTATCGGTCCGACATGGGTAAGATTTAAAATAGGTTATTATTTGTTTGCCTTGGTCTTTTTAATATTTGATGTAGAGATTATTTTTTTGGTACCGTGGTCAGTAGTATTTAAAAAATTAGGTGGTGTCGCTTTGGTGGACATCATTATATTTTTAGTGATTTTAGGTTTAGGACTAATTTATGCACTTAAAAAACGCGCTTTAAAATGGGTTTAGATAATAAAATGAATTGGATAGGGGATACACCGCAAAAACCCTATACGCATAATCAAATAGCCAACGATTTTCCCGGACAAATTATACCGGCCGGTAACGGTGGCAATATTTTGGTGGGAACGTTAGACAATATTATTAATTGGGGCCGTTCCAATTCGCTTTGGCCTTTATATTTCGGCACCAGTTGCTGTGCCATTGAAATGATGCAAACCGGTGCGGCTCGTCACGATTGGTCGCGTTTTGGTTTTGAAGTGGCACGCCCTACACCGCGGCAAGCCGATGTCATTATTATAGCAGGCACCATAACCATGAAAATGGCGCCGGTTTTAAGACGTTTGTATGATCAAATGTCAGAACCTAAATATGTGATTGCCATGGGCGCTTGTGCCATATCCGGCGGTCCTTTTTATTATAATACCTATTCGGTTGTAAAAGGTGCCGATCATGTTATTCCGGTTGATGTTTATGTCCCGGGTTGTCCCCCGCGTCCCGAAGCACTTTTGGACGGAATGATGCTCTTGCAAAAGAAAATCAAGACCGAAAAAATGAAACTGAAGAAAAATCCGATCGTCGGATTTGACGAAGGTTTTGTGCCACATAACAAACGACAAAATTTATAATGATGACCAATAACGATATTATAACCAGCCTGCAAAAATCTTTTCCTAATTTGGAATTTAACGAAGAAGAATCGAAATATTTAACTGTAAATACATCTCCGGAAGATTATTTGGCGGTTATGCAAAATTTACGGGAAGCAGGTTTTGATTATTTATTCTCAATGACCGGTATGGATTGGGGTAAAGAGTTAGGTGTGACCAACCACTTGGAAAATACGCAAACCGGCACTATGGTTGTCGTAAAAGTCAAATTGGAAGACCGTCAAAATCCTGAATTGCCTACCCTTGAAAATATATGGAAAACCGCCCATTTGCACGAGCGAGAAATTTTTGATTTGTTCGGCATCAATTTTAAAGGGCATACAGTTATGAAACGTCTTTTGTTATCCGAAGACTGGGAAGGCTATCCCATGCGTAAAGATTGGAAAGACGAAACTAAAATGATTATCAGATAATTATGAAAACAGTGACACTCAACACAGGCGACCTAAAATCGCAAGAGTATTTTCTAAATATGGGGCCGCAGCACCCGGCCACTCATGGGGTGCTCAGGTTGATTTTGACCATGGATGGCGAAATAGTTAAAAACATTGAACCCGATTTAGGTTATATTCACCGTAGTATAGAAAAACAATGCGAATATGAAGGCTATAAACAAATTATCCACCTGACAGACCGGATGGATTATTTGTCGTCACATATAAACAATGAAGCCGTAGCTTTGGCTATAGAACAGGCATTGGAAATAGAAGTGCCCGAGCGGGTTAAAGTGATTCGAACCATTATGGGAGAACTGACCCGTATTGCCTCTCACCTGCTTTGGTGGGGCGTAATGGGGATGGATGTAGGTGCCTTAACCACTTTTATGTATGCATTTCGTGACCGCGAAATGATCAATGATATTATGGAAGAGACTTGCGGCGCCCGTTTGACTATGAGTTACAGCACACCGGGCGGTGTGATGTTTGATTTGCATCCTAATTTTCAAAAAAGAGTCAAAGAGTTTATACCGCATTTGCGAAGCGTGATTCCCAAATACGATGAACTCTTAACCGGCAATGTTATTTTCCAAAAACGGATGAAAGGTGTTGGAGTTTTGTCTTATGAAGATGCCATATCTCACGGAGCCAGCGGACCGGTAGCGCGGGGTTCCGGTGTTTCTTGTGACCGTCGTATCAAAGATCCTTACAGCGCTTTTAAAGCAAGAGATATAAAATTCAACGAAATTTTATTTACCGAAGGTGATAACTTGGCACGTTATAATGTCAGAATGAAAGAAATGCTGGAATCTTTGAATATTATAGAGCAATTGATAGATAATATTCCCGATGACGGTATTCAAGCCAAAACCAAAGCTTTGATAAAATTGCCTAAAGGCGAGTTTTTACAACGTGTAGAAACTGCCCGCGGCGACATGGGAGTTTATATTGTCAGCGATGGAAAGAAAAATCCGTATCGGGTCAAATTTCGTTCCCCCGGATTTTCAAATTTGAATGCATTAATAGAAATAGGTAAAGGACATTTAATCGCCGATTTGGTGGCCATAATGTCCACATTGGATTTTGTAGTGCCGGATATTGACAGATAGCCGGTGCGAGATGACCGCTGTCATTCCGAAGCGAGGAACGAGCGAGGAATCTATTGCTAATATAGATAAAGATTTTTCAATCGCTGAGGCTTTTTCAAAATGACAATAATAGAATAAATAAAAAACATCGATTTATCGATTCATCAATAAAACAAAAAACATGATATTAACCAATACAACAAATTATTTTGGAGATTTGGTCTCTTTTTTAGCCGAAAAAATGGGCATAGGAGGTCAGATTTTGGCTTATGTGATCGTTGCGGCTGTTTATTTGGGCTTTTTTGCCATAGCCGGTCTGCTTTTGGTTTATATAGAAAGACGTGTAGCGGCTTTTTTCCAATTGCGTTTAGGACCTAATAGAGTAGGACCGCACGGTATATTTCAAACCATAGCCGATGCTTTAAAATTATTATCCAAGGAAATATTTGGCACCAACCGTAAAGACAATTTACTATATACAACCGCTTATTACTTGGTTATTATTGCCGCCTTGGTTTCTTTATCGGTTATCCCGTTTAGTATAGGCGTGCAAGCTTATGATTTGAATATCGGTGTATTTTTTATATCGGCGGTTTCGTCTGTAGGTGTATTAGGCATTTTATTTGGCGGTTGGGGTAGTAACAACAAATATTCCTTAATCGGGGGGATGCGTAGCGGTTTGCAAATGATTAGTTACGAATTATCTTCCGGATTAGCTATTTTGACTATTATATTATTAGCCGGCACTTTGCAAATGTCCGGCATTATAGAGGCCCAACGCGATACGTGGTTTATTTTAAAAGGTCATATACCGGCATGGATTGCCTTTTTTATTTTTGTGATTGCCGGTACTGCCGAAAGCAACCGGACACCGTTTGATTTGCCCGAAGGCGAAGCGGAACTGGGTGCCGGTTACCATTCGGAATATTCGGGAATGGGCTTTGCTTATTTCTTTTTAGCCGAGTTTATCAACATGTTTATCATAGCTGCCGTTGGCGTTACTTTGTTTTTCGGCGGATGGTTGGCGCCTTTTGGTATAACGGATACTTTACCTTGGCAACCACTCTGGGGCGCCGTATGGTTTTTCTTAAAAGTTGCAGTGTTTATTTTCTTTATGATGTGGTTTCGTTGGACGTTCCCGCGTTTGAGAATCGACCAACTGTTGACTTTGGAATGGAAATATTTACTGCCTATAGGTTTGCTTAATATTGTGTTGATGGCAGTCATCGTTTATTATAATGTTTTAATAAGTTTTTAATTATGAGCTATATAGGAGATGTTATTGGAGGCATAAAAACATTATTGACCGGAATGAAAGTTACCGGCGGTTATTTTTTTCCTTCTATTATCAATAAAAAATACATCATCACGCGTCAATATCCTGACGAACCTGCTATTGTCATGGACCGGTTTAAAGGAGAAGTGGTGATGTGGCACAATGAAAACAACGAACACCGCTGCACAGGTTGTCAAGCCTGTGAAATAGCCTGTCCCAACGGTTCTATCGAAATTATTTGGGATAGAGTGCTCAACGAAGAAACCGGCAAAAAAGTGAAAGTCATCGACCAACATATTTATCATTTGGGCATGTGCACTATGTGTAATCTGTGTATTCAGGCTTGCCCTACCAATGCTATTATGTGGTCGACCAATTTTCACAATTCGACTTACGACCGGTCACAATTAACCAAAGTATTAAACAAACCCGGCTCTAAATTAATGGCCGGAGTAGAAGAATAATGATTATGGAAAAAATAATGTTTTATATCTTATCGGCTGTAATAGTTGTTTTTGCTGCTTTAAGCGTTACCAGTCGCAAATTATACAGGGCAACCATGTACTTATTATATGTGTTGATAGCCGTATCGGGCTTGTATTTTATGATGGAATATGACTTTATGGGTGCTGTGCAATTGTCAGTTTATGCCGGCGGTATTATGGTTTTATTTATTTATGCCGTGATGATGACAGACAAAATAGGACAACCGATGCGCAGTATCAGTGCCAAAAGAAAGATATTGCCTTTTATAGTTACTATGGGCACTGCCGCTTTGGCTATATATGCCATTTATTCGTATCAAGGTATCAGTAAGGTAAACGAAGCTACTGTTACCAAAGTGTCTCAAATAGGTGAGAAATTATTAACTTATGAAGCCGGTGGTTATGTATTGCCGTTTGAAGTTATTTCCATATTGCTTTTGGCCGTTATGATTGCAGCCATAGTTATTGCCAAAGCCAAAAAATTAGTTAATCAAGAAAAAAATTAAGTTATGATTGAAGGAGTCAGCTTATTCGAAATAATGTCATTAACCACTATATTGTTTTTTATTGGCATTTACGGGTTTTTAACGCGCACCAATCTTATTGCCATGTTAATGTCATTGGAGTTAATGGTCAATGCAGAAGCCATCAACTTTGTGGCCATCAATAAATATTTATCGCCACATGTTTTGCAAGGACAAGTATTTTCTTTGTTTATTATTGCTTTGGCAGCTGCCGAAACAGCTTTGGCTTTGGCGATTATTTTGCATTTGTACCGTTTGACAGAAACCATTGATGTCAAAGAAGTTGAAGAATTAAAATATTAAAAAAATAGTAAGATGAGCGAATTCAGTTATATATATCTTATCCCGTTAATTCCTTTATTAACTTTCTTGTTTTTGGGATTTACCGCTAAAAAAATCAAAGAACCCGTATCGGGTTATATAGGCACAGCCGGTTTATTGGCGGTTTTTGGCCTGTCACTTTATACGGCTTACCAATACTTTTTTGTCAGCGGTTTGGTTAACGGCAAATATGAGCCGGTCAAAATAATGATTAGAGAAGGTTGGGTGCATTTTACAGACAAATTAGCCATTGATTTGGGGATATTGGTCGATCCTATTTCGGTAATGATGTTAGTGGTGGTCTCAACCATTTCACTGATGGTGCATATTTATTCTTTGGGTTATATGCACGGAGACAGCGGATTTAGCCGTTTTTATGCCTATTTATCCCTGTTTACTTTCTCTATGCTGGGCTTGGTTATGTCGTCTAACTTGTTTATGATTTACATATTTTGGGAATTGGTCGGGGTGTCATCCTTCTTACTCATTGGTTTTTATTTTGAAAAACCTTCGGCAGTGGCGGCCAGTAAAAAAGCATTTATTGTAACGCGTTTTGCCGACATGTTTTTTCTCATCGGTATATTAATGGTGGGTTATTTTGCACAAAGTTTCGATTTTGAGACCCTTAACAGTCCCGCTACTTATCAAACCATTCAAGGTTGGATTGCCAATCATCAGATTTTTAGTTTTATGGGCTTGTCCATATTTACTTGGGCATTGATATTGATTTATATCGGTGGTATGGGTAAATCGGCTATGTTCCCGCTACACATTTGGTTACCTGACGCTATGGAAGGCCCAACGCCTGTTTCAGCATTAATCCATGCGGCTACCATGGTAGTGGCCGGTGTCTTTTTAGTAGCACGCCTTTATCCTTTATATTATCATATTGACGGTGCTTTTGCCTTGCGTGTGGTTGCAGTCGTGGGGGCATTTTCGGCTTTGTTTGCCGCTATTATAGCGCTGACACAAGAAGATATCAAACGTGTTTTAGCCTTTTCAACCATGTCTCAAATCGGTTATATGATGATGGCTTTGGGGGTTTCCGGTTTTGAAGGTCACGAAGGCTTGGGCTATATGGCCAGTATGTTCCACTTGTTTACACATGCTATGTTTAAAGCCTTGTTATTCTTGACTGCCGGCGCCATTATCCATGCCGTTCATAGTAATTTTATGAAAGATATGGGCGGTTTAAACAAATATATGCCCGTATCGAGCATAGTGTTTTTAATAGCCGCACTGGCTATTTCGGGCATTCCGCCTTTTGCCGGTTTTTTCAGTAAGGACGAAATATTGGCAGCCGCTTTCGAATATAACAAATTTATCTGGTTTATTGGCTTTATAGTAGCCGGTATGACCGCTTTTTATATGTTCCGTCTGTATTTTAGAATATTCTTTAACAAACAAACCGATTATGGCGATCATAAACCGCACGAAGCACCGTTTACCATGGCTTTTGCATTGGTGTTTTTAGGTTTGATGACCATAGTAGCTGGTTTTATTCCGTTTAGCGAGTTGGTGTCGGCAGACCGTATGCCGTTTCACAGTCATATCCACTGGGGCGATCCTTTGGTTATAGCTTCCGTATTGATGGCTGCTTCGGGTATCGGCTTGGCTGCTTTTATGTATTACAAACCAACCGATTACCCCGATAAAGTTTCTGCTGCAATGGGCAAGGCTTATGTTTGGACCAAAAACAAATTTTATATTGACGAATTGTATTTGTTTATCACCCATAAAATTATTTTTGATCATGTCTCAAAACCTATTGCTTGGTTTGACAGAAATGTTATTGACGGATTTATGAATTTGTTAGGAGTAACCACCGAAAAATTAGCCGAACGTATTAAGTTTTTACAAACCGGCCGTATGCAAGATTATGCGATGTATTTTGTGTCGGGGGTTATTGCCATAGTAATGCTCGTAATTTATTTTAGATAAGGATTAGAAAAAAATTAAAAAATGGATATATTAACTTTATTTGTCGTGGTTCCGGTACTCATAGTTTTAGCTATGGTGCTATTTACCAAAGATTTGAAACAGGCACGCATGGTTACTTTAATAGGTATGTTGGTGCAGTTGGGTATGTCAATCAATTTGATTGTGCGTTATATGGATGCTCGTGCCGCCGGCAATCATGCCATTATGTTGTTTGAAAAAAATGTTCCTTGGTTTTCCGAATTTAACGCCCATTATCATATAGGTGTTGACGGAGTGTCCGTATTAATGATTTTGTTGACAACTTTAATAGTCATTGCAGGTACGTTTGTGTCTTGGAAAATTGATTATTTGCCTAAAGAATTTTTTATTTCACTGATAGTTTTGGCAACGGGTGTTTACGGTTTCTTTATTTCATTGGACTTGTTTACCATGTTTGTATTTTATGAAATAGCCGTAATCCCTATGTATTTGCTTATCGGTATTTGGGGTAGTGGTCCGCGCGAGTATGCCGCTATGAAACTAACCTTGATGTTGATGGGAGCTTCCGCTTTATTGTTAGTGGCTTTATTGGGTATTTATTTTACCAGTAGTGCCGGCGGTCAAGCGCCTACTTTCGACTTATTGGAATTGGCGCAAAGAAAAATGGATTTTGAATGGCAAAAAATATTTTATCCGTTGGCCTTTATAGGTTTTGGAACCATTGGTGCCTTATTTCCGTTCCATACTTGGTCACCCGATGGTCATGCTTCGGCTCCTACCGCTGTATCCATGCTGCATGCCGGCGTTTTGATGAAACTCGGAGGTTATGGTATTTTCCGTTTTGCCATGTATTTGATGCCCGAAGGTGCTTTGTTTTGGCAAGATTTCTTTTTAATATTAGCCGTTACGGGCGTGACTTATGGCGCTCTGTCTGCCATACAGCAAACCGATTTAAAATATATCAATGCTTATTCATCGGTCAGTCACTTGGGATTGGTATTGTTTGCCTTGCTTATGATTAATAAAACCGCTTGGAACGGTGCCATGTTACAATCTTTGTCACACGGGTTTATTACCGCCTTATTCTTTGCCTTAATCGGTATGATTTACGGCAGAACTCATGTGCGTGATATTACCAAAATGCAAGGTATGATGCGAATTGTACCGTTTTTAAGCGTGGCTTATGTCGTAGCCGCCTTGGCCAATTTGGGTTTACCCGGATTTAGTGGTTTTGTTGCCGAAATGAACATTTTTGTCGGTGGATTTATGAATAATGATCTTTATAAACAAGTATTGACCGCCTTTGCTGTTACATCTATTGTAGTGACGGCTGTCTATATGTTGCGATTAACCGGTCGCATGATATTTGGGCCGACGACTAAAATTTATACCAATTTACCCAAAGCCTTTTGGTATGAAAAAACCGCTATTGCCATTTTGGTATTGTTTATCACTTTAATAGGAACTTTGCCGTTTTGGTGGTTGCAATTTATAGAAGAAAGTGTCAATAACTTTATACAACCCTTAATCAAATAATCAACGATAATATAAAATGATATTTTTATCATTGAAAAAATATAGAATATGAATTTAGACAGTTTAATGTTAATGAGAGACGAGTTGGTGCTGACGGTAATTATTTTATTACTGTTGGTCGCCGAGATTTTGTTATCATCCAAAAATAAAAAATATATTATCCAATTGGGCTTGGTGTTATTTGGCATTTACACCTTTTTAGCTTTCTTGCCCAATAAAACCGGAGAACTCTTTGGCGGGTCATACAATACTTATCCGTTGGTGCATTATTTTAAAGCCATATTAGCTTTTGGAGTGTTTATGATACTGCTACAATCCGTCACTTGGATAAAAGAAAAATTATTGCCCTATGATTTTACCGCCGAGTTTTTCATTTTGATATTTTCCTCGCTGATAGGCCTTAATTTTATGATGTCGGCAGGGGACTTTTTGATGTTCTATTTGGGGTTAGAATTATCAACCATGCCTATAATAGCACTGACAGCCTTTGAATTTTGGAACCACCGCTCTGTAGAAGCCGGTGTTAAATATGTGATGTTGGCCTCTATTTCCTCGGCTATTTTACTGTTTGGAGTATCCTTGGTTTATGCTACAGCCGGTAGTATCAATTTTGACGTTATCAAAGGCGCTTTACATTTACCGTTGTTAGAGATAATAGGTCTTATTATGATATTTATAGGTATCGGTTTTAAAATTTCTTTGGTGCCTTTTCATTTTTGGGCTGCCGATGTATACGAAGGAGCTCCTACGGTTATTTCCAATTACCTATCGGTTATTTCAAAAGGAGGCGCTGTTTATGTTTTAATGACTTTGTTATTTATTACTTTTACGGCTTTTCAAAAGGAATGGAATTGGATTATGTACGGCACGGCTATTTTAACTATGGTTGTTGGTAATTTATTTGCTTTACGTCAACAAAATATGAAGCGGTTTCTGGCTTTTTCATCCATTGCCCAAGCCGGATTTATTTTATTGGCGATGTTGTCCAATAACGAATTGGGTGTTAAGGCCATTATTTATTTTCTATTGATATATATATTCTCAAATGTTGCTGCTTTTGGGGTGGTGCATGTTATTTCACTCAAAACCGGCAAAGAAAATATAGATGATTATAACGGTTTATATTTGTCCAATCCAAAATTGAGTTTGGTATTGATGATTGCTTTATTTTCACTGGCAGGTATTCCGCCGGTAGCAGGATTTTTTGCCAAATTCTTTTTATATGCCGCCGCCGCCAGCAAGGGCTATTATGTTTTAATTTTTATTGCGGTTCTAAATGTTACCATTTCATTATATTATTATTTATTACCCGTAAGAGCGGCATTTTTAAGACGCAGTGAACATCCTATACCATATTTTAGAAGTGACAATTACAGTCGTTTGGCCTTTATCATTGCCATGGCCGGTTTATTGGCTCTGGGACTTTATAGTGGTGTATTTGAGTTCATTTCCAACATTAGTAATATTTTTTAATCATTAAAATTTCAATTATGGCATTACCCGGAAAACATCAGTTTGGCGAGATCAACGGTACCAGAGTCACCTTTGTCGAAAAAGGTGCAGACGCCAAGCGTATGCAATTTTTAAAAGAATTGTTAGAATATAACGGTTTTGAAGTTTTGGTGGCTGAAAAGAAAAAGAAAAGCGAAGAAGAACCGACCTTATATGATATCGGTGTTACCGACATGGTATTCAATCCCACCATATGGGTTTATGAACGTAAATTATTTACTAAAGAAGGTAAAGCGGTAACACACCAATATTGGGAACAAAACGGTAATGTGACCAAGCCGCAATATTGGAAAAAGTAATATTGCGTTATAATTTATTAAATATCACCGATTTAAATATTTAATAAACAAGGCTAAGGTTTTTTTAGAGAAAAAAAGATAAAAAAATTAAAAAAAATATTTTTGTAAAATAAAAAAAGGTTTTATCTTTGCACTCGCAAGAGACAAGCGAAAGTAGCTCAGTTGGTAGAGCACCACCTTGCCAAGGTGGATGTCGCGGGTTCGAGTCCCGTCTTTCGCTCTTTTTTATTTTATATAGTCTAACGGGCTCGGGTGGTGGAATTGGTAGACACGTTGGACTTAAAATCCAATGGACAGTAATGTCCGTGCGGGTTCAAGTCCCGCCCCGAGTACTTAAAACCGCAATAGTTTTTAAATTATTGCGGTTTTGTGTGAAATAGTTTTGCAGAATTGAAATTTATTTTTATTTTTGCAATCCAAAATAAGATAACGGTCCGTTCGTCTAGGGGTTAGGACGCCAGGTTTTCATCCTGGTAACAGGGGTTCGATTCCCCTACGGACTACTAAGTAAATATCATTTTAAGAACAATCTTAAACATGGTCCGTTCGTCTAGGGGTTAGGACGCCAGGTTTTCATCCTGGTAACAGGGGTTCGATTCCCCTACGGACTACTAATCAAAACATAGGAAGCTTGCTTTCCAAATAATAATTAAAAACAAAGATATGGCACATCATAAGTCAGCATTAAAAAGAATCAGACAGGATCAAAAGAAAAGAATGCATAACAGATTTTATCATAAATCTACGCGTACTGCTATTAAGAAGTTAAGAAAAATGGATAATAAGGAAGAAGCACAAAAATTTTTACCTGTGGTTGTTTCTATGATTGACCGTTTGGCCAAAAGACATATTATTCACAATAATAAAGCCGCCAATTTAAAATCTAAGTTGAACAAATTTGTCAATAATTTAAAATAACAATATAAATTTTAGATTTATAGTTAAAGCCTCTCTGTTTAGAGAGGTTTTTTTATGTTTTGTTTCTATATTTGATTAATAAATATTTAACTAATCAACTGTTTTTTAGCGGATTTTTCAATATGAATAAAAAAACATAACATTTATCATTTTTATTCATGCCAAATGTAAAAAAGTTCTTAATTTAGTTCAATTAATTATTAAAACACATAAAACTATGAAAAGAAATTACTTTTTTCTATTTGCTTTCTTATTAGGGATAATAGGATGGCAGACAAATGCTCAGTTCTCAGAGAACTTTGATGCAGCTACTACCTTGCCTGCGGGGTGGTCTGTTATTAATGGTGGAGATGCGAATACTTGGGAAGTTTTTGTTGATGCAGCAGAAGCTCATTCCCCTGATAATTATGTGCGTATTCACTGGGATTCTTCTACTGCGCATGATGATTATTTAATTACTCCGGCTATTACTGTAACAGCTGGTGTAAATGATTTTATCAGCTTTTTTGTAAAATCAAAGAGTTCTACTTATTTAGAAAATTATGAAGTACGTTTATCTACAGCTTCTAATACAGACCCTGCTGATTTTTCTGTAGTTTTACAAGCGGAAGAAAAAGCTCCTGCTGCTTGGACAGAGAAACGCTTTGAATTAAGTAGCTATGTGGGACAAACCGTTTATATAGCCATACGAGCTACAGATACAGATCAACTTTATTTAGAAATTGATGATTTTGTTAACGGCCCTATTCCTTCTTATTTTAATCCGGATTTTGAATTATCTCTAACAAATGTTGATTGTGCCAATACAGGCAGTGAATTTTCAGTTGAAGTAAATGTGACGGATATGGGTGGTGCTTCAAGTGTTACTATAGCGGATGATCAAGGCAGTGCTACACAACAGATAACCGCTCCCGGGACTGTAACTTTTGGCCCTTATGCTAGTGGATCAACTGTAAACTTCACTGTTACTAATGATGACGACACTTCTTTTAACGCAACGGATGATATTACTTATTCTTGTCCTACAACACCCGGTGATGATTGTTTTAATGCTATAAGTGCAACTGTGTACCCTCTTGGAGGTAGTGCCGGAAATGAAACTAATGTTGATGGAGCTGCTTTAAACGATAGTGGAGCACATCCCAGTTGTGATGATCTTGGTACTAATTTAGATGTTTGGTTTATGGTTACCGTACCGGCCGGACAAACTGGTTTTACTGCAATTTTTGGCGGTAATGCGGCAAATAAAGTTGAATCAGCCCTATGGGATGATTGTGGTGGCAATGAGTTGGCCTGTAACGGATATTCTTCCAGTGCTATTGCTACTTTTAATGGTTTAACCGCCGGACAAACTTATTATGTACAATTATGGTTAGATAGTTATAATAGTGATACCTTTACAGTAGCATTTGAAGAATTGGCACCTGCTCCTAACTGTGCCGAGAATCCCGTACCGGTAGACGGTGCTACAGATGTTACTATTACAAGTGGTAGAAGGGTTGATTTAAGTTGGGATGCCCCTTCTTCAGGTCCTGCTCCGGATTCTTATAAAATTGAAATAGGAACCGTTTCCGGAACCTATCCCATCCATGGCACAGTTTCCGGGAATACTGTTGCATTTACAGGTGTTGATGAAAATACAACCTATTACTGGAAAGTGACTCCTATAAATCAAGGAACAGAAGCTGACGGTTGTGTCGAGTGGTCATTTACAACAGGTGCTTATCCTGCTGCTCCCGCCAATGACACTTGTGCCGGTGCCGTAGCTTTAACGGTTGATCCTGATACTTGTGCCAATCCTACTGTTGCTGACAATTCTTTTGCTACAGACTCAGGAGAAGCAGCACCTAGTTGTGCACATTATAATGGTGGCGATTTATGGTTTACCGTAACTGTTCCTGCTTCCGGTAGTGTTACCATTGAGGCTTCTGAAGTTTCTGGTAGTGCGTTAAGTGATACAGGTATGGCTGTTTATTCGGGATCTTGCGGAGCACTTACCGAATTGGTTTGTGACGATGACAGTGGTCCTGGACTTTTCTCAAAAGTTGAATTGAGCGGTCAAAATCCCGGTGATGTATTTTATGTAAGAGTATGGGAATATGATAATAATCGTTTTGGTGAATTTAATGTATGTGCTTATGATCCGTTGGCAGCTATTGCTGATAATCAAATAGCCGGTTTCAAATTCTACCCCAACCCTGTTAATCACATGCTTAACTTATCAGCCAATGATAATATCGAAGCCGTTAGTATTACTAATGTAATGGGACAAGAAGTGTTAAAAGTTAGTCCTGAGGCTACACAAACACAAATTGATATGAGTCATTTACAAAACGGTATTTACTTTGTAAAAGCTCAAGTAAACGGTCAAATGACTGCCTTTAAAGTTATTAAAAAATAAATAACTGTTTTATAAAATTAAAGCCACTCTATTACAGGGTGGCTTTTTTATTAATAAAATTTCAATTCTTTAAGTATCCAAAACAATTAATTTGGGCTCGGTATAGTCTTGCATGGCATAAAAGGCGCCTTCACGTCCTATACCGGAATCTTTAATACCACCATATGGCATGCTGTCAATTCTAAATCCGGGCGACTCATTGATGATAACACCACCGGTTTCAATATGATTTTGTGCAAAGAGTATGTTTTTAAGGTTATTTGAAAACACTGATGCTTGTAAGCCATATCTACTATCATTTACGGCATTTACAGCTTTTTTAAAGTCGTCGGCTTTTTCTATTAAGACTACCGGAGCAAAAGCTTCTTCAGTCCATATTTTCATCTGATTGTTAGTGTCAGTTAAAATAGTAGGGGCATATATGTTAGCTTCTTTATTTAACACATAGCCACCGGTTAAAATTTTGGCTCCTTGGCGAACAGCCTCATTCACCCATTGGTCAATTCTTTTAATATCTTTTTTTGAAATCATACTGCTGTTAATAACTTTAGTATCAAAAGGATTTCCCGATTTAACCTGTTCGGTTTCTTTGATAAAAAATTCTAAGAAATCATCATAAACTGTTTCCAAAACATAAATACGTTGGGTGGAAATACATATTTGTCCTGCATTTAAAAAACTTCCGTAAGACAATTTTTTGGCTGCTCTTTTCAAATCGGCTGTGTCGTCAATAACAGCAGCGGCATTGCCCCCCATTTCTAATAATACTTTCTTTTTACCGGCTATGCTTTTTAAGAACCAACCTACTTTATCGCTGCCGGTAAATGAGAGTACTTTAAGCCGGTTATCTTCCACCATTTTTTGAGATAGTTCATTAGTGGTAAATAAAATATTGACCGCACCATTGGGAATACCGGTTTGTTGCAGGAGTTTGGCTAAAGCTAACAATGTTAAGGGAGCCTGTGGAGCAGGCTTTAGTATAATGGAAGCGCCTGTTGCTATGGCCGGAATCAGTTTGTGTAATGCCAAATTTAAAGGAAAATTAAAAGGCGTAATCCCTAAAACAGGTCCAACCGGTTGCCTTATGGTATAAGCCGTTTTGCCTTGGCCGTTTAAGTAATCCATGGGTACTTTGTTACCGTCAAATTCATAAGTCATTCGTATGCCTGTTTTAATATTATCCAGGGCTCTGTGCACTTCGCTGTAAGCATAAGTGATGGGCTTGCCTGCTTCTGCTGCAATCAGATGCGCAAATGTATCGGTTAGCTCTTTAAGTTGCTTATAAAGATTTTCTAATATGACTGCTCTTTTACCCGCAGAAAAATATCGGAATGTTTTAAAACTATCTTGACTGCTTTGTATGGCTTTTTCAACCTGTTTATCGGTTGCCAAAGCTACCTTGCCTAACAATTCTCCGGTGTATTTATGGTATACAGGCCATTGTTTTGGAGCATTTAAAAATTCACCGTTGATATAGTTGCTCTGGTTCATAAATGTAGCGTCAAACATTTTATTTATTTTTTTTAAAATTAAATAAAAAAATAAGGCTATCCAAACAGAATAGCCTTATATATTAAATTAAAGTCTTTACTTTATTTTTTGAAATTTTGCTCTACGCTTCCTTTTTTGGTTGAATAGTTAACTTTTAGAGCATTTACTTTTCTTAATTCTTCTTTGATATCGGTAATAATACCCATACCTACATCTTCATCAGCTTTGATAGAAGTAATCATCAAAGGTTTTTCTTCTTCGCGTTTTGCAGCTTTTTCTTTTAATACAAACGGTCCCACTTCATTGACATTGGCAAATGCATCATTGAGTTGAATACGAGGTTCTGTTCCAAATTTTGCCTGGTATTTGGGTATGGGCTTACCAACATAAATAAATGATACCAAGCCTTTTTTCTCAATTTTTTTAACCTGGTCGGCTGAGGGCATACGTACCATTACTTTTTTTTCTCCGTTTTCTCTCATGACCGTTGCCACCATAAAGAAGAATAATAACATAAATACAATATCAGGAAGGGAAGCCGTTGAGATAGCCGGCGTACCGCTGTCTTTTTTCTTTGAAAATTTACCCATAATTTATCTTTTTGGTGTTGATTCTGCAATTTTTTGAGGATAAGTATCTTTAACAACCTTTTGTTCCTCTTCTGTCAATTTGTCAAACGGTTTGCCATATTTTTGTTTGGCATAGCGATTTCTAATTTCATTATACGCAGCAATAAGCTCGTTGTAAACCGAGATATATTCTTTATAAGATGTTTCTCTCGAATGCTTAATACTGATAACCGCTTTTTGCGGGTTGTCGGAATAATTAGGGTTTTTACCGTTATTTGTAATAAAATCAATAGCTATCTGTTTGACATCTTTTACATCGGCCGGTTCTTCTTCAATCAACATTTGGTCATTGCCGTTGATGACAATTTCCAAAACATTTTTCTTTTTAATAACCGGTGGTGGCGGCGCATCCGCTTGTTCCGGTGGCGGCAATTTTCTTCTAATCCCGTAATTACTCTCCATAGTTGTGGTTACGAGGAAGAAAATTAATAGCAAAAATGCTATATCAGCCATTGATCCGGCGTTGATTTCTTGTAATTTTCTTTTAGCCATTTTTAATAGTTTAAATTAATGTTGCCTTTTGTTTATTATTCGGCGGCTTCATCCGTTACTTCATCATTGTCATAATCGGCAGCTTCTTCATCATCATAGCCGGCATTTTTCGATTTACCGCCGCCTATCATGGACAATGCCGGTGATAAAAACATCAATAATACGGCAATTGTTCCTAAGATATAAAATGTAAACAAACCTGTATCAACCCAATTGGAGGTATTGGCATCAACATTTATATTAGGATAATAGTGTGCAGGTTCATTAGATGCAAAACCATATTTAGCTATTGAAACAATACCGATGAATAACATGGTTACTATAAAGGTTTGTTTTAGCTTTTCCGGATGTGAAATCAATTCTTTTAACCAGACCCAAATTGATGCCAAAACCGTTATACCTAGTACTAAATAAGTAAAGTTAAGCATGGTGTTGATATATGGATCGGCATTCTCCTGATCTTTCATAATCATCACAAATAGGATAAAACCTACTACGGCTATAATACCAACGATGATTTTCGTTATTAAATTTAATGTTTTATTTTCCATTTTCCAATCATTATTTTTTGTGACTATATTTTACCAACATATCTACTAAAGAGATTGATGCATCTTCCATTTTGTTAACGATGCTGTCAATTTTAGCAATGATAAAGTTATAGAACACTTGCAAAATAATAGCCACAATCAAACCGAATACGGTTGTCAATAAAGCCACTTTAATACCACCGGCTACTAATGAAGGTTGCATATCACCGGCCGCTTCAATTTTATCAAAAGCTTGAATCATACCGATAACCGTTCCCATAAAACCGAACATAGGAGCAACGGCAATAAATAAAGCCAACCAAGAGACATTTTTTTCTAATTGTCCCACTTGAACGTTACCATAAGAAATAACGGCTTTTTCTGCGGCATCAACACCTTCGTCCATTCTTTCCAAACCTTCATAAAAGATAGAAGCGATAGGTCCTTTTTTATTTCTCAATAAATCTTTGGCTTCTTCAACGCCGCCTTCATCTAATGCTTGTTCAACTTCTTCTAATAATTTATCAGTGTTAGTATCTGCAAAAGACAAATAAATAATACGCTCAATGGCTACAGCCAAACCTAAAATTAAAGTTAATAATACAATCCCCATAAATGCAGGGCCACCTTCCACAAAACGTTTTTTCAATTCTTGGTGAAATGATGCGGTACTCTGACCATCATCTGCTTTTTTGGTTTTTTCAACTTTTTTCTCGGTTTGCGCTTTGTCGGTTTGCGCTTGAATGTTAGTTGTTACAAAAAATAACATTCCTACAATAGCTAGGATAGTAAATACTTTTTTCATATCGATTTTAATTTAATAGTTATTTAATTTTTCTTTTTTAATTAATATTTAACTTTTGATTAGCGGAGAGAGAGGGATTCGAACCCTCGGTACGCTTGTGGCGCACACACGCTTTCCAGGCGTGCACCTTCGGCCTCTCGGTCATCTCTCCTGCGCCACAAATATAATTTGTTTTCATTGAAACACCAAATTTCGTTTTTTTATTTAGCATATAACGAAATTATATGATGGTTTTGTATATTTTAGGTAGATTATTGTATTTTTTTTATAATTCAGTTTATTTTTTTGATTATTTCATAATTTATTTTTTTGTCTATACATTCATTTCGCCTCTTAAAGGTCTTTCAAAAGCCTTTTTAATGGCTTTTTTTGATAATTTTTTGCTAATCAAATACATCATTTTGGTCAAAGCGGCTTCTGTGGTTAAATCTTTACCGTTAAAAGTGCCGATTGACATTAACTGTCGTCCTGTTTCATATTTCTCCGGGGCAATACTGCCGTATTGACATTGGGTGATATTTATCAAATGAATGCCTTTTTCTTGCGTTGCTTGCTTGAGCAAATCGATAAACCATGGTTCCGTAAGAGCATTACCCGATCCGTAGGTTTCTAAAATAAGTGCTTTTAAACCGGGTATATTAATAATGTATGATAAATGTGTTTTGGTAATGCCCGGATGCACTTTTAAAACCATAATTTCTTCCGACAGTTGTTTATGAGCATTAAAAATACCGTCGGGGACAGGTAAGATACGTTCTTTAAAAAATTTTAAGTTGACGCCCGATTGTGCTAATGGCAAATAGTTTGGTGAATCAAAAGCGTTAAAATGTTCCGAGCTGGCTTTAATAGTGCGGTTGCCACGTAAAAGTTTGAATTCGAAATATATCCCTACCTCCGGAACTATGGGTAAATCTCCTTCGTAACTGCCGGCAATTTGTATAGATGTAATGATATTTTCTTTGGCATCGGTGCGGAGGTCGCCAATAGGCAATTGCGAACCGGTTAAAATAACGGGCTTACCTAAATTTTCCAACATAAAACTTAAAGCCGATGCTGTGTAAGCCATAGTATCAGAACCATGCAAAATGACAAAACCGTCATAATAATCATAATGTTTTTCAATAATTTCAACCAACTTAATCCAGTGTTGCGGTCTGATGTTAGACGAATCGATAGGATCTTTAAAAGATATGGTTTCTATTTGCTTATCAATGAGTTGTAACTCAGGTATTTGATTTATTAAATTTGAAAAATCAAACGGAACCAAAGTGCCGGTTTTTAAATCTTTATGCATACCGATGGTGCCGCCGGTATAAATCATTAATATTTTGTTGGTCGTCATATTTTCATTTTGCTTCAAAAATAAAAATATTCATTTGATTATTAACTGATTTGATAGTTTCTTTTTAAAAAGAACTTTTATTTTTGTGAGTATTGCCAAATCGATTTATAAAATAGTCCGATATTTCGTTTCTGTTCACTTGTTTAGCGTGATAAATATTTGTTTGCAGTTACTGATTCTACTATGTTTTTCTCTTTGTTTAAGTGAAAAATAACCCTAATTATTTTGGACTAAAAGATAAACCAATTTGGTATAACCGGTTTTTTTACTAAATTTGTTTTTAAGAAAATACAACCTATGAGCTTAGAAAAATATATATCTGATTTATTGTATCGTTATGATTTAGTGATTGTTCCGGGTTTCGGAGGTATTATTGGTAGAAAAAAACCGGCTCGTTTTGATCGTGATACTTATATATTTTCGCCGCCTCATAAAGATTTGTCATTTAACGGCCAACTCAAAGATAATGACGGTTTATTGGTTAATTATATCAGTCACATCGAAAATATTTCTCATGCCGAAGCTTTGGCTAATGTTAAGGCGACTGTTAATGAATGGAAACATGTTTTAAAGACAGAAAAAAGATTAAAATTAAATCAAATAGGTATCTTTAATTTATTAAATGAAGATAAAATTATTTTTCTGCCTTTAATGACTAAGAATTATCTGGCAGAGGCTTACGGCTTAACTTCTTTTGTGCATAAACCCGTAAGTCTTCCTGAAAAAGAACAGGCTTTGTCTGCACCTGTTAGTCGTGATGCCAAAAGTATTGTTAAGAGTCAACCTAAAACATATACCGCCAAGCCACGGGTAAAAAGACGTCAAAAAAACAACAATAATTATAATTTGTTAAAATATGCAGCCGTTTTTGTTATTGGTATAGGGCTTTTTACGGCCGGTATCAAAATGTATCAAACCGGTGACAAAAATATAGCGGAGCCTGCTTTTCAAAAAGCGACTTTTGTATTGCAAAAAGATTTTCCTGTTGTAAACATAAAGCAAACAAAGTCAGAAAACTTACCTGTAAAAACCGAAAAACAAACGGACCGGTTTTTTATTATCAGTGGTGCTTTTCGTAATAAAGACAATGCTGAAACCAAGCTTAAACAGTTACAAACCAAGGGTTACCCCGCACAGATTATCGGGCAAAACAAATTTGGTTTGTGGATGGTGGCTTACCGGGGCTTTAATGACAAAGAGCAAGCGGCAAAAATTTTAAAACAAGTCAAGCAACACCAACCAAGTGCTTGGATTTTTGCCAAAAACTAATTTTTAGTGAAATACTTTTTATACATTTTTATCTTGTTGTTACTGGCAGGAAGTATATACTTATGGGATGCATCGTGGCGGTATGACCAACAAGTATATTGTCCGGAGGCTCGCAGTTACCAAATGTTTAAAAAGGAAATAAAAAACAGTTCTATAAAAGACTTTTATCAAAATCATGTAAATGACAGCTTATTCCGTTTTCCGAGAAAAAAAGTCGCTCAAATAGTAATAATTCGCAATAAACCTGTTTTTGGACGCTTATTTCAAAAACCTTTAAATAACAAACAACAAGAAGGCTTGTTACATTTTCTAAACAATCAGGCTAATTTTTCATGGCACCCAAACAAAATGTCCTTTTCCGATGCCGGCCGGATACTTATTTTTTATGATCAAAATCGTCAAATTATCGGTAAACTTTGGCTTTGTGCATCTTGTGGGAGTATCAAATTGTCACCTTTTGCACCGGCTACAAAATACGGTAAGATTAAACGGGATAAAATACCGCTATTGTTAAAAATGCTAGAATAATATCTTGTTAATCAGTTGGTTAAGCTAGCCTGAATAATTTTTTTGAAACCAATTTGAATAAAAACAAATAGTCTTTTATGTCATTAAAAATATTGATGCGTTCGGTTTCTTCTTCCAAGTCTTTTAAATTTTCCTTTCGTTTGTTTATGAGTTCCTGAATCAGCAGGCGGCGCAGGTTGAGCAAGACGTCCATAACGTGCCAGCCCAGTGTAGCTTCTTTGGGTTTGACTTCAATTTGCCGGTCGGCCCAGTTGGCCAGCGTGTATTTTTCTTCTTCCATTAAAATATCAGAAATCAGTCGGGTTTCTTCTTCATTAAGTTTGGGCATGAGTTGCGCCAAATCAGTGGCTTCACCTTCTAATATTTTTGTAATTATCAAATTATACAGACGGTTAAATACGGGATTTGAAAATTGTAATTCGTCCTCTTGCAGATGTTTGTAAATTTCTTCTGCCACAATGGATTTTCTAATAATCTTTTCAATAACAGGATCAGAATTATCATCCGGAATTTCTTTAATATCCCAATCTTCCACCTCTATTTCTTTAGTGCCATGTAGTAATAGCAGCTTTATAATTTCACGTTCCAGTATTTCTCGTTTGTTTACAACAGGCGTTATTTTTTCTTGTTTTTCAACAGGCTTTAGCGTCTGTTTTTGTTTTTGACGTTGGTTTTCTTTTTCCTGCCGGCGTTGTTGTCCTTTTAAGACTAATGCCAATTCTTTAAACAAGGCTTGTTCGGTAATATCCATAATGCGGGCAACTTCCTGAACATAGATTTCTTGTTGAATACTATTGGGAATTTTGGCAATACTCTCAATAATGCTTCTAATCAATTCGCCTTTTTTTATAGGGTCGTTTAAAGCTTCTTTTTGTAATAGCGAGGCTTTAAAGTTGATAAAATCCGTAGCATTGTCCGTCAAAAACAGAATAAGGTCTTCCGATGATACCTTTTTGCTGAAACTATCCGGATCTTCGCCGTCGGGTAAGAGTAACACCTTAACATTCATGCCTTGTTCCAATATCATATCAATACCGCGCAATGCAGCGTTGATGCCGGCACGGTCGCCGTCAAATACAACCAAAATATTGTTGGTTAAGCGTTTAATCAGTTGTATTTGTTCTTTGGTCAAAGCTGTTCCCGACGAGGCTACCACATTTTTGATACCGGCTTGGTGAAATGCCATTACGTCGGTGTAACCTTCAACCAATATGCACTGTGACTCTTTAACAATGGCTTGTTTGGCTTGATAAATGCCATATAAAATTTTACTTTTATGATAGACCTCATTTTCGGGCGAATTGATATACTTGGCTGTTTTGAGTTGACTGTTCAAAATACGCCCGCCAAAACCCAATATACGCCCGCTCATACTATGTATCGGAAACATAATGCGCCCCCTGAAACGGTCAATAAGCCTGTTATTGCTGTCAACGGTTAAGCCGGCTTTGACCAAAAATTCTTTTTTAAAACCTTTTTTTAGAGCGGCTTGGGTAAAAGCATCAAATTGGTCGGGCGAAAAACCGGTTTCAAAGGTTTTGAGCGTTTCTTGTCTAAAACCTCTTTCTTTAAAATAGCCCAAGCCAACCGATTTGCCCGTTTCGGTGTCAAAGAGTTGTTCTTTAAACCAATTTTTGGCAAATTCCAATACTAAAAACAGGCTTTCGCGTTCGGTTTGTTTTTGGCGTTCTTCCTCGCTTTGTTGTGTTTCTTCTATTTCTATATTGTAGCGTTTGGCCAGCCATCGCAAAGCTTCCGGATAGGACATTCGCTCGTGTTCCATTAAAAAAGTAATAACGTTACCTCCTTTGCCCGAACTAAAATCTTTCCAAATTTGTTTGGCCGGCGACACCATAAATGAAGGGGATTTCTCATCGTTAAACGGACTGTAACCTTTTAAGTTGCTACCGGCACGTTTTAGATTGACAAAATCTCCAATAACTTCTTCTACCCGGGCGGTATCAAAAATTTTTTCTATGGTTTCGCGTTTAATCATTAATGTGTGTTAAAATGAAATGTCATTAATAAATTATTTTTTACGTTCAATGACGTAATTGACCATCAATTTCAAGCTTTCTTTGGCATCGTTGTCAGGGTATTTGTCTAATATTTTTAGGGCTTGTGCTTGGTATTCCTTCATTTTTTTTATGGTATATTCTATACCGCCATGTGTTTTGACAAAACTGATCAGTTCCTTGACTTTTTTCTTATTTTTATGATGTTTTTTAACGATATTGATAATCCATTTTTTTGTTTTCTCATCAACTGTATTTAAAGTATAAATCAAAGGCAAAGTCATTTTTTGTTCTTTAATGTCAATACCGGTGGGTTTGCCGATGCCGCCTTCCGAATAATCGAATAAATCGTCTTTGATTTGAAATGCCATACCTACCAGTTCTCCAAACTTGTGCATATCTTTGACGGTTGCTTCGTCGCTACCGACCGATGCCGCTCCCATAGCGGTGCAGGCTGCAATCAGTGTAGCCGTTTTTTGGCGGATAATTTCGTAATAGACATCTTCGGTAATATCCAACTTCCGGGCTTTTTCTATTTGTAACAGTTCGCCTTCGCTCATTTCTTTTACGGCAACCGAAATGATACGCAGCAAATCAAAATCACCGTTGTCTATAGAGAGCAGCAAACCGCGAGACAGCAGAAAGTCACCGACCAAAACGGCAATTTTGTTTTTCCAAAGCGCATTAATAGAGAAAAAACCGCGGCGGTAGTCGCTTTCGTCCACCACATCATCGTGCACCAAGGTAGCTGTGTGTATCAATTCTACTACACTGGCACCACGGTAAGTGCGGTCAGTAACGGCACCATTGAGCATTTTGGCTGTTAAAAAAATGAACATCGGCCGCATTTGCTTGCCTTTTCGCGATACAATAAAAGCCGTAATACGATTGAGCAACACGACTTGTGTTTTCATCGAATTGCGAAATTTTTTTTCAAAAATGTCCATTTCTTGCAAAATGGGTGCTTTCATTTTTTCAACGGTTTTCATGGGCGTAGGCTAAATTTCAAAGATATTGCAATTTAAGATTTATTTTTTAAGGCATTCCAACCTTGGGCTTTTAAGGCTACTTTTTGATTGTCTTGGGTGATAAGGTAAGCGCCGGGTTCTTCGGTAATATGACCAATAACGGCAAATTCTTTACGATAGCGTATTTTTTCATAGTCTTTTTGGCTGATAGTAAACAACAGTTCATAGTCCTCGCCACCGTTTAAGGCAGCTGTCAGCTCACTGATGTTAAACTCTTCGGCTGTTAAGACCGTTTGCGGATCAATGGGAATTTTTTCGGCATAAATATGTGCGCCAACTCCCGATTGTTTGGTTATATGTAATACTTCGGAAGACAAACCGTCCGATATATCAATCATGGCGGTAGGCTGCACCTTCAATTCTTCTAAAATAACGGGCACATCTTTACGAGCTTCAGGTTTGAGTTGCCGTTCAACCACATAACTATAAGGCGATAAATCGGGCTGGTGTTGCGGATTGACTTTAAACACTTCATTTTCACGTTGCAATACCAACAAACCCATATAAGCTGCCCCCAAATCACCGGTAACAACAATCAAATCATTGGGTTGGGCACCATTACGATACACTTCTTTACCTTGGGCTACGTGTCCCAAAACAGTAGGATTGAGAATCAATCCGGAGCGTGACGATGTGGTATCACCACCTACCAAATCTACATCATACAAGCGGCAAGCCAGTTTGATACCTTCATAAATTTCGGCAATAGCTTCCAAAGGAAAACGATTGGAAACCGCCAAGCCTACCAATAGTTGCGAAGCTGTGCCGTTCATGGCATAAATATCGGAAAAATTGACTATGGCCGATTTGTATCCCAAATGTTTTAAGGGAAAATATGCCAAGTCAAAATGGATGCCTTCTACTAACAAATCGGTTGATACCAAAGTATTTTTTGACTTAAAATTTAAAACGGCAGCATCATCACCAACACCTTTGAGGGTTGACGGATTTTTGATTTGAATGTCTTTGGTCAGGGTTTCTATCAAGCCAAATTCGCCAAGTTGGCTCAAATCTGTTTTGGAAGTGTTTTTATCCTGTAACATTATTTTAAAAATAAACGTTCTTTTTCATATTGAATAATACCTTTGCCTTGGTGTAAAATATCCGACCCGATAATACCGTCTACTTCTATGTCAAACATGGCTAATGCCGAGTTGATATGAGACAAATCCATAACCACAACCGGTAATTTTTTTATGCTCCAATCCTTTATTTTGAGTTGGTTTTTTTTAGACAGTTGTATGTCAATATCTGCGGTGCCGGCTCCGGTTGCTTTATGGTCGGTTTCTTTGGTTTTGAGTTTAAATTTACCGGTTTTACCCGTGTCAACACAAGTGCTGGAAGCACCGGTGTCTAAAATAAAGACCCCTTTAACACCGTTGAGACGGGCTTTTAATACATGATGTCCCGACGGCAAGGTGTTCAGAACTATGGTATGATAACCTTGAGATTTTAAAAATTTTTTAAGCTTGGTTTTATTGTATTTCTTCATCGGTAATTTGCGTGGTTTTAATAGGATTAATAACAGCCTGTTTAAACCCGGCTTGCAGTTGGTTCATTTTGTCAATGACACCGTTAGGGTCTTTTAAGAAATACAAATCTTTCAGATAGTTCATGTCTTTATACATGACCCAAGTGCGGTTTTCGTTATCTTTGTAAATCAATGCTTTAAGAGGCAGTTCTATACCGACTTCCGGATTTTCTTGCATCAGTAAAGTGCCCATTTTAGGGTTGCCGAATATGACTAAATATATAGGTTCGAGAGTCATGTTAGCATTTTGGGCAGCCGTTTGGTGATCGACTATATGCGGGTAAAACATACCTTGACCTTCTAAGTAATCTTTCATTTTTTGATAGGTCTTTTTGGGGTCGTAATCACTTTGAAACAATACAAATTTGGTTTTGCTGTGATCGGCTTTGCGTTCAGAAGCTTTGGCTTCCACCTTCTTTTTCGGGCTGTTGTTGGGTTTGTCATTTTGAGCAGTTTGTTTACAAGCCGTAACAATCAGTAATAGTCCGAATAATAATCCTAATTTTTTCATATTTATTTTTAATTTAATTTTTATTTATTTCTGTTTTTTCTTTTGATTGCGAGTGAGCATACGTTTAATTTCATTGAGTTTCATCAGTGCTTCTACCGGCGTTAGATTATCAATGTCCGTATCTAAAATTTCTTCCTTTATTTCTTCTAACAACGGGTCATCCAGTTGAAAAAAGCTGAGTTGTAGTCCTTTAGTCGATTGGTTGAGTTGTTCTTTTACGGTTTCTTTTTGTTTGGTGGTTTCCAGTTCTTTAAGAATTTTTTTGGCTTTATTGACCACTCTCAATGGCATGCCTGCCAATTTGGCTACATGAATACCAAAACTGTGTTCGCTGCCGCCGGGCACCAATTTTCTAACAAAAATAATATTATTATTGACTTCTTTAATAGATACATTATAATTTTTAATCCGTTCAAAAGTCTTGGTCATATCATTGAGTTCATGATAATGTGTCGCAAACAAAGTTTTAGGACGGGCCGGATGTTCGTGTAAATATTCGGCTATAGCCCAAGCAATGGAAATACCGTCATAGGTAGAAGTGCCACGACCTATTTCGTCTAACAATATCAAACTTCTGTCCGATAGATTGTTTAAGATACTGGCAGTTTCATTCATTTCGACCATAAAAGTCGATTCGCCCATAGAGATATTGTCCGAAGCGCCTACTCGTGTAAAAATTTTATCAACGATACCAATACGGGCATCTTTGGCCGGCACAAAACTACCTATTTGCGCCAGCAAAACAATTAAGGCGGTTTGTCTGAGCAGTGCCGATTTACCGGACATATTAGGGCCGGTTATCATAATAATTTGCTGGTGGTCGCGATCAAGAAAAATATCATTGGGAATATATGCTTCGCCGTCGGGTAATTGTTGTTCAATCACAGGATGACGGCCGTCTTTAATATCAATATCAAAGGAATTGTCAATTTGCGGTTGGGTATAATTATGTTGAACAGCCAGTTTGGCAAAAGACAAATAGGTGTCAATATCGCCAATCAACCTGGCATTGTTTTGAATGGCTTCAATATAAGTATGCAGCCAAGTAATCAGTTGTTGAAAAATGTTTTGTTCCAACTCCAAAATTTTTTCTTCGGCGCCCAATATTTTGCTTTCTAACTCTTTGAGTTCTTCGGTGATATAACGTTCGGCAGCCGTCAAAGTTTGCTTGCGTATCCAATTCTCCGGCACTTTGTCTTTGTAGGTGTTGCGCACTTCCAAATAATAACCGAATACGTTATTAAAGCCGATTTTGAGCGAATTGATACCGGTATTGGTTATTTCACGTGTTACTATATCATCCAAAACTTGTTTAGACGAAGTTTTTAAAGCTCGCAACTCATCCAGCTCTTGCGAAACACCTTGCTTGATAACTTGACCTTTTTGAATATTGACCGGCGCATCATCACGTATTGTTTCTCTGATTTTATCACGAAGCAAATCCAGAGGATTGATTTGATCGGCAATTTTTTTTAATGAGATATGATCTTGTTGGCTCAGTTGTTCTTTAATAGGCAATATAGCGTCCAGTGAATATAACAATTGCACTACTTCTCTGGGATTAACTTTGCTGGTGGCAATTTTAGACACCAGCCGTTCTATGTCGCCAATTTGTTTGAGTTGTTGGTCTGTATCAAGGCGCAAACTTTGGTTTTTAACCAATTCGGCTACAATCTTAAGGCGTTCTTCAATCCTATTTTTATCTTTTAACGGCAAGGCCAACCACCTGCGTATATGCCGGCCGCCCATGGGCGTTACGGTTTTGTCAATGACATCGAGTAAAGTAACGGCTTGTTGGTGCGCACTGCCGTAGAGTTCCAAA
>Ga0256834_1000440_pt1 | contig 30080 bp, 29 predicted proteins | sample 4281140metaG_FD_190536 | JGI IMG/M metagenome (GOLD analysis project Ga0256834, IMG submission 190536) | Hydrothermal vent microbial communities from East Pacific Rise, Pacific Ocean - 4281-140 | ecosystem: Environmental > Aquatic > Marine > Hydrothermal vents | place: Pacific Ocean: East...
GCAAAAAAGTCCATGCTGGCAACGTACTCTTTATATTAGGCTGTTGCTACTCATGCCCTTTGATCCCGCCCACCACATAGTTCTTTTGTAAAGTTCGTGATTTACCGTTTCATAACTCATTTTATTAAACATACCTCCATCTATGATTGTATTTTAACTGATGGTGTATAAGCTTGAAGTAAAATATTTTCAGCTGAAATATTAATAGGGGGAGCAGATGCATGTGCGAGCGTGGTAGACAGTGTTAAAGCACTGGTTATAGTACGAGGTTACCTCGAATAAAATCGTATCTTACCTTTTGTTAAAAAATAAATTTTTTAACAAAAGCAGGGGAATTCTAAGGGCTGTTTAAAAGATCTAATTGACGTTCTTTTTGGGTTTCATCTTGAGTGATGCGACTGGAAGTGGGGCCTGATTGATTTTTGTACTTTGCGTCAGCACGTTTGTTGTAGGGCTTTGCGACGGCACTGGAAAGTGTTTCAAAGTTGATGGCGCAGATGTCCATTCCTGGACGCAAGGCGAGGGGGAGTTTTCCGCTGTTAAAAATTTCGAGTACGATTTGTCCATGCCAACCAGGGTCAATTCGGTGGGCGGTAACATGTACCATGAGCCCTAATCGAGCAAGACTGGAGCGACCGTCTAGCCAGCCAACCAAGTCATCGGGTAGGGTGACTGATTCGAAGGTTGCAGCCAATGCGAGTTCTCCTGGGTGGAGAAAAAAGGCTTTGTCATCAGGGATTAGGATTTCATCGCCCATGACGGTGTCCATGATTTTTTGCATTTCATCTTTTGGGCCGCTTAAATCAATGTAGGGGGCGGTGTGGTCATTAAAGACGCGAAAGCGGTTGTCGAGCCTTAAATCGACGCTGATGCCTTTGATTTTACTGGCGTCGGGTTGAGGTGTGATGGTTATCTTTCCAACCTTTAGGTGTTTAATAATGTCTGTGTCGCTGAGTTTCATAATAGTTTAGGCTGTTCCGCAAGGTTAAGGGTGATGACTTTGTCTTCTTTTTTATTGATAAGACGTATCTTCGCTGGAAAATATTGGTATTTAGGCAGTAGCCAAAGTTCCATTTTAAACTGTTGACTTTCAAATACGTATTTTAATGTGTTAAAGGTTTGATTGGAAAATTTAAAATCGAGCTGTTCTGGTTGATCTAAGGTAATAAAGGTTAGCTTCTCTTGAAAATTACTGTCTTGAATGGAAAGCTCTAGTTTGTTTAAGGGTTGGTTGTTAAGTTTTAAATGTTGAATGGCATAGGGGATGGACATGATGTCAAAAATATTGGGTTGAATTGGCCACGTGCGATTTTTTTCAACAAAGGTCACTTGGTTGTTTTCAGAATCCCGTTTTAAGGTTGTGTGCTTTTGAACTTTTTTGCCGTCTTTTTTACTGGTACCTAACTTATGATAACTGAGCCAAGTAAGGGTGTCTTTAGTCTGTTTGAGTTGAATGGTTTCGATTGAGGAATCACTGAAAAACATTGCCGCAAGTCCAGATGGCTTGGCACGGCTTATTAAGGTACAGTTCTCTTGTTGGCAGTTAAATTGATGTGTGGCTTTGCCAAGTTCTACACCAAATGCATTCACCGAGTAGCTGCTTTTAAAATTGGGCAAGGTGGCGGCTAACGAGGTGGTTGTGTAAAGTGCGGTATAAAGCGTTAATCCAATAAATATTTTTTTTAATAAGGAATAAGGCATAAAAATCCTTTGCTGTTTAGAGTCAATGCCTTGCATTATATTAAATGGATTAGGCATTGAGGGCATTTAACTGTTGAGGTTTAGTTAAAACAGTCTGTTCAAACCAAGCTTGATTGTCTTTTAATGCAAGCTTACCTTCTGAAAACCATTCGATCACTTGAGGGTAAGCAAGGTGCTCTTTTTGATGTACTTTTTCTTTAAGCGTCTCCACGGTGTCTTGTGAAGTAATTGGGATTTTCGCTTGTAAAATGATTGGGCCACTGTCGAGTTCGGGGGTGACAAAGTGAATGCTTAATCCGTGTTCTGTGTCTCCTGCGTTTAAGGCGCGTTGGTGTGTGTTAAGTCCTGTATATTTAGGAAGTAGAGAGGGGTGAATGTTAATCATTTTACCTAAAAAATGTTGAGTAAATTGAGGGGTTAATATTCTCATAAATCCAGCTAAAACAATGAGATCGACCTGTGCGTTATCAAGTTTTTTTTGCAGCGCTTGATCAAACGACTCACGTGTTGCAAATAATGTGTGATCAATGAGTTCAGTAGGAATACTTGCATCTTTTGCACGTGTTAATCCATAAACATGGGCTTTATTGGAGATGACCAAAGAAATTTGGTATGTCTCCGTGTGTTGTTTTTGGTGGTCAATAATTGCTTGAAGGTTGGAACCACTGCCAGAGATTAAAACGGCAATTTTAATGGGTTGTTTCATAGTGTTTTATGGGAGTATTGTGTAAAAAATAAGGGGGGGGAAGAAAATGCCATTATAAAACGGTATATCAAAACGGCATTTCATTCACACAAAATTAAGCTTGGACGAGCTTAACACTCGGCGCGGTATGTTCAGAGTCTTCAATTTGACCAATCACCGAAACGGTTTCACCAGAGGCGGTTAACAGCTCAATGGCTTTTTGCTGGTCTGTTTTATCAATAACGATCACTAGGCCGATGCCACAGTTTAAGGTACGGTGCATCTCTTCATATTCAACGTTACCTGCCGCTTGAATCCAATCAAATACGGCTGGACGTTGCCAACTGTTGGTATTGATGCTGGCAGACGTATTATTGGGCATAACGCGAGGAAGATTTTCAAGTAACCCGCCACCAGTAATGTGAGAGACAGCATGAATATCAACTGATTTCATTAAATTTAACAGTGATTTAACGTAAATTCGAGTGGGTTCCATTAGGGCATCAATTAAGGGCTGGCCGTCAATGTCCATTTGTAAATCGGCGTTGCTGACTTCTAGGATTTTACGAATTAAAGAGTAACCATTTGAGTGTGGACCCGTTGAGGCCAGACCAAGCATCACATCGCCTGCTTTGACTTGGGTGCCATCAATTAAATCGGCTTTTTCAACAATTCCAACACAAAACCCAGCCAGATCGTAATCACCTTTGTGGTACATGCCTGGCATCTCTGCGGTTTCACCACCAATCAGCGCACAACCTGATTGCAAGCAGCCCTCTCCAATGCCTTTCACAACATCGGTTGCCACATCAATTTCAAGTTTACCCGTTGCATAGTAATCTAAAAAGAACAGAGGTTCAGCGCCTTGTACAATTAAGTCATTGACACACATCGCTACTAAATCGATGCCGACTTGATCGTGCTTTCCGCTGTCAATGGCAAGGCGAAGTTTGGTGCCAACACCATCGGTACCAGAGACCAATATCGGGTTTTTATATTTTGCCATGTCTAATTCAAACAAAGCGCCAAAGCCACCTAACGATGAAGGCACTTCTGGACGTGTTGTGGCTTTTGCAATGGGCTTAATGGCTTCAACTAAGGCGTTTCCAGCATCAATGTCAACGCCAGAATCTTTGTAATTAATGGAATGTGTTGTTTGAGTCATAGTCTCGATTTCTAATATTGTTAAACTTTAAAGTAAGTGGAAGTGTAAATGCATCAGCGCTAACCCTTAAAATAAGCTGACTTTATTTTAAAAGTGCGCCCTGTTTCAATAAAAAAACATTATGATATTGTAACGAAATTTTGAGATGAATATATGAGAAGTTTTTGTTTATTGGCACTGTTTGGGTTGTTAAGTTTGAGCTTAGGTGCTCAGGCCAGTTCTGCTTTGGAATCAAAAAATGAGCAAACTGAAGCGTTTTTTAAGGTGACCTTGCCTTATAAGGGTGAGCCGTCGGTTCATCAATCGCTTGGAGATGCCATGGCGATTTTATTGGTTCGATTGACTGGACAAAAACAGTTTTTAACCAGTCGTGTGGCGCAAGCTTATCTTAAAAAACCAAAAGCATGGCTAAAGACGTATAACATTGTTTCTAGAACAGAAGAGGGCGTGTTAGTTGGTAAAAATATTGTTTACACTTTTTTAGAGGGTAAATTACGGCAGGAATTTCATCAGCGATTTGTACCGATTTGGCCGTTGTCTACCCGCCCAAAAACCTTGGTGTTAGGCAGTTTGGTTCAGGGTAAAACCGTGACTCAACTCACGGATGAGACGTTACAGTATCGCGTGGACGCTGAATTTCGTGAGTACCCTAAACAAATAAAGCTTCCTATTGCTTTGCCTACTTATCGCTGGAACGTTCCGGTGGAATCCAAAATGGATTCGGGAAAAAAACTCTCTACGGTTCTAAAGGCATTAGAAGTCTTTGCGAAGTCAAATCAACGTGATCTAAATCAACACTATTTATTACGCTTTCAGGTGCAAATGAGGGGGGGGGAGAAAAATGTTTTAACTTGGACGTTGTATCATTCCCACGGCGACTCGGTTCTGTCAGGTGAGCAAGTAGGGGGTAATATTACCGCGTTAACCGAGCAGATGTTTGACAACGTGATGGCCTATTATGTACAGCTTGAAGAGCAAGTTGTGAGTCATAATAGCGTAAATTTACAGCCAATTTTGTTAACCGTTTATGATGTTATGGACGTTAAGCACATGGCACAATTTGAATCGTTATTGAAATCCAATCCCGATACGGTTCGTTCGGTGGCGCTGGTTTCTATGCAGGCAGGGCGGGTTCAGTATAGAATAACCCCTCAAATTAATTATCAGACTGTTTTGAATTGGATTGAGGGTTGGCCAGAATCGACGTTGATTGAAGGTGTTTCGGCCGATAATGTCATTGAGATTAATGTAACCCCTGAATTTTTTTCTGATTAAGACAGAATAAAGGAATGTCCTTGTGTTTGTACAACTGCCATTAAAAATAGGATTACGAGACGACGCTTGTTTTGAAACCTTTGTGACCGAAAAAGAGTCCTTGGCGTTGGCATTTAATGGATTGCAGGGGGCGCTAATGCAGTCCAACGGCCGTGCTTTTTATTTGCATGGTGACAGTGGTGTGGGCAAAACGCATCTGTTGCAAGCGTCTTGTCGTTTTGTGACCGAGCAAGGTAAGGCCAGTGTGTATTTGCCGTTTGAAGATCACTCATTACCCTTGATTCCAGATGTTTTAATGGGGCTGGAACAGATGCCACTGGTCTGCTTAGATGACATGCCGCAGATTATAGGGCAAAAAAAATGGGAGCAATCCTTGGCAAATCTGATTACAAAAATTAGCGTGCAAGGACATACTTTAATACTTGCGGGTCAACAGCCCATTAACGACTGGAACATTGTGACCACCGATTTAGCCAAAGCACTCATGACGGTATTGCCCATTGAAATGCAAGCATTGGAAGAAAAAGAAGAGATTATTTTTGCACTGCAACGCCACAGTTTGCGTTTAGGGTTTGAGTTGCCGAATGACGTGGGCAACTACTTGATTAAAACGTTTTCAACCGATCTTCAAGAGTTATTAGCCGTTTTAAAATTGTTAGAACAAGCAACGTTGGTTGAAAAAAGACGCTTAACGCTTCCTTTTGTAAAACAAGTTCTTAATGCAAATGTTTCCGTGTAACGGCGCATTTTTTGATTTTTTATCCCCCCCCCATTTTTAAATGTATAGGAAGTTTATTTTATGAAACGCTCAATAGTTAAATCCTTTATTTTAATGACCTTTTTAAGCTTAGGTGCTTTGATGTGGAGTGCCACGGCTTACAGTGCAGAGCTTAAAGAGGACGTTAAATTTATTGACATGGATGGTAAAGAGTCCATGTTATCGGACTATAAAGGAAAGTGGGTTATTGTGAATTTATGGGCGACATGGTGTCCACCGTGTTTGGTTGAAATTCCAGATTTGATTATGTTTCATGAAGAGCATAAAGATAAAAATGCGATTGTGATTGGTGTGAACTATGAAGACATTGCGATCAGTAAAATAAAATCGTTTGCCAAAGATCAAATGATTAATTTTCCGATTGTTCGATTTGAAGGGAAAATTGATGGCATTAACAGTCCTTTTGGGCGTGTTTATGGTCTGCCCACGACCTATATGGTCGCGCCAGATGGTCAGGTGGTTGCGGTAAGAACGGGATTAATTGATCAAAAAATGATTGAAAATTTTATGACTAAATACAATGAAATGAACCCAACAGACGAAACAAAAAAAGACAGCGATAAAACACCGTAAAATCGTTATTTAAAATATTTGTAGGGGGGGGAGAAAAATATGCTTTCAACACGTTTGACTTATGCAAGGCAGTATTGGCGTCTTGCCATTCATTTGGTGTTTAAAACCAAACACTTTGGCGTGAATAACTTATGGTGGAGTACCCAGCCTTCCGCAATTGGATGGCATTGTGCTCAAATCTTTTGGGGCATCCTGACCATTATGCCTATTGTTCGGAATTATCAGTCTTTAAAAGTTAGAAGCTGTTTAGGCTGGTTGCCCGAATCGGAGTGTTTGGCATTAGGGTTTAAAGTACCTTAAAGGGAAATAAAACAGGGGGGGGGATAAAAATGATTCAAATGGATTTAGAACAGCGGCAGTCCTCACGGTTTTTGCGCCCCTTTCTGGTTACGGGGAATGAGGATGAAGATTTTTCAGCCCCATTTGAAGGCTTTGACGTTAATTTAACGGGGTTGAGTTTTTGGGTTGATGAAGCAGATTTTTTTCTGCCAGAGCAGCAGCTCAGTTTGCGTATTAAAAATACCGATACCGATGAAATTTACTGTCTAGAAAGCGTTGAAGTGGTTCACCAACGTGCCGAAGAGGGACGTTTTTTATGCGGTTGTCATATTGTTCAAGTGACCAGTTCACAATTGTTATCCCATCATAGAACCGTAATGACCGATGAAAAAACGGCACTGGTTTCCATGGCCGCTTCTAAATTATCCGAATTTGACTTTATTGAAGATGGTTCCTCTCTTTCTACCGATCAGGCAGATTTTCAAGAAGTTAGTATGGCGCTTAATCTAGCCGTATCCCAACTGAAATCGAGTCGAAACTGGGGGCAAGTGCTTCTGCAAGATATTCAAGATAGTATTAATACCGCGCAGGATGAACAAGTGGATATACAGTCACTTAAGCAAGTATTACGTCAGTTTTCAGACGATTACAACCACATGGGTGATACCACCATTGCCTTATGTATGCTGGCGAAACTGCTGGCGCATACGCCTAATAAATCGTCTGAAAAACAGGCTTGGAAAACATTGATTTCAGATTTTGAAACTCGATTTTTAACCGAACGGCAGCAAGTGGCTTATGATTTTATGCACCAAGGCATGAGCGCAGACGAAGCGTTAAAAAGGGCTGAAGCCTACCTTAATAATTAAGCCTTACTTATTACCTCTGTTTATTAACCCTATTTCAATTTTTATCCTAAATATCACTTGATTGCTATGCTATAGTAAAAACTGGTTTTTATACGTTAACCATTGAAATTATAGGGAGTATTGTTTATGAAACCCGCTTGGATTCTTATTGCAGACAGCAGTAGAGCACGAATTTTTACCGCGGAAAACTCCGTGGCAGAGTTGATTGAGATTGAAAGTTTAAGTCATTCAGAGAGTCGCTTGTTAGATCAAGATTTAACCAGCGATTTGGCTGGTAAGGCCAATGTAGGCCAAAGTACATCAGGGCACACTTATGTGGGAGAGGTGGATCCAAAAGAGCAAGAAACCATTAATTTTGCCAAGCAAGTGGCGCAACACTTGTGCCATGAGCTAAATTTGAATAAATTTGAACATCTATTTGTGGTGGCTTCGCCAGCCTTTTTGGGCGTGTTGCGACGCTCTTGTTCCAATCAACTTAAAAAGCACATTGCATTCAGTTTAAATAAAAATGTGGTCACAAAAACGCCAGAACAGATTCGAACATATTTGCCTGTTTCTTTACTTGCGTAAGCTGAGTTGTTTTGAGTCGTTGTGTTTTTTTAAGCTTTTTTAAGAAACGCGGCGACCAGTACAATTTGCGTGCCGTTCACTTTTCCTTCAATGTGTAATGGATTGTCGGTTAAGTGAATGTTTTTGACCAATGTACCACGTTTTGCCGTAAAGTTTGCCCCCTTAACCACGAGGTCTTTGATTAGGGTCACGTTATCGCCCTCTTGCAAGTCTGCGCCATTACTGTCCTTTGTGGAGGGGGATGCTTCTTTCGTTGAATTGTCTAATCCCGCCTCAGCCCATGCTTTTGCCTCATCATCCAAATACATCAACTCTAATAGGTCTTGTGGCCAGCCCTCAGAACGTAAGGCATTGAGCAGTCGGTAAGAGAGTACTTGCACGGCCAGCTCTGGATGCCACATGCTGTCATTTAAACAACGCCAGTGATTGGGATCCATCGTACTGGGGTTTTCGATTTGATTGTGACAGGTTTGACAGATCAAAACGGCTTGTTCAGCCGTTCCATTGGATGGTTCGACCGCAAAAGCGGTTAAGTTTTCTGCTGCATGACACAGTTCGCATTGTTGCTCACTGCGTGTAAGAAGGATTTGTATGACATCGTTTGAAAGGTTCATCTTTATTCCAAAATAGTGTAAGTACTGGTTAGAGGTTAATATTTGGGTATTATATCTCGTTATTTGTCTTTTGTTTTGAGATAGGGGGGGGTAAAATTAGAAAAATATAAAAATAATATCTTCTCTCTGTCTCGTGAAACCGTGAAATAGAGGGGCATTTATTGAAGGGTGCAATTGAATAAGCATTACGATACATCGGTGGATTATTTTGCGGTTTTAGGGGTGCATTATGGTGCCTGTGAGAAAACAGTTAAGACGATGTATCGTAAAATGGCGCGACGTTATCACCCTGATGTGTCTACGATTCATGATGCTCACACTAAATTTCAAGAAATTGCGTTTGCGTATGAGGTGTTAAAAAAACACCGTAAAATCTATTGTTTAGATTATGAACGCAACGAGTCCAAAAAATCGTCAAGTCCCCCTAAATCATCGGATACGACTCGCTCTAAAGCGTATGCGCGTGCTCAAAAAACAACCAAACGTTATTCCGATCAAACTTACCATGCTCATCGACCAATTCATGGAAAAAATCGTGTGATTACCTACCCGCTTACTTTACGTTATGCCATTCGCCTATTAACGTTAGGCTATTTTTATATTCCAGGCTTAAAGGTCAAAATGAAGTTTACCCGTGAGGCGTTTAACGGCAAAACGTTTCGTTTAAAAGGCAAGGGGTACAATGGTTTATTTGGCGGTAAGGCGGGAGACTATTTGGTGCGCTTTAATATTAAAATAGATGGCCTTAAGTTTCAGCTGGAAGGCGGAGATATTTACGGCACTTTTACTTTACCTAAGTTATTAATTAGGGGGGGGAAAAAATTAGAGTTAGAAAGTCCCGCGGGTCGGTTGAGTGTGACCCTGCCTAGCGATTACCGCTCTCAATCCTTTATTAAGGTAAAGGGCATGGGGTTGCCAGCCGATGGTGTATTAAGTGCGGGGGATTTTTATGTCTGTTTGGTGCCAAGTGAATAGAAATTGAGCATAAATGACCTAATTAAGGGAAGGCCTGATTCTCTTTTCAAATAGACGTGACCTTCAGGTAAAATACGTTGAGAGTTCCCCTTTATTAAATTTAGACTAAATTAGAAAAAAAGAGTGTTAAATGTCTCAAAGTCATGCGTATGATGATAATATTTTATTGGAAGCGGTTAAGTCCAAAGTAGAGCCGCCTAAGCGTTATAAAGTGGTGTTGTTAAACGATGATTACACGCCCATGGATTTTGTGGTTGAAGTTTTGCAACGTTTTTTTGGTTTGGACGAAGAGAGAGCCGCCGCAATTATGTTGGCGGTACACCATGATGGTAAAGGAATTTGTGGTGTGTTCAGTCGTGAAATTGCCGAAATGAAAGTACAGCAAGTGAATGCGTTCGCGCGAGTCAAAAATCATCCGTTGATGTGTCAATTGGAGGTCGCATGATGTTAAGTAATGAACTACAAATGACGTTAAGCAATGCATTTAGCGTTGCTAACGAGTATGAGCATGAATTTGTGACCTTAGAGCATTTATTGCTTGAGCTGTTGGCGGTTAAAGAAGTGCAAGAGGTGGTGAGTGCCTGTGGTGCAGAGCTGGCGGTGATTGAAGAGGGCTTGGAGAAGTTTTTAGAGTCGGACATGATTGCGCTCAAGCCAGAAGAGTTGCAACCCACCATGAGCTTTCAACGTGTGATTGAGCGAGCCATCTATTTGGTGCAGTCCAATGGTTATCCTGAAGTAATGGCGGTGCATGTGCTGGCTTCTTTGTATGCCGAGCCAGATTCGCAAGCCGTGTATTTACTTGAGAGTAATGGGGTTGAGAAAGTGGATGTTTTGAGCTATCTCTCTCATGGGGTGACCGCAACCGAAGCGGCTGATTTTCAGCCCTTACACGACTCAAATAAACAGAGTGAGGAGGATGAAAAACCTTCTCCTATTGATGCCTACACCACCAACTTAAATATAGAGGTGGAGCAAGGGCATATTGACCCTATTATTGGGCGAGCGTGGGAGCTAAACCGTACCTTAGAAATTTTAAGTCGTCGTCGTAAAAACAACCCCTTATTGGTGGGTGAACCAGGCGTGGGTAAAACTGCTGTGGCGGAAGGGTTGGCGTATCAAATTATTCACCATAAAGTCCCAGAACTGTTGAGTGATGCTGTGATTTACAGTTTGGATATGGGCGCACTGTTGGCGGGTACGCGCTATCGAGGTGATTTTGAAAAACGCTTTAAGGCGTTATTGAATGCATTAGAAAATGAGCCACATGCGATTTTATTTATTGATGAAATTCATACTGTAATAGGGGCAGGTGCCGTGCAAGGGGGATCGATGGATGCCTCTAATCTAATGAAACCTGCGCTGTCATCAGGAAAAATTCGTTGCTTGGGTGCAACCACCTATGAGGAATTTAGGGGGGTGTTTGAAAAAGACCGCGCCTTGGCTCGACGTTTTCAAAAGGTGGACGTTAAAGAGCCGAGCATTCAAGAAAGTTTTGAAATTTTAAAAGGCTTAAAATCAAAGTATGAAGCGCATCATCAAATCAAATACACACTGCCCGCCTTAAAAGAGGCCGTGGCGTTGTCTGCTCGATATTTAAACGACCGACACCTGCCCGATAAAGCGATTGATGTCATTGATGAAGCGGGTTCTAAGCAAGCGTTGGCAGTTCCATCAAAGCGTAAAAAACAAATTGGTGTGCCAGAAATTCAGCAGGTTGTGGCCAGTATTGCGCGTATTCCTGTCTCACAAATTACGCAAAAAGAGCGTGATAAATTGCAAGATTTGGGTGCCAGCTTAAAGCGTATGGTGTTTGGGCAAGACCATGCGGTTGACCAACTCAGCGTCGCCATTAAATTAGCACGTTCAGGGTTGAGTGATCCAAACAAACCCACAGGCTCTTTTTTGTTTTCAGGCCCAACAGGGGTGGGTAAAACCGAACTGGCACAGCAACTGGCAAATCACCTTAATGTTGAAATGCTACGCTTTGATATGTCTGAATACATGGAGCGTCACACGGTCTCTCGTTTGATTGGAGCGCCTCCGGGCTATGTGGGTTACGATCAGGGCGGGCTATTAACCGAAGCCGTTGCTAAACAACCGCATGCCGTGGTGTTATTGGATGAAATTGAAAAAGCGCACCCCGATGTTTTTAACCTGCTATTGCAAGTGATGGATCACGGAACCTTAACGGATAATAACGGACGTAAAGCCGACTTTAGAAATATTATTTTAATCATGACCTCTAATGTGGGGGCAGAGCAGATGGCGCGTTCCAGCATGGGCTTTTCTGAGCAAGATCATACGATGGACTTTGACTCGGAGCTTAAAAAGGTCTTTACCCCAGAGTTTCGTAATCGTTTAGACGGGGTGATTCAATTTAACCGCTTGTCTGAAGAGTCGATGGCCTCAGTGGTCAATAAATTTATTTATGCGCTTGAGAGTACATTAGAGTCGAAAAAAGTAGCCTTAACCCTAACCGATGCCGCACGACGCTGGCTGGCCAAAGAGGGCTACGATCCATTAATGGGTGCAAGACCGATGGCGCGTTTAATTCAAGATAAAATTAAACAACCGTTGGCGGATAAACTGCTGTTTGGCGATTTGCAAAAAGGCGGAACGGTAGAAATTGATTGCGTTAAGAATACATTGTGTTTTAAGGTGAATGAATAAACAGAAAGCTTAAGGCAAAAAAAGCCCCTTAATACAACGGTATTAAGGGGCTTTTTCGTTTGAAGGGTTTTTTTCTATTTGCAGTGAATTGCTTTACTTACCACGGTAAGTAATACGACCTTTGGTTAGATCATAAGGCGTTAGTTCAACCTTAACCGCATCGCCCGCTAAAATTCGAATGTAGTTTTTACGCATACGCCCAGAAATGTGTGCCAAAATTTTGTGACCATTTTCTAACTCTACTTTAAATAGAGTATTTGGTAATGTTTCCAGTACGATTCCATCGAATTCAATAACGTCTTGTTTTGCCATGTGATTTTGTAAACCCTTGATAATAAAATTTTGTGCGGATTGTACCAGCAATTTTGATTGAAAACCAGTGATTCTCTCTATTTCAAATAATTTGCTCGTATTTCCTTAACCAAGGATAGGTATTTTGGGGGGGGAAGGGTTGAGTTGGTTGGTGTCTTAGATGTTTCTTTGGGGTCAAAGGTCATGAGCCAGCAAAATAAATTTTGGTCATTTTCATCCAAAAGTTCTCTAAACAGCGTTGCGTCTTGGTTTGAAATGGCGTTGGGCAGTTTGTTGATGTAATCGACCAAGAGCAGTTCACTTTCTAAGTTACCGCGTTTGGCTAAAAAGAGCGTTTTTTTGTACCAATTTTCAAATTCACTGCCTGTAATTATTGAATCTTGGGTACTCATAAGTCTTTGACCATAATAGATTTAAGTTCCTGAATGGCACGACTGGGGTTTAATCCTTTTGGGCATGCATCGGTACAGTTTTGAATATGACGGCAACGAAAGGTTGTCGTGGCACTGTCCAGTTCTTTTAAGCGGTCAATGTGTTTGATGTCACGAGAGTCTACAACAAATCGTTTGGCGGCTAACAGTGCGGCAGGGCCTGCAAATTGATCTGGGTTCCACCAAAAAGAAGGGCAGCTGGTTGAGCAACAACCACACATAATGCACTCGTAAGCCCCGTCTAATTTGGCACGCTCTGCGGGTGTTTGCAGGTGTTCGTGCTCAAGGTCAAGCGGAATACTTTCCAAATAGGGTTTAACGGCTTTGTATTGCTTGTAAAACAGCGTCATGTCGATGATGAGGTCTTTAATAATTGGCAGCCCTGGTAGCGGTCGTAGCGTAATGGTTTGCCCAAGCTCAGAGAGTGAGGTCACACAGCTTAAGCGGTTTTTGCCGTTGACGTTCATGCCATCAGAGCCACACACGCCCTCTTGACAAGAGGAGCGGTAAGCAATACTTGGATCTTGCTCCCGTAAAAGGTGCAAGGCATCCAGTAACATGCTGTCTGCTGAAAGCAGAGCGTCATCCAGTTCAAACGTTTGATCGAAAGGTGTTTGATCGCTTTCTGGGTTGTAACGACTGATGATAAATTTCATTTTATAATCTTGCCTTGGTTATTTTTTGTTGGTCAATATCAATATACACGGGGTTTGGGTTTGATCATCTCATGGTGCTTTGGGCTTAAATTAACGGGTTTAAAGGTTAATGTGTGGTTATTTTGAAAATAGAGGGTGTGTTTTAGCCATTCGTCATCATTTCGCTCGGTGTAATCCACTCGGCTGTGCGCCCCTCGGCTTTCGGTGCGAGCCAGTGCGGAGACCACGGTGGCGTAACCAATGGTCACTAAGTTTTCAAGCTCATAAGCACTTAAGCGTTCTAGGTTAAAGACATTGCTAAAGTCGGATATACACACGTTTTCAAGGCGTTCTTGAATGACCTCCAGCTCCTCCAGTGCTTTTTGCATGGTGGGTTGGTCTCTAAAGACACCACAGCCTCTTTCCATTACCAGCTGTAAATCTTTTTTAATTTGAACGACGGTGTCGTTTGAGCCGCATTCTGCTTTATTAAGCCAGCGGTTTAAACGATTCACGACAGGGGTTAAATTTAACGTTTGATTGTGTTGGGCAGGGGTCTTTTTAAGCGCTTCATCAATGGTTAACGCTGTTTTTCGGCCAAAGACTACAATATCCAATAAGGAGTTACCGCCTAAACGGTTGGCACCATGCACCGAAACACACGCACACTCACCAATGGCGTACAGCCCTTTAACAGGTTGCTGATTACCATCTTTATCTGGGCTAACCACTTGCCCTGAAATGTTGGTGGGGATGCCCCCCATCATGTAGTGGCAGGTGGGGTAGACGTGAATGGGGTCTTTAACGGGATCAATGCCTAAAAAGGTTTGGCTGATTTCTCGAATGCCCGGTAAACGTTCGGTGATGATCTCATTGGGAATGTGGCTAATGTCCAGTAGCACATAATCTTTATCGGGGCCACAACCGCGACCTTCGTTGACTTCGATGGCAATGGCGCGGGCAACTACGTCACGTGAGGCAAGGTCTTTTACGCGAGGGGCGTATTTTTCCATAAACGCTTCGCCTAAGGCGTTGCGGAGTTTACCGCCTTCGCCCCGTACCGCTTCGGAAATTAACATGCCTTTTCCTGATACGCCTGTGGGGTGAAACTGCCAAAATTCCATGTCTTGAAGCGGGTAGCCCGCTCGTAACACCATCCCAAGCCCGTCGCCCGTATTAATACTGGCGTTGGTGTTGTTTCTAAATACTTGGCCAGCGCCCCCCGTGGCTAATAAAATATGGGGGCTTTGTAAAATTTTGTATTCACCATCGTGAATATTCATCACCAGCACGCCGTTAATTTCGCCATCTTGATTTTTAAGCAGATCAACCGCGTAAAACTCATCGTAAAAAGTGGTGCCTAGTCGCAAATTTTGTTGGTATAGGGAGTGCAAAATGGCATGACCCGTTCGATCCGCGGCGGCACAAGTTCGGTGTGCTTGCTCTTCGCCGTAGTTTTGGCTTTGACCGCCAAAGGCGCGTTGATACACTTTACCGTTGTCTAATCGACTGAAAGGAACGCCAAAATGTTCCAGCTCACGCACAATTTCTGAGGCCTCTCGGCACATGAATTCAATTGCATCTTGGTCGCCTAAAAAATCACTGCCTTTAATCGTGTCGTACATGTGCCACTCCCATTTATCGGGCGTGACATTCCCCAGCGCGGCATTCACTCCACCTTGTGCGGCAACGGTGTGGGAACGGGTTGGAAACACTTTAGAGATCATGGCAATTTTATGGCCGTGTTCTGTGAGTTGTAAGGCCGAGCGCATGCCCGCACCACCTGCACCAATAACCAGTGCATCAAAGGTTTCGATTGAAAAAGAGTTGGTAAAAGTCATAGTTTTTTAGGCTTCTCAGATGATTGAGGGGGTAAGTTCAATGGATTTTATATGTTTTTTAGGCGTAACCAAATAGGTTAAATGCAATCATAATACTGTTCAGCAACAGTAAAATTAAAACACTGTGGTAGAGCGTAAGCCAGAGGTTTACTTTTTTTCTAGGAACGTAATCAATAATAATGTCTCGAACGCCTACCCAAGCATGCACCAGCACCAACAAAACCGCCACAAGACTCGCCACTTCAAATAGCGTGCTAAAGGGCAGGGTATTCAGTTGATAGGCCAATAGCTTTAATGAAACCGAATCGGGCAATTGTGTGATGACAATGGCTAAAAATGGCGCATAAAATAGAAGATAAATGGCACTTATACGTTGCCAAATATGTGCTTTTCGACCAGAGAGTGCACTACTTTTGATATTAAATTTCATTAGAACCAAACCCTGTAAATAATTGAAATACTGCTAATGAACCAAGTTCCCAGTAATAAATAGCTCACAGCTTTGCTGTTAATCACTTGGTAAGTTTCGGGCTGCAAAAAATGTTCGGCACACAGATGGCGCAATCCACTTAACCAGTGATAGCTTAGTGCAATCCAAAAGCCTGTGTGCAATAGTTGCGTGAGCCAGCAAGCCGCAACGTTTTCTAGGGTTACCGCAGGTACAAAAAGTATTAAATTTGCTAAGGCAAGATAAGCGATTAAGCTAATGACCAATGCCAGACCTGTTGCACGGTGTGCGCCAGAAAGCAGTGCATTAAGTGGAAAACGAAAATTGGAGATTTTGAGTGAACGAGGACGATGATTGGGGGGTGAATACATGGGTACGTAACTCTTCCTAAAGCGGGTTTAAATCATTGAATGAATTCATTCTACTGTGAATTTTTTAAGGTGTGGCAGAAAATGTCAATGCATTAGAAAATGCTAATGAATATAGCGACTTAAAGTGGTTTTTTTTACGAAAAAATACGCTATTGCTCGGTACAAGAACCCTTTAAATGGGTTTTTATGGCTAGAGCCCAGTCAATTGAAAATTGCCACTTTTGAGCTTTGAAGGGGTGCAACATTTGCAGGTCAATGTGTGTTTCAAATTGTTCACGTGAAATATTAATGGCGCCTAAACTGTTTAAATGAGCCGTTTCAACTTGGGTGTCGATTAGCTTAAACCCCCATGCTTTTAATTGCATAGACAGCGCAACCAGAGCTATTTTTGACCCATCGGTAATGTGAGAGAACATGGATTCACCAAAAAACATTTTGCCAATGGAAACTCCATACAACCCCCCAACCAATTGTTCGTTTTGCCAAACCTCAACCGAGTGTGCGTGGCCTGATTGATGCAGACTGGTGTAAGCGCTGAGCATGGCAGGGGTGATCCATGTACCCGCTTGGTCTTTTCTTGGAGCGCTGGCGCACGCTTGCATTACGCCTCTAAAGTCTTGGTCTAATGTGACGGTGAGGGTTCTATTTTTATGGTGTTTTTGAATGGTCTTTCGTAAGCTTCGTTTTATCTTTAAATCATCAATAAACAACACACTTCTTGGGCTGGGGCTCCACCATAAAATGGGTTCTTCGGGGTTAAACCATGGAAAAATCCCCTTACTGTACGCATGCAATAACCACTCTGGCGTAAGGTTGCCCCCAATGGCCAATAGACCATTGGGGTCTTGCAACGCAAGGTGTGTAGGCGGAAAGGTAACGGGCGTACTTTCAAGCCAAAAAGGGCTTTGATTTGGAGGGCTTTGCATCATATCTGTTTAGTGATCTATTCTTATGCATGGGGAATAACGTAATTTTAGCACTATATGATTGGATAACGCGTTAAAATACCCCCCCCCCTATAGTTTAGATAAAAAACACGGTTTAATTGACTTTTTATGACGCAATTTGTTCACCTTCATGTTCACTCTGAATACTCTGTTATTGACAGCACACTGGGCGTTAAGCCTCTCGTTTCTTTGGCAGAAAGCGCGAATCAGCCCGCCATTGCGTTAACGGATCACTGTAACTTATTTGCCTTAATCAAGTTTTACCGTGCCGCGAATGGTGCAGGGGTTAAGCCGTTAATTGGTGCCGATGTGTTGATTAAAGATGAGGGGGGGGGGATTTTTTCTGCCGTACTGCTTTGTCAAAATGAGCAGGGATACCTTAATTTATCGCACCTTATTTCTCAAAGTTACCTTAAAAACCAAACGCTACACCAAAATCGAATGGTGGCGTTAATAAAACGTGAATGGTTGCAAGCACATAACGAAGGGTTGATTGCCCTGTCAGGTGGGCGAAGTGGCGATTTGGGTGTCGCACTTTTGGCCGAAAATACCGAATTAGTGGCCGAACGGACTCAATGGTGGCAAACCTATTTTAATGATCGTTTTTATATAGAATTGGTGCGCACAGGGCGAGAAAATGAAGAGGTCTATATTCAAAAAGCGGTCGAGTTGGCGTTAGCGCATCACTTGCCAGTGGTCGCCACTAATGATGTACGATTTGCTACAGCTGAAGACTTTGAAGCCCATGAAATTCGTACTTGCATTAGCAGTGGTCATATTTTAGACGATCAAACCCGCCCTAAACTGTATTCAGAACAACAGTACTTTAGAAGCTCAGAAGAGATGGTTGAACTTTTTAAAGACCTGCCAGAAGCGATTGAGAATACCGTTGAATTAGCAAAGCGTTGTAACTTAAGTCTGTCGTTAGACACCTATTTTTTACCAGATTTTCCCATTCCTGAAGGCATGACGTTAGCGGAATTTTTTATGGCTGAAAGCCATAAGGGATTGGATGAACGTTTGGCCTTTTTATTTGGACATTTGCCTAAAGAAGCGTTTGAAGAAAAACGTACTGAATACTACGACCGTATTAAATTTGAACTCGATATCATTTTACAAATGGGATTTCCGGGCTACTTTTTAATCGTTGCCGATTTTATTCAGTGGGCTAAAAATCAACAAATTCCTGTCGGGCCAGGGCGAGGCTCAGGCGCGGGGTCTTTGGTGGCGTATGCACTTAAAATCACCGATTTAGACCCGATTGAATACGAACTTCTGTTTGAGCGTTTTCTAAACCCCGAACGTGTCTCCATGCCCGATTTTGATATCGATTTTTGCATGGATCGTCGAGATGAAGTCATTGATTACGTGGCGCAACACTACGGGCGCGACCACGTATCGCAAATTGTAACTTTTGGAACCATGGCCGCCAAAGCGGTGGTGCGAGATGTTGGGCGAGTACTGGGGTTAGGGTATGGCGTGGTGGACGGCATTGCCAAGCTCATACCGAATGAGCTGGGCATCAAGCTCGCAGGGGCGTTGGCACAAGAGGAAGACCTGCAAGAAAAATACGACAATGACGACGATGCACGACAGTTGCTTGAATACGCCTTAAAGCTCGAAGGCACGGTGCGTAATACTGGTAAACATGCAGGTGGGGTGGTGATTGGCCCCAAACCGTTGGATCATTTTTGCCCACTTTTATGCGAACCAGATGGCGCAAGCGTCATGACTCAGTTGGATAAAAATGATGTGGAAACCGCAGGGTTGGTTAAGTTTGATTTCTTAGGCTTACGAACACTCACCATTATCGACTGGGCACTGCAATCCATCAACCACGGCAAAAAACTAGGGGATGAGGGTTTTGTTGACATTAATCGAATTCCTCTGGACGACCAACCGACATTAGAGATGATTCAAACGGGTAAAACCACAGGCGTATTTCAGCTTGAGTCCAGTGGGATGCAAAGTTTGATTGTAAAACTGCGTCCAGACAGTTTTGAAGACATTATTGCACTGGTCGCACTCTTTAGACCAGGTCCTTTAGAATCAGGCATGGTGGATAATTTTATTGCCCGAAAGCATGGACGAGAAAAAGTTTCCTACCCCGATGCACAATACCAGCATGATAGTTTAAAAGAGACCTTAGAACCCACCTACGGGGTTATTTTGTACCAAGAGCAGGTTATGCAAATTGCCCAAATTTTAGCAGGCTACTCACTGGGTGAGGCCGATTTACTGCGTCGAGCCATGGGTAAAAAGAAACCTGAAGAGATGGCAAAACAACGTTCCATCTTTAAAGAAGGCGCCATTAATAACAACGTAGATGGCGACCTTGCCATGAAAATTTTTGATTTGGTCGAAAAGTTTGCAGGTTACGGATTTAACAAATCTCATTCCGCCGCCTACGCATTGGTCTCTTATCAATCCGCTTGGCTTAAAGCACATTATCCCGCTGAATTTATGGCGGCACAAATTTCATCCGATATGGACAACACCGACAAAGTGGTGCACATGGTGAACGAATGTGGCGACATGAATTTAACCGTGTTACCCCCCAATATCAATACGGGTGAAGTACACTTTAAACCCAAAGAAAATAATACCATTCACTACGGTTTAGGAGGCATTAAAGGCGCAGGCGAGGCCGCATTAGAGGGTGTGATTGCCAACCGAAACGCCAATGGCGAATACCGAGATTTATTTGATTTTTGTTTGCGAGTAGGCAAAAAAGTTAACCGCCGAGTGCTCGAAGCCTTAATTCGTTCGGGTGCTTTTGACAGCTTGCACCCAAACCGTCAATCGGTATTAGACAGCTCACCGATGGCGCTTAAACAGGCCGAACAACAACTTAAAAATGACGAAGCAGGGCAGAACGACCTTTTTGGTGAAATGCTCTCTGTAGAAGAGAGCGGGGCAAGCCAACTGCTTGATGTTGCTGAAATGTCTGAAAAATTACGTTTAAAAGGCGAAAAAGAGACGCTTGGGCACTACATGTCGGGTCACCCCATTGATATTTATCGTAAAGAGTTGAATCGACTGGTTGAAACACCACTTTCCGCACTGGTTCCCGAAAAATGGCGTAAACGCACCGTTGCAGGTTTAGTGGTGGAAATTCGTAATAAAATGACGCGTAACGGACAGCGAATGGGCTTTGCCACACTGGATGACAAAACTGCGCGGCTAGATGTTGTGATGCGCCCAGCTGTGTATGAAGCGATACGGGAGAGTATTAAGGCCGATATGGTGGTGCTGGTGACTGGCGAAGTGGCAGAAGACACGTTTAACGGTGGCATAAAAATCGATGCCGAACAAGTGGTAACGCTCGCCGATGCACGGGTCGAAAAATCACGCGCCATTCGACTCTCGGTACACTCCGAAACCTTTACCCCTAAAAATCTAACGGCACAACTGCAAGCACTCACAAGCCTGTTGGCAGAATACCAAGCCGAACAAGGGCTACCAATCGAAATAAACTATCAAAACAGCACGGCACGCGTAAAATTAAAAAATACAAAAATCCGCTATTTTCCCGACGATGAACTGCTTGAAACGCTCCATAGCCAAGGTTGGAAACCTGAGGTGGTTTGAGGGGGGGGATTTTTTCGCAACATTATTTAGGGCGTAAAATAGTCGGTTTAGCTTTTTTATGCGTGTGTGGATAGTCTAAATTAAAGTGTAACCCACGGCTCTCTTTACGTCTTTGTGCGCTCATAATCATCAGTTCAGAGACTAATAGTAGGTTACGCAGTTCTAATAAATCGCTGGTAAGCGGGTGTTGGCGGTAGTATTCGTTGACTTCTTTGTGTAAGTTTCTCAATCGTTTTCTTGCACGTTTTAAACGGTTATTGGTGCGTACAATGCCAACATAATCCCACATAACACGACGAATTTCGTCCCAATCATGGGTGATTAATATTTTTTCACTCGGTTCGGTAGTGTGTGAGCTGTCCCAAGGTCGAATGGTTTGATGATCTTCGGAATTTTGCTTTTTATTTAAACAGTTAAACGCTTTTTCGATGCTTTGGTGTGCCATTCGGGCAAACACTAACCCTTCTGCCAGAGAGTTGCTGGCCAAACGGTTTGCGCCATGAAATCCTGTATAAGCCACTTCTCCAATGGCATACAACCCATTTAAAGAGGTTTGTCCCTCTAAATTGGTCACCACCCCACCACAGGTATAGTGTGCCGCTGGCACCACAGGAATGGCTTCTTGGGTAATATCAATTCCTACTTTAAGGCAACGTTCGTAAATGGTTGGAAAGTGCTCTTTAATAAAGATACTTGGTTTATGTGAAATGTCTAAAAAGACACAGTCAATTCCGTGCTTTTTCATCTCTTGGTCAATGGCTCTGGCCACAATGTCTCTAGGCGCTAAATCAGCACGAGCATCGTATTGAGGCATAAAAGGCGTGCCGTTGGGCAATTTTAAAATAGCGCCTTCTCCACGCAGTGCTTCGGAGATCAGAAATGAACGGTCTTTAGGGTGATATAAGCAGGTAGGGTGGAATTGGTTAAATTCCATATTTGCAACGGAGCAACCTGAGCGCCATGCCATGGCAACACCGTCTCCAGTGGAAGTGTCTGGATTACTGGTGTATAGGTAGGCTTTACTGGCTCCTCCTGTGGCTAAAATGGTAAAATGTGCTGCAATATCATAAATTTTTTGATTGGTTTTATTAAGAACGTACGCCCCTAAGCAGTGATTTTTTTTTCTGTTTAAGATAAGGTCAATGGAAATGTGTTTGGGTAATAAAGTAATGTTAGGCGACTTTTTTACAGCTTTCACTAAGGTATTGATGACGGAAAGTCCTGTGTGATCGGCGGCATGAATGACTCGACGATGGCTGTGTCCACCTTCTTGAGTTAGATGGTAGGGAAAGCGGTTATTGCCATTTACTTGTTTGTGTTTACTGAAAGGAACGCCAAGCTCAATAAGCTCTTGAATGGCTTCTTTGGCGTGAGAGGCAACAACCGTTACCGCTTTGAGATCACACAACCCTGCGCCAGCGTCTAACGTATCTTCTATGTGTGATTCGATGTGATCAAATGGATCCATCACGCCTGCAATGCCCCCTTGAGCATAGTTGGTACTGCTTTCGGTAACATGAGATTTTGCCAGCAAAATGACGGAATGGTTTTCTGCGAGTTTTAGCGCGGCGGTTAATCCTGCAATGCCTGTTCCAATAACGAGCACATCTGTTGTTAGGCTTTGACTGTTTGCAGAATGGCGCATGGAGTATCCTTTGGTGGTAAAAATGGTTGTGATAGGGGGGAGATATTTTTTATATTAAAGTCATCATTATGCGATTATATGCGATTAAGCCACCTGCCTATTCGAGTATTATAATTTAAAGCGTTAATAAAAGATGGGTGAACGAGTGTCTGAGCAAAAAATATTAATCGAACAGGGGCAAATTGTTTCCATAGAGGAAGGGTTTGCGTACGTTCAGGTTCAAGCAACCTCTGGCTGTAATGGTTGTGCCTCCTCTTCCAGCTGTGGTACGTCTGCTTTGGCAGGGTACTTTAAAGGAGGCTCGCGGGGGTTGATTAAGGTTAAAAATCACATTCAGGGATGCGTTGGCGATCATGTAACGCTTAAGTTAGACCAGTCCCAGTTAGTTAAGCAAGCTTTTATGGCGTACGGTATTCCATTGCTGGGTCTGTTTGTTTTTGCGATGCTGTTTTCATGGTTAGGATCCGTTTTAGGGCTAGCGGAGTCAATGCAAGAGTTGTTTTCGATTGTTGGTGGATTTATTGGCGTAGGGCTAGGTTGGGGAATCACCCGAAGAATTCATCAACCTGTTTTGCCTGAAATGATTGAGTCGTTACAAAAAAATAAAGGATAGACGTTAAGTGGACTATTTACCCATATTTGTTGATATTAAAAATCAGCCCTGTTTGATTGTAGGAGGGGGAGCCGTTGCGGCGCGTAAGGCCGATCTTTTTATTAAAGCGGGGGCAAGCGTAACCGTCATTGCTCCAGAACTTAAAATCGAGATGAAGCACCACCTTGAGCACGGTCTTATTTCATGGAATCCAGCGACCTTTTCTGCCTCTATTCTTGAGGGGGGGGAGAAACCCAAGTATGTTATTTCGGCTACCGACGATCAAGCGGTTAATCAAGCCGTATACCATTACTGCCAAGCGCATCAAATTCCTGTAAACGTGGCCGATCAAACCGAGTATTGTGATTTTATTTTACCCGCGATTGTAAACCGTTCACCCGTGACCATTGCCATCTCGACAGGCGGACGTTCGCCCATTTTGGCACGATTGATGAAAGCCCGTTTGGAGGCATTAATTCCTGCAGGGTTTGGCTCTTTAGCAGGGTTATTGGGGCGTTACCGTAAACAGGTGAAACAGAGTTTGCCTACCCCCGATGCACGCAAAGCCTTTTGGGAAAACCTACTGCAAAGTGCCTTTGTAGACAAAGCCGCGCAAGGGCGAACAGAGGAAGCCGAATGTATTTTAAAGGTACAGCTCAAGCAAGTTGAAACGACGGGGCAACCGATGCCAACGGGGGAAGTGTATTTGATTGGTGCGGGGCCTGGAGACCCCGACTTAATGACTTTTAAAGGGTTGCGTTTACTGCAACAGGCCGATGTTGTGTTGTACGATCGCCTTGTTGCCCCCGAAATTGTTGAGATGGCGCGTCGCGAAGCTGAACGCATTTACGTTGGCAAAAAAGACAAGTACCACGCCGTGCCTCAAGGGGATATTTGCCAACTTATGGTGACCTTAGCTCAACAAGGCAAGCGGGTCGCGCGCTTAAAAGGCGGAGACCCCTATATTTTTGGACGCGGTGCGGAAGAGGCCGAAGTGTTGGTTGAACACAATATTCCGTTTGAAGTCGTTCCAGGCATTACCGCCGCTGCTGGGTGCTCTGCTTACGCCGGGTTTCCACTGACCCACCGAGAGTTTTCACAATCGGTTACGCTCATTACAGGGCATCAGCAAGCGGGTGAAAACGAAGTCGATTACGGTCGTCTTGCCCACTCAGGTGATACGATGGTTTTTTACATGGGGGTTAAAAATGCGCAAAAAATTCAACAGGGCTTAATGCAACACGGTTTATCCGCACAAACACCCGCTGCCATCATCGAAAAAGGCACTACCGCCAAGCAGCGAGTCATCATTACCACGCTTGGTGAGCTGTACAGCACCATCAAATCCAGTCAAATTAAACCGCCCGCTTTACTGGTGGTGGGCGAAGTGATTAATGTGAGAGAGAGATTAGTTAAATGAGTGAGCGCAATGTGGATACAAAATCCATGAACGAAAAGCCGTTTCAGTTCTACATTCAAACTATTGGACGCGGACAAAAACGTCGCCGAAGCTTAACTCAAGACGAAGCACGGGATGCGATGCGCCTGATTTTAGCTGGCAAGGTAACTCAAATGCAGTTAGGCGCATTTTTAATGTTGATTAGAGTACGAGAAGAGACTGCAGAAGAGGCCGCAGGGTTTGTACAAGCTATTCGCGAAAAAATATCCCCCCCCCCTTGTTCGGTGGATATTGATTGGGGAAGTTATGCGGGAAAACGTCGTCAACTCCCTTGGTTTATGCTTGCCTTAACGCTGTTAACACGCAAAGGATATACCGTATTTTTACATGGTATTGTCGGCAATGAAGCCAATCGGCTTTACACACAAGAAATTGCCGAACGGCTTAATTGGCCAATCGCCAGTTCGTTGCAAAATGCCAAACAGCAGCTTGAAAAATCAGGATTTTGCTATGCGCCTGTCGAGTGTTTTGCACCTGAAATTAAAACCTTAATGGGCTATCGAGACGAGCTTGGGCTGCGCTCTCCCATTCATACCTTAGCGCGAATGATGAATCCATTTAATGCCAAACTCAGTGTACACGGTGTTTTTCACAAAGGGTATGACGACATACATCAACAAGCCGCGGCACGCTTAAACGATCCCATGACGGCTGCTTTTTGTGGCGACGGGGGAGAAGCCGAAGTGAGAGCTGATCGAAAAACAGAAATTAAAATGGTTGAAAAGGGTGACAATCAAGCCCGTTCAGAAACGTGGTCATTTTTCTTACCTAAAGTTTTTTTTGACTCCGATCCAACCGAAAAATGCATTGACCCAAATGTGCTTATGGCGGTATGGAAAGGGGAACAAAGGCATGATTACGGCAAAGCCACCACCATTCAAACCATTGTGATGGTGCTGATGGCACTTGAACACCTAACGCTTGAAGAAGCCACCGAACAGGCCGCGCAACTTTGGCGTGCGCGTTGAATTTGGTGTATCACACGCGTTAAATATTTTGTAACGTTTTAGCTTGTTCTGAATCGTTACAAAATATTTCCCCCCCCCCTTATTTTTAAATTTACCTTTTATTTGATGTGAATAGACCTGTAAAAAGTAGGTTTTTTTGTGTATATTGGTTTTATTTAACCCGATACGTAAAAAATAGGCTAAAGGGGGTCTAGATGATTTTTATAACCAATCGTTTTCCTGAGCAGAGTATCCGCACAGAAATAGGGCGGAGTTTTGATTTTGCTCTGGATAATAATGCCGCCAGCAACTCCGTCTTTTTTTGTGAGCATCTAGGCAAAAATAAAAACAAAGAGATTGGCAGCCTCGCCTTTTTACAACAGTTAAAAGATTCCTGCTATCGGCAAATATTGATCTATATTCATGGCTTTTCAAACACCCCAGAAGATGTTTTCTCAGCCACAAAAGAGCTTCAAGCGCTGTGTGATCAAAAAAAAGAGGAAGAAATTTTGGTTGTGCCGCTTATTTGGCCTTGTGATAATGATTTTGGCTTAGTAAAAGATTATTGGGACGATCAAAAATCAGCCGATCAAAGTGCTTTTTCTTTTTCGCGCGTATTAGAAAAGTTTTTAGTTTGGCGGCGTGAGCAAGATAAAAAGGATGATGCCCCTTGTCTAAAGCGCATTAATGTTTTAGCGCACTCAATGGGTAATCGAGTGTTAAGAGAAACCTTGGTCGCATGGAATAAATACGATTTAGCCGATGGTGTTCCAATGATTTTTAGAAACGCCTTTTTAGTCGCCGCAGATGTGGTGAACGAAACCCTAGAAAAGGGTGAAAAAGGCGAGCTTATCTGCCATGCTTCTCGTAATGTTGTGGTTTACCATGCGTCAGATGACCTAGCGTTAAGATCCAGCAAGGCTTTTAATTTAAAAAACAAAATTGCCTCACGCCGTTTGGGGCATACTGGCCCTGAAAATATGCGAAAAACACCACGCAATGTGTATCGTGTAGATTGCGACGACGTAAATAATAAATATGATCTCAAAGGGCACTCCTATTTTCGCTCAGGAAAACGAAAAGGACGTGCTGGTAAAGTGTTTAATCATATCTTTAACTGTTTAGAACTCGGACGCGTTTTTCCAGACGATGAACATCAGCGCTCTTCGATTATTAAAAAAAGAGTGCGTAAAAAATAATGTGGCGTTAATTTGACCTTGTCAATCAAATCGTTTGATTGACAAGGTCATATCATTTATAGCGTTGCACTGTGTCGTGTTTTTAGTGGGGGGGGGTAAAATTTAACGTTTATTCTTTTTGTGTCGTGCACGCCGAGCTTTCTTATTGGCCTCTTTGGCTTCAAGTTTCTCTTTTTTGAGTGCACGTTGTTTTTCGACCTGTATTAACTCAGCTTCAATAATATCTGGTGTTTCAAGGCTTAAGTTGCCCAGTACTGTATCGCGGTATTCCACAATAAAAATACGAGATATTTTGTCTAAATCAACCCAACCTCCTGAACGTAGGCACCCACGTTGTCGTCCAATTTCTTCTAAAAATTCAATGTCTGTTTCAGGCAACTCATCTAAATCAAATCGCTCTTTAAGCGATTTAGGATAGGTTTTCATTAAGTATTCTGCGGCATAAGAGGCAATGTCGGGCAGTTGAAAGGCGGTCTCTTTTATGCCGCCTGTAATCGCTAAACGGTAGCCACTGTTTTCGTTTTCAATATTAGGCCAAAGCATTCCTGGGGTATCAATTAAGGTGATGCCCTCTTCGAGTTTAATGCGTTGTTGATTTTTTGTAACGGCAGGTTCGTTACCTGTTTTGGCAATGGTGCGTCCAGTAATATTGTTGATTAAAGTGGACTTTCCAACATTGGGTATGCCAATAATTAAGACGTGAATGGTTTTAACGGTTTCTACCTTTTCGGGCACTAACTTTTTAATCATGGCAATGATTTGTTCACGCTTGTCGGATTGTTGTGCATTAAAGGCTAAGGTTTTGACTTGTTTTTCTTGTTCTAAATAGTCTTGCCAATGTTGTGTTTTTTCAGGGTCGGCCAAGTCGTTTTTATTGAGAATTTTGATGGTGGGTTTGTCCCCACGAATCTCTTCAATCATTGGGTTTTGACTACTGAAAGGGATGCGAGCATCCAGCACTTCAATAAACACATCAATTTGATGAAATATTTCTCTCACTTCTTTTTGGGCTTTATGCATGTGCCCTGGATACCATTGAATTGCCATTTGTATGCCTTTAATTGAGCTTGTTCCCCTTACTTTTTGAATAAAAACACACATAGTAGGGGTAAAATTTTAATAAATAAATTATAGCCTTTAATGCTTCTCTTTATGGCCTATTTATTGCTCTATTTTTCCGTACATTCTTTAGGCATTATGCGTATTTTACTGTTGTCAATAGGGTGGTAAGGTATAGCATTCTTTTTATTGCGTTTTTTTAGTGGTGTTATTTTTTAAATAATTTTAAAGGTTTTAACGGTATGTCTGACCATTTACATATATTAATTGTCGATGACGTTTCTGATAATATTCAGGTTGCGATGAGTATTTTGAAGGAAAAAAATTATCAATTTTCTTTTGCTTTAAATGGTGAGCAAGCACTTGAATTAGTTAAAGCGAATACATTTGATTTGATTTTGCTGGATATTATGATGCCTGGAATGGATGGTTACGAGGTCTGTAAACAGTTTAAAAACAACAAAAAAACACAAGACATTCCCGTGATATTTTTAACAGCAAAAGTAGATGTAGATTCTATTAAATCTGGGTTTGAGGTGGGCGCTGTTGATTATATTATTAAACCATTCCATCCTGAAGAGCTGATTGCTCGTGTTAAAACGCATTTGGAACTCTATGTCGCGAAACGTATTTTAAAAAAATACAATTTGAATTTAAAAAATAGCTTGTTGTTCCGAGAACAGCGTTTTATAACGGAGTTGGAAGACAGCCAAAAAGAGATGATTTACGTGTTGACTGAGTTAATGGAAGCCAACTCAGATGAGACAGGAAGACACATTCGCCGAGTGGCCGAGTATTCAAGGTTGCTTGCACATTATCACCCCAATATTACCGAAGAGGATGCGCAGGTTATTTTTCATGCTGCACCCATGCACGATATTGGAAAAATAGCGATTCCTCATGAAATTTTACACAAACCGGGTCGATTGACTGAGGAAGAGTTTAATATCATGAAAACGCACACCACACGTGCGCATGATTTTCTTAAAATATCAGACCGAAAATTTATTAAGGCTGCCAACGTAATCGCCATGCAGCATCATGAAAAATGGGATGGCTCGGGATATCCGAAAGGATTAGCAGGAGAAGACATTCACCCTTATGCAAGAATTGTTGCGCTGGCCGATGTGTTTGATGCTTTAACGCACAAGCGTGTTTATAAAGATGCCTGGACGGTTGATGAAGCGGTTGAATACATTGCTCAACATAAAAACACACAATTTGACCCTGTTTTGGTCGAGATTTTTTTAGAGCATATTGATGAATTTATTACCATCTCTCACTTTTAAACTCTTCTTTTTTTTCATTCTATGTTTGCTGTCATGGCAGGTAAAATCACTTAACTTAACGTTAGAAGAGCAGCAGTGGATCATAGAAAACCCTGATATTACTTTGGGTTCTGATGCGGCTTGGCCTCCGTATGATTTTGTAAACCGCCAAGGCCTTCATGATGGTATATCAGCCGATATTATTGAAATCATTCGTCAAAAAACGGGTTTGAATATTCAAATTAAAAGTGGCGTGTGGTCTGAAATTATTTCAGAGATGAAACAGGGCGGTTTAGACGGCCTTGTGTGTGCCGTTCAAACACCAGATAGAGAAGCGCATTTAAATTTTACCCCCCCCTATACGACGATGCCTCTGGGCATCTTTGTTCGAGCAGAAAATACGTCGATTTCTTCTTTAGAAAATTTAAAAAACAAGTTAGTTGCCGTGAATGAAGCCTCTTATTTGCACGAATGGCTTGCAACAACGCATCCTGACATATCGTTGTATTTAACCACCTCAAATAAAAAAGCACTTAATGCCGTTTCATTTGGTCACGCGGATGCGTACGTGGGAAACCTTGCTGTTGCGACCTATGTGATTCAACAAAATTATTTAACAAACTTAAAACTGATCGCTAGGGCGGAAGGGATCGAAACAAAAACCGCCATTGCGGTGGATAAAACACAGCCTATTCTGACATCTATTATTGAAAAATCGTTAAAGGACATTAAGCCTTCTGTATTACGTGAAATTAATGAACGTTGGTATGCACGTTCTCGTTCGCCCTCTACACAAGGGAAGTTTAATGCACTTAATTTAACCCTAAAAGAACGTTCTTGGATTGCCAATTATGGAGAGGTAAAGGTAGCGGTAGAGCCTGATTGGCCCCCTTTTGATTTTGTGGACAGTTCAAAAAAACCAAAAGGGCTTTCGATTGAATATTTAAAGTTAATTGCTCAAAAAACAGGATTAAAATTAAAATTTACGACGGATGTTTGGCCTCAGAATTTAACGGATTTAGAAAATAAAGAGACCGACCTCTTACCCGCAGGCGTTAAAAATGAAACGCGAGAAAAGTATGCACTTTTTTCAGAGCCTTATTTTGAAGCAAATAACTATTTTTTTATTCGAGATGACCTTAACGTTAGCCAAATAAAAGAATTGAATGGAAAAACAG